>Ga0315905_10000859_pt1 | contig 33499 bp, 37 predicted proteins | sample LakEriMetagenome_5_FD_203522 | JGI IMG/M metagenome (GOLD analysis project Ga0315905, IMG submission 203522) | Freshwater fungal communities from buoy surface, Lake Erie, Ohio, United States - Buoy 4 MA121 | ecosystem: Environmental > Aquatic > Freshwater > Lake | place: USA: Lake Erie, Ohio... | reverse complement strand
TTACAGCATGCAGGGACCGGCCGATGTGCAGGCCCAACAATACGGCACACCGCAGATGGGTGCTGCCCAGACTGGCTTCCAACCTAATCTTAACTACTTTCAGCAGCAGGGTCCACAGCAGTTTGGTTCCACGCAAGCTTCGCAGTATATGTCGCCATATACGCAGAATGTCATTGACGTGCAAAAAGACGAAGCTATCCGCGATGCTAAGAAGGGGCAGCTAGTCCAAGACCTTGGTGCTGCACGTCAGGGTACTTATGGTGGTAGCCGCCAGCTACTTGCCGGTCTTGAGCGCGAACGTAATTTGGGTACGCAGTTAGGCGGCATCCAAGCCGCAGGGCAGCAAGCCGCTTACCAGAACGCACAGGACCAGTTTGAGCGTGACCGCGCAGCGGGTATGACGACTGGTGCGCAGAACCAGCAAGCTGCACTGCAGACACAGCAACTCGGTACCGAGACAGGCTTACGTACTGCACTTGCTAACCTTGACTCTGCTTCGCAGGCTAACGTGCAGAACCTCGCAGCGCAGCTGCAGACGCAAGGACTTAACGCTGACCAAGCTATGCGCGCTGCGCTGGCTAACCAGCAGTCGCAGCTTACTACTGGCACACAGAACCTTGAAGCAGCACTGCAGACGCAGCAGTTGGGCACTAATGCGGGCCTCGAAGCTCTCCGGGCAAACCAGAGTTCAGACCTTGAGCGTCAGCGTATGCAGGAGCAGTCGCGCCAGTTTGGTTCGCAGCAGCGCCTTGCAGGTCTCGGACAAGCGGGTCAGATGGGTCAGACCCTTACCAATATCGGTAGTGCTCGCTCACAGGCAGACCTTGCACGGTTTGGTCAGCAGACCCAGACTGCGGCGCAGCAGCAGGCGCTCCAACAGCAGTACCTCGATATGGCATATCAGGACTTCCTGCGCCAGCAGGGGTACCAAACTGAGCAGCTTCAACAGTATAGCAGCTTACTGCGCGGTGTGCCTGTAACTCCTAACTCGACAACCACTGCGTACGCCCCTAATGCTTCGCTGGGTTCACAGATTGTTAGCGGCGGTCTCGGCGCTGCTGCTATCTACAATACTGCTAACAGGGCGGGGGTAATTTAAAATGGCAGGCCAACCGTTTACTATACAGTCCCCCGAGGAGATAGCCAAGGACTACGGCGGCAACAAACAGAAGATAGCTGAAGCTATGCAGATGGGTATTGTTGACCCAACTGCAGGTACGCTGGCTGGTATGTTTATTGACCGCATGCGGTCGGCTGCGCAGACTGAAGCTGCCCCCCAACAGACTGTAGCGCAGCAAGTATTTGCTCCTCCCGCACCGCCTCAGCCACCTATGGGTGCCCCTGCCGGTCTCGGTGCTACACCGCAAGCTGCGGCTATGCCGCCTATGGATGCTGCACCGCAAATGGGTATGGCTCCGCAAGAGATGCCTCCGCAAGAAATGGCTCCGCAGGAAATGCCTAGTATGGCTGAAGGCGGCATGGTGCCCCCGTATGCTTCTGGCGGTGGTCTTTCTGAACTCCCTATACCTGATACTATGTTTGATGAGCCCGGTAACGGCGGCTTTGACGACGGCTATGCAGGTGGTGGTATGGTTGCGTTTGGTAAGGGTGGCGATATTAGCCCTACGGATTGGATGCGGTCTTCTATTACTTCGCCGTACGGGGTAAAACGCAGCACGGGTACGCATCAGGGGTTGGATTTCGGAGTGGGCGATAAAACCCCGATTGGAGTTCCAGCGCCGGGTAAGGTCATTAAGGCGTCTACCGATAATATTAACGGTAACTTTGTAATTGTAGAACACCCAGATGGCACGCGCTCGTCGTATTCCCACCTATCAGAGTTCAACGTCGAACCGGGACAGGAAGTAGGTCCGGGCGACGTTATTGGGTTGTCCGGCAACACCGGTCGCGTTAGTGGTAAAAACGGAGGCTATCACCTGCACTTCGGTGCTCGTGACGCAGAGGGTAACCGTATGGACCCGACAGAGTTCTTTAAGAACATTGCGCCACAAGTTGCTTCAGGTAAGTTTAAAAACCCTAAAGAGCTTGTAGATGCAGCGCAGGGAGATAGGACTCTCTATGGCATGCCTACGAACCTACGCGGCACTATCGACATGCTAACTGGCATGATGCCAGAAGAGTCCGCAGAGGACATTGAGCTTCGTAAAGAACTTGCAGAAAAACTATCTCCTGAGAGCCGTGCACAAGCTAAAAAAGATGCGTTCTTCGCGGGTCTAGGTGATCTTTCACAGCGTATTGCTGAGTCAAAGGACAAGAGCACTTTGGGTAGTGTGCTTGGAAGTCTTGGTGGGGGTGCCGCAGACATCTCAAAGAGACTAGACGAAGAGGAAAAAGATATACGCGAGATGCAGCGCGAACGTAGTCAGCTTGCAAACCTTAGCCGCAAAGAGAAAATCGAAGTCATGGGTATGGGCGTTGACCTCACTGGTAAGGTTGCCCAGCTTAACGAAGGTATTGAGTCACGCAAGGCAGAGCTCGAATACAAAAAAGAGGCGCTTAAGCTGCAACGTGACCAGCTTTACGCCGAAATCGCAGCTGCCCAGAACAAGGGTCTTGACGTTGACCAGATGGTGTTCCAGATGTTCCTTCAAGGCGGACCACTTAAAGAGGCTGCTAAGGAATATCTTGGAGCTAGGTATAAAGGTATTGGTGAGGGCGAAGCAGAGCTGTTTGGCGATAAGCTTAAAGGCAAGCAAACCGAAAAGCAGAACCCAGCGTTTAGATATCAATAACTCCGAGGTTATATATAATGCCACCACCTACCCCGAAAGTCGGCACTGTAGACAACGGGTTTCGGTTTGCAGGGGGTAGTCCCGCTGACCCAAACAACTGGAAACGACTACCCCCCAAGAAAGGGGCGGTAGAGGATGGTTTTCGCTTTGTAGGTAAAGACCCCGCCGACCCTAACAGTTGGAGCGACGTAGACCAAGAAGGCGGCTTCTGGAGTTCTATATTTGACCGTGCACAGACACTGGGTCTGGCCGATGAAGCCGCTGCGTTTGCTGCGAACCCTAACGAAAAGACTCGCCGTGCGTTTGTAGCAGCAGGTAACTCTAAATACCGTGGTGTTGAGTTCGGTGAGGGTGCTGACTGGGTAGCATTCAAGCAGGCTCTGGGTGGTTCTATAGGCGATGCGCTAGCGCCTCTCGCTGCCGGTGTCGGGTTCAGCTTTGTTTCCACCCCCGTCGGGGGTCTTGTTGCAGCCGGTGCGACTTCAGGTACGCAGTATACTACGCAGAACCTTCTCCGTCAGGCCCAAGAGCAAGAACGTGCCATTGCCGAAGGCAAAGCACCGGAAGAAACTTCTCTAGCCAAAGCACTCACTGCCGCTGCAGGACAAACTGTGCTTGACGCAGCAGGTGGTAGGGCCTTCTCCGGTATCGCTAAGCTATTCCCCTTTGCCCGCCCACTGCTAGGTTTGGGTGGTAAGAAAGCCGCCCAAGAAGCAGGAGAAGTTATTGCGGATGCGGCAGAGAAGGGTACTCTTTCGTTCGTCAAAGGTGTAGCTACAGGCACCGGTAAGGGCGTAGCCTTTGAAATACCGCAAGAACTAGCACAGACCACACTAGAGCGCTGGCAAGCAGGCCTATCGTTATCCGACGATGACGCGTTCGGAGAGTATAAACAAGCTGCCATAGGCGCGGCGTTACTGGGTGGTGGGTTCGGCGCAGTCAGTGGTGGGTTAAACAGCAGAAGCCCAGACACCTCGCTTAAGCCAGCCGATATAAAGGATACACCTCTAGGTAACATACCTTCAGAGATGCTAGACTCTGTAGAGAAGGAAGTTATTACCACCCCCGAAGACAGAGCCGAGTATGATGAGCTGGTTTCACGGTTGTCTGTTAGTAGTGGTATACCTGAAGAAGAAGCAAAGAAATATGCACTTAGCACAATAGCTGAGCGAAAGAAGGCCGAGCGTGCACAACGTGCTCGTGAGACAGGCGTAGACGAACAAGCTGATGTAGAAGCTGGCGCTGAAGAGGTACAGCGGGTCGAACCAAAAGTTGCTACCGACGAAGAAATTGAAGCTGCTATGCCTGACATACAGCAGGTATTCGATGACGCTAGTATTGACTTTGAAGATGCCTACGGCGTTACAGAGCTTGACGATGCCCAGAAGGCGCAAGCCGCAAGGATAATTGTAGAAAGCCCTGAAGTCGATGCATATGATGCCATTGACTCCGTACTCAAGCGCGGCACAGAAACAGCTGCAGACACACAAGCTGCCCCTAACACAACACCAGATATACAACCCACTGCTGACGCAGCGCCTATACTTACCCCAACTTCCGAACCTACCCCCGCTGTAGAACCCGCACCATTACGTGCGGTATACGATGCACCTAATATGGCTAGTCGGATTGAGGCTGCTAAGCCAATCGTATCCAGCATTATCGAGTCTATACCGGGCATGGTGGGCGTAAAAATCCCTACCAAGTTCGTAGGTACAGCGGCTAGGCAGATAGCACGACTAGCTGCCAACCAGCAGCCTTTTGACGCAGCGAAAATAGTTACCGATGGGCTGACAGCTTTGGGTATAGCCCCTAACCCTGTTGAAGCCGCGCCAGTAACCGAACAGGCCGCGCCAAGCGTAGAGGGAGTTGCTCCTGCTTTTGAAGAGCCGCAGTTTGCGCAGGCTGAAGTTGTACAGGAACCTGTACAAGAAGCAGTAACTGAAGTGCCCGTAACCAAGGTGGCTCCGGGCTACGCCCGTGGGGTAAAGCCGGTACAGCGCGGTGTACAAGGTAATATGAAAGGTCGCCCCGTAGAAGGCGCTGCCGAGCTAACCGATGGTATGCGGGCGCAAGGAGCATTAAACACCGACCTACAGGCGGCACTCGATAACCAAGAGATTACCAATGCCGAGATGCGCGAAGTGCTTGACTATATGCGTGCACCGGAGAACCGGCTGCAGCTGCGGGATAAGCCAGAAGATATACGCCCGCAGTGGCGTGCGGTGTTAGACCTAAGCGACAAAGTCGAACTTCAGCAACAGTTTGTATATGACTTACCTACTAGGGACCCAGAGAGAAAAGCTGCAGAAGCTACCCTAGCAGAGTTAAAGAGCGGTCTTAACGCGGCGCAGACAGCCATTGTAGATAGTGCCCGCGCTAAGCTGGATACTGCACGTACCTCGCGTGTAGCGGAACGTCAGCAGATTGAGGATGACTTCAAGGCTGGTAAGATAACCGAGCGTGACCGTCGTGTGCGGCTTGGCGAGTTAAACATATCTCCCGTCGAACCCGGTGGCCTAATGGGCGGTGCCCGGATGGATATCGACAAATACCGTGATGGTACTCTTTCCGACCTGCTGGAAGAGATATTCAGGAACGCGGACGACACGTTTAGTGAGTATGATGGATACCTAGCTGGACGTATAGCGTCGTTGCTGCCCAAGGTTGAAGCCGCTGGATTGCAGGTTAAGCTCCATATCGTGCAAAAGGGCGACCGTGCCCCTAATAGTGTAGCTTATGGTACTGCCTATGGTGCAGTTGCTGCAAGTGTTAATAACAAAACAATAGACGTATACCTTCGCTCACCGCAGCTGGGTGAAAACCGTGCAGGGAATACATCAGAGGTTGTTCTGCATGAAGCCCTGCACGCTGTGTCTTCTTCGCTTATAGTAGCGCAAAGGTTTGGCCGTAATACGCCTAAAATATCGAAGTTTGTTGACGATTTGCGCGAGCTGCGGAACGAAGTCGTAGACCACTTTAACCAACGGGTGAAGTCAGGTGCAGAGCTTACAGAACTAGAAACGTCGTGGTACAACCGTGGTAGCAATGTATTTGCTAACCTTGATGAGTTCCTAGCGTGGGGCATGACCAACGATAAGGCGCAAGAGTACCTACGGGGTATCAAAGTTGGGCCTAAGGATACGCTGTTCACTAGGTTCATAGCCATGTTCAAAGCATTGCTGAGCATACCTGACGGTGACGCATCTGCCCTTAGTCGGCTTATTGAAATCGTGAACCCACTGTTCGAGGCCACTGAAGCTGACTACAAAGCTATTGTAGGCACGAAGGCAAAGTCAGTTAGTAATGCCGAAGAGAAGATGGACCGTGGGTTATACAAAGCCCAGATGTCCAACACTGCCACTGGCCTTCTTGACGGCATCGACGAAGCTGTTGCGGGTGCAAAACTCACTAACAAAGAGAAACGCACTGCGACGTTTGAGGCACTAGATGCAGGCAGGGGTTCTATAATTCTGCCGTTCACGCCAACCTCGTCTATACGCAAAGGCATCTCCAACAAGCTCCCCGGCCTAGGTTCTATAATCGACGGCATTGACCGGCTGGAACAAAACATGCGCGGCATGCGCACTTCTATGCGCACTGCGCTTTCGCGTCGTGTCCGGGAGTTCGAAGACTTTGTAAATAAAAGCGGTCAGGGCCGTATGGCTAGCATGATGACCATTGCCCGTGTGAACCGCGTTGACGTGACTGCATATGCTAACCGTGCTGAAGCCTTGGCCAACGACCCTGTTTTACGGTTTGAAAAGGCACGTAAGAACGTCAAGGGTGAGCGTAAACGCGAGAAGGCGATAAACACCGCTTGGGATGCATGGGAAGCTCTAGGCAAGCAACCGGGCGGGCATGAGATATATAAAAAGGTCCGCCAGTTCTATAAAGATATGCACATTGCACTGCGCGCTGCGCAGGACCAAGATATCCGTAACCTAGGGTTAGATAAGAAGGCTACCGATAAGCTCATACAAGAAGCACGTGGCGATTTAGATGCAGACGAAGACGCAGTCACAGATAAGGACGACGAGAACCCCGGTGTGCCGCAGAAGCTGTTCCCTAAAGAGTATTTCCCGTTCCGCCGCTTTGGTAAATACGCACTTATCGTGAAGAACGGTAAGCGTGCCGAACGTGAGCGCTACCACTTTGACACCAAAAGGGAGCGTAACCTATTCGAGTTGCAGGTAGCGAAGAAATTAGGAATACAGCGCGGTAGTGACCAGTACGGTGCCGTTTTCAAACGGCTAGACAGCCTAGAAAACCTACGTGATGACTTTGCGGACAACGAAAGCGCCATGCTAAAACGCATGTTTAAAGTCATAGATGGCGTAGAAAGTGAAGCTACAAACGAGACAGGTGGTGGTAAAGCAGCTAGAGAAAGTCTGAAGAATAAGCTGTATCAAACATACCTGTTGACACTGCCAGAACGCAGCCTTCAGAAGCAGCTTATACATGCTAAGCTAGTACCCGGACAGTCTGCAGACGTCTTAAACGTGTTCCGTACTGCCGTAGCACAGTACTCATCACAGCTACCCAAAGTGGTATATGGTGGGCAGATACAGAAGCAGATTGAAGCTGCGTACGACAGCATTAGCAACGAGATGGACCCTGCGGAACGGGCTAAGATTACAACTCAGGTAGATGCCTTTGTATCTCGTGTACGTGCCACTAACGATACCGACTCGTACGGTCCAATAGAGCAGTTCATAAGTAGCTTTACGTTCTTGTCACTCATGACATCCATCGCGTCCGCTGCGGTGCAGCCACTCACACTGCCGTTTCAGGTTATGCCTCGTATGTTTGCCCGTTATGGGTTCAGGGATACTTTTGCTGCAGTGGGCAAGTACACGCCTGTATTCAGCTTAGTGGAAGCGTCGGTAGACGTAGACCCAGTTACTGGTGCGCGGACACTAGTGGCACCGACTATAGGGAACACAACGTTCATTAAGAGCAACCCCTTACGTGCACGGCTGTGGAACGAACTAAACCTGAAGCGGGATTTGTTTTCGCAGAAGCAGACTGACATGCTTCTACGTGACAGGCCGACCAAGAAAACATCAAGGGATACAGGGTTACAGAAACTAAGCGGTGCCTATGAAACGCTTGTAGACAAGTCTGGTGCGATATTCAGTTCGGCTGACCAGCTTACGCGTGAAGTGTCCGGCATGTCGTTTGCTGAGCTTGAGTATAACCGCCTGAAGAAAGCTGGTAAGTCACATGAAGCCGCAATCGAAGGTGCCGTTGAAGCAGCAGTTAATAACACCAACGAGACTATCGGTAACTACACAGAGCTAGAAAAACTCGGTATTTTCCGTGGTGACCCACTACGGCGTATGATTGGCTTCCTGCGTACCTACTCAGTGCAGCGCACTGCGTACTACTTCCGCATGCTGAAGGCGCTAGTCAAGGAAGACCCGACGCAGACCAAGCTACAGGCGTTTAACGAACTGTCCATGGTGATTGCTTTTACATCAGCAGCGGCAGGTTTATCCGCTAACTTCGGTTACACGTTCATAACCTCTGTTCTCGACTTCATAATCCCTACATTCCTTATGGATGACGACGAGATGGAAGAGTGGCGCAAGCAAGACCCGCTTGGTGCAGATGACGCCGACTACCGGTTCCGGTTCGGATGGCTACCACAGAACTTCGGTTCGGACTCCACAGCCGTCAGGGTTATGCAGAAGGGTTTATTGTCGGAGCTGACTGGATGGGACTGGAGTACGCGCTTAAGTCAGAGTAGCCTATGGATACGCGAAGGTCGGGACGGCGAAAGCACGAAGGACGACGTGATAAACTTCTTCATTGCCAACCTTGCACCGCAGGTATCGCAGAGTGCCAATATGCTTGATGGTGTCGATGACTTCACTCGCGGTGAATACTCCAAGGGCTTTTCCAAGCTCGTACCCGCAGCTGTGCGCGGTGCCTTTACCGCAGAGCGTCAAGCACGTGAAGGTGATACCACTAAGACCGGTAAGGTTGTGCGCGGTGCAGGTGAGTTTACCGTCGGAGAGCTGGTTGGTCAGGTACTGGGCTTCACCCCAGACGAACTATCACGTGTACGTGAAATCAACCGGACTACTAACCAGTGGCAGCGCAGCATGAAGGAAGAGCGCGGCGAGTTGTTCCGAGAGTTCCGTTCTGTGTATGGCGATGGCGACGAAGAAGCACTGGAAGTAGTGTTCGAGAAGATGCGCAGGTTCAACGCTAAGGTGCCGGTTGGTAGCAACGGTAACCCGCTGGGCAAGTACCTAATCGAAGGCGAAGACCTAGAGCGGTCACTGCAGAGTGCCGAGAACCTAGAGGAAAAATCATATCGTGGCGTCGAGTATAACGACGGTGAGGAAGAGTACTTCTTCCCCTACGAGAGTAGAAAACCAGTCATAGAATAAAAAACCCCCGCTGGGGAGGAGCGCCAGCGGGGGTAGTATCAACCAACGGAAGGAGCATCTTCCGTTGTCATTTATAATCACATGCGCCAAATACGTAAACCCCTAATACCAGATTTAGTATCCACTACGCTCCGATACACTACTTTTAGCTTTAGTCGGCGTAGCACAGGGCGTATTTCCTTCTTGGCGGCTTTGGGGTCTAGGCACGGGAAGAACAGTGACGCGCCCTTGGTGAAGGCGCGCCAGTTTATATCGTAGCTGACCCCAGCTACCTTCACTCTGCGTCCGAGTCCGTCTTCACGGCTGCGACTGCGCTATTGACTAGGTCCGTAATGCCACTGAAGTCTGGGTGGTTAGCATCAAAGATTAACGCCTGCACCGGCACCGTGTTGACCCGCATGCCCTTCGACATACGTTTGTTTTCTGAGTCCAGATACAGGCCCTTAGACTTCATGGCGTTGATGGTTGAGCGGTAACCGATGTTACGTGCCCCGCAGTACTCACGGAAGGAACTGGCCGTTATGTACACCTTAGCCGTGTCTGGCTCGTAGCGTATCATAAGCTCTTGGCGCGGCTCTAACTGCGGCACCTCTGTCATCTTGCTACGACGGTCTGCCCCATCGTTGACTACGAGAATATTTGCCAGACGAGCGTTCATGAACTCACCTAGCATCTGCTGGTCGCCTTCTGGTGGCGGTGTCATCGTGTTACGCAGGTTGAGTACCATCTTGCACGTCCACTTGAAGATGGCAGCAATGTCCCAGTTACACAGGCCGAGGTGCAGGGCGATGTATATACCTGTTATGTTGGCAGCTGCGGTGGCCGACCAGAACCGCTCACGTTGTGTTAGCTTAAGCTTGGAGTCGATGCGCTGCTGAACCGTAGCGTAGAGCGCCTTAACCTCGTCATAGTGCGTAACCAGATACCGAGCGTAGATGTCACCTGCATGCCCGTAGTTTTCAAGCAGCTGGTGGTCGAACATCTTCTTGCCATACTCGATGTCAATCGCGTCAGAATAGTCGATGCTGTATTCGATGATACGCATGGTTTCACCATCAGGCGACCCCTTAGCGATTTCCAGCTTCTCGTAGAACGAGTGGTTAGACGAGCACAGCGCGATGGTCTGCCATGATGTCAGGTTTGCCCGAAGCTCGTTAGATGATGCCTTCATGCGGTCCTTGCCTGTACCCTGTGTAATCAAGTAGGCGAGTTCACTTAGTTGCTTGGGCTCTGTGTTCGACATTTCGTCGAAGCTGATATGCAGGTTACAGAAGACACCAATCTTAAACACCTTCGAGTTGAACGTGTCGTCCTTCTTGGCACAAAGCGCTACGGGGTCGCCGTATACACTATTAGCCATCTGCAGGGCTGTAGTCTTGCCTGTGCCTGACTTGGGGTGCACCACGTTAATGATTGCCCCACGCTGACCAGAGAAGCGCAGGAGAGGCGCACCGAAGGCGGTGGCTGCTGCAAACGCATGCCCTTCAAGGCCCGGACGTCCGTACAGGTTAAACACCTCTGTCCACTTCTCTAACGTACCCTTAGCTGTCATGTGTTCGGCTAGTGCTTTGGTGACTGACGACGGTGGGCTATGGTACGTCCCTTCTGCGCTTATCTCGCGGTCGCCCACGATAAACTTACTGTCGTTATCTACCCATCCAAATTGATTTCGCATTTGTTCTACCTTTGTGTTGTGAAAATATTGAGCTACTGATTTTACTATGAAGTCCACCAAGTACGCATAATCGACCTTGGAGCTAAGCATTACGTGCTTAGAGGCGAGGAACTTGCGCAGCTCGTTACCGTCCATCACCTTTGAATTGTGCACCGTGAACTCTTTGACGCCGTCCTGTGGGCTATGCAGACGGATAAGTGCTACACCCCCCTCGACTGGGTCATCCATCCGCTTGGCTACATATATGTCGTACGGGTACACCAATACAACGTCCTCGACGCCTTCTTCCTCGTCTTTGGGTGTAACCTTGCGCCATACACCGCCATGCTTGCCCCGTACGTAGGGGAAGGGAAACTCGGGTATATGATACTTCACTGCCCCAAGCTGGGTCTCCTCTATGACGACATTGTCCTCTGGAGTTGCCTCTTTCAGTTCTTTGCCTAGTGTAATAGGGGAACGTATCTTGCCAGCATGCGGGCACCCTGCACATCCGCCGGGATTGTGTTTCTCGAACTCCGCACAGGTGTGCGGCCCGACTATGTGTGTTACCTTCTGCTCAACCTTGTCAGCGTCGTAGTCAGGGTGGTCTGCGGATAGCTTGTGTATTGCCTTATCACGGTCCTTGCAGAACTTGGCGATTGACAACGCAGCAAACCAACGTGGCTCAGATATTTCCCTGCGGTCTTCGTAACTGGCGTTAAGCTGTCTGCACCCATTCTGGCCGCGCATCATAATCTTGGTGAAGCTCGACTCCATGTTGGAACGTATAAGCTTGGCTAACGGGCTGGGTGCAAACACGGGCATATCACCGAATAGTGACGCCTTGGTCTCCTTCGCCTCCTTTACCCCCAACAGTTCACGTATGTCCTGTATGGGCGTCGGCTTGCCTACATTCATAACCTCGACGCGAAGCGGGTCTGTGCCCTTGAAGTTAAACGTGCCCGGAATACGCAGTATGCGCGCTGCTTCGAAGCAGCTGTTATCGACACGTAGCCCCTTGGTGGTGCATACTTCCTTCAGCCTTGTGCACACTGGCTCCCACTCTTCGCGGGTAACTTCTTCGGTCAGCGTCCAATATACGTGCAGACCACGCCCAGAATTAACTAGGGTAGGCTTGGGCATACCAACTGTCTTACAGAAGTTACGAAGGGCATCTACCCCCTCTGCCTGTGTATCGTAATCTTTCTCCGGTCCGCAGTCTATATCTAGCCAAAGTGACTTGAGCGCCTTGACGTTATCTTTCTTCCTGCTCTTACCGTCTGTATACTTAGCTACACCAAAAAATACATTCTTCCCTTGGTTGAGGAACGTCTTAGCCCATTCGTCGGCTTCTTCACGTGTTTCTACTAACTTCTGTTGTTTAGTGTCGGGGCCTAGTCCGACGATAGCGTACCAACCCTCTTCGGGCTGCACCGCTGATAATAGGTCAAAATCCTCCGCCACGCAGACACCACTCCATTGGGCAAATCACAAGCCCATCCCTAAAAGAAAAATGTTCTACCCCACTAGGAGGTAGAACTCTCCAAACTCGTCATGTAGGAAACTATAAGCGCCGTGGCAGTGCTGTGTGGAACCGAAGTCCCACAGAACCAGTTATACACTGTTTGCCTTGTTACACCTGTACACTTAGCTACCACAGCTACGGGAATGTCCTGCGCAATGCAAAGCCTACCAAGACGAACACCCAGCTTGTGTTTGTTCGCCTTGGAGTTTGCTTCCTGTATACGTAGGCTATAGCCGCTGCTCATCAGTCTTCTTCGTCGTCATCGGCCCAGTCGCTAACCACAGCGGCAAGACTGCCGGTAGGTGCTTCAACGGGGGCAGCTTTCTTAGATGGACGCTTCACTGGTTCAGGCAATGCTTCTTCTTCATCGTCCTCACCATCGTCGTCCATGAAGGATGGCTTCTTAGGGCTGCTCTTGGTTTCAAGCTTCGGTGCTTCTTCGGCGGGGGCAGTGGCCTTCGTCTGGTCAAAGCTAATCAAACGCGTGGTTGCTGGGTTCTCTTGTGCTTGAACGACACGCTCGTACTCTTCGGGGGTAATAAACCGGTCAGCGGTGAAGTTAAGCTCCATAGTCTCGGCGTCGAGGTTGTATGCAACTGTGGTAACTACGCGGTCAGGTGCTGCTTGGTTCGACACTAGGTGGCGGCAGTACTGCTCAAACGGCAGGGTGTTACCTGTGTTCTTACCGAATAGCGACTTAGCTGGAATGTTGAACTGGTATACATCACCGGACTCGTCACCGTCTAAGAACAGCGCGACCTTACGGCTGAAGCGGCATGCCTTACCCTTACCGTTCTTGCCCGAACCTTCGATGTTCTTGGGGCAGCTAGCGCAGTTGCTGGCTTGGCGGTTGGATGCGGATGCCTCTGGCTTGTCACCTAGGTTAGAGAAGCAGTCAGGTGCACTGCCCTTAGCGTCGGGGTCATAATCGCTGGCGTAGAAGCTACGGCTAGGCTTATCCAACATAGCTAGGATGATGGCGTTAAACTCACCGCGGATGGCCTTGCCAACCTGCTCACCATTTACGATGCGCTTGAAGGTGCCGTTAGTGTTAGTTGCGATGCGGTTGTAGCCGCCCATACCCGCAGCAATCTGCGTACCCATCTTGGACGGTGGTAGCGCTACTGCGACAGCATTGGGGTTCTTGAAAATAGTTAGATTGGTCATTGTTTCTCTCACTTGGTTGTTGGTTTGCGAACCGAAAGCACATACTTAGTATCTGCATTGAGGCCGATAGGCAGGCTATCGGGGTTCTCCTCTAAGTAATCACGCATGTTGCCATTGTGGATGCGCTGCTCAAGCAGGTGCATGGCGTCATGTTCTTTGAGGAAGGCGTACATGGACCCCCAGTCGCTAGTCCAGTAACGGGTAGCAGCGCGCCGTGTTATCGTACCTTCTTTGGTACGTAAGCTATCGACGTTCTGTGTGTTACAGATTTCCAGCAGCTTGGTGCTAATCATGTCCATCTGCTCCTTAAGCTCGGCTATCGCGGCTTTGTGAGCGTCTTCCTTCTCCTGCACGGCATCGCGTATTTTGCGATAGACGCGCACAAGCTTGTCTACGGGTAAGTCTTCCATATTATGCTCCTTCGTTGTGGTGGTGCCTTGGTTATTGTTAGCTACCACCTATCTTTGACAATGTCAAATACTATATTTCCATAACTTCCTTATACAAGTCAATAAGTTTTTTGTGGTTGGAGATATTATTTTTGAGCATGCTGTACAGCCGCTCCTCCACCGGACTGCCTTTGATATGCACGATGGTCATGGCGTTCTTCTGGCCGGGACGGTCGATACGTGCGTTAGCTTGCAGGTAGGTTTCCACGCTGGTTACCGGCGCATACCAGATGACAGTGTCTGCCTCTGTGAGCGTGAGACCGTGCGATGCAGCCTGTGGCTGGATGATTAGCACGTGTGGGTCTTTATGGGTCTGGAACCGCTCAATGATTTCGCTGCGCTTATTCAGTGACACCTTGCCGTTGATGACAGCGCACGGAATGCCTTCCTTCTCTAGCCTAGCGCGTAGTATCTCAATGGTGTGCGTGAACGGCACGAAGACAAGCACCTTGTGGCTGGCTTCTTCAATAACCTCTAGTACGACGTTAACACGGTTAGACACGTCGAACTCCAGCACCTCACCAGTATCCGTGTAGACCGCGCCTCCGCTTATCTGCAGTAGCTTGTTTATCTGCGTAGCCGCGTTGACTGCGCTGACTTCTTCTCCTGCAGTCTCAATCAGCATCTGCTCCTTGAGCATCTTGTAGTACTTGTTCTGCTGCGTCGTTAGCGGAGCCTCACGTGACACGTGCGTCACTTCGGGCAAGTCAAGACAATCTTTCTTCTCGAACCGGATAGCTGGCTGAAGTATGTTATGTACATACTCGGATGCGTAAGGCTTTGGTGCCCACTTGAAATGCGTCACCTTGTGCATGATGGACGCACGAAACTCGGTAAAATATTTAGGGCAACCCTCTGGGTTAACTAGCTTAGCTAATCCGTAAGCATCTATAGGGGACTGGGCAGCGGGTGTACCCGTCATCATCCAAAGCCATGGGTCTGTGGCTTGTACAATCCTGTCGAACATCTTCCAGCGGTTAGTCTGCACGTTCTTATATGCGTTCGCCTCGTCTACTACGATAAGGTCAAAGCCCCCCGCGATTATCTCGTCCTTGACGATAGCCAACCCATCGAAGTTAATGATGACGAACTCTGCCCCTGCCGCGATAATCTTCTTGCGTTGTGGGGCAGGCCCATGTGCTACGCTACACGAGCGGTGCATAGCAAAGGTAAACAAGTCACGTTGCCAAGCTGACTTCATAATCGACAAGGGGCATAGCACCAGTACGCGCTTAATCTTGCCCTTCTTCATCAGGTAGTCGGCAGTCCATATGACGCTGGCTGTCTTGCCCGTACCCTGCTCGTTAAAGCAAAAGGCGCGTTTACGGATTGACAAGAATGCTGCTGTCTCTTTCTGGTGGTCGAACGGCGCGTACTTACCTGTCCACTTATAGTCCCGCAACATAGGGGACGGCACGCCGTCGAACCCAAGCTTAGCTAGCTGCGTAGCCTCTGTGTGCCCCCACTTAACAACTACGCCTTCCTTAACGGCGGCGCTTTTCTCTATGTGGTTAGGTATAGTATGTGCGTTCGGCGCTGTGATTAGCAACGCCTTGTTATCAATTATCTGCACGACTGCTCCTTCGTGGTTACTTTTTACGTTCCCGCTTGCTGCGCTCCGACACGAGGTTACCCTTCTTATCACGGAGGAAAGACCGATTAGCGGACTTGCTTTCTACACGTAGCCCTGTCTTGTTGGTGCCACCTTTGTCAAATGCTTTTACGTGGGCAACGTCTTTTCCGTCACCCTTGCTGACTTTGCCAGCCTTAGCCATCTTGGCACGGGCAGCGTTACGCGCAGCGCGGTTCTTCTTCTGCACCGCTGTGCCTTGGTACTTATCGTACTCCGCCCTGTAATCCCGTGCCATCAATATCTCCGTGGTTTCCAATGTTCGCAGTTTTTAACTGGACACCATCCACATAGTGGGCTGGTCTTTGCGTTCCATACACCATTTCGCATGCTGTCCTCAAGCTGTTCTAGCTGGTCATCAAACACGGATAGGTACGTATCCAAGTGCTCACGCTTGTGGGTCTTCTTAGGAAACTCGTTGGACACCACAAACGCCAGCCCTGACTTAACCTTGGTTATCTTCGGGTAGTGCACGAACACCGCGCCAGCCATAAGGTCTAGCTGCTTCATGTCTGCATACTTGGCGTTCTTACCCGTCTTGTAGTCTACCATGTGGGCAGTTGTGTCGTTTACGATAAGTAAATCGACGATGCCCCGCCACCACACGTCCTTGTCGAAGAAACCGCATGGCGCGTAGCCAGTATCCGTTTTCCTGACGCCTAGTTTTAACTCGGTGTGCTTCTCGCCCTCAAACTGGGCCAGAACCTCTACCACGGGCCGCATGATGCTGAACTTCTCTGGTATCGGCGTACCGTGCTTAATATAATGCTCGGCTGCTTCGTGGGCGTTGGTCCCATAGATAGCTGCTTCGCCGGGGTCGTCCTTTACGTCCTTAACCACCTTGAGGTGGAAGTACTTCTTCGGACATTGGTCGAAGGTCTTGATGCTACTATAGGACCACGCTGTCATGTTATCTAGATTTCCCTTGGAGACGGTCAGCCACTAACGTAGCATATCCGGCTATATCAATCCAGCTATCTGTGTGGTTTGGATTGCCATTTACAATACGACTTATCTTAGTGGCAATCATATCCAATGCCTGTAGCTGGTCGGGGTATAGGTGCGCTTCGTTACGGGCGACTGCATTGTGCATGATACCCTTAATCCGGATAGCAGTGTCAGACACCTGCATGTACGAGCCATACTGCGCTTCCCTCTCGTCTAGCACCTTACCCACTCCACTAACTTCGGGTTCGGGTTTTGGTGTAAAGGTACAGGCTTCTTTAAGAGCCGCTGCGGCTTCAACTATAACCCCATCCGTCACTTCCTTAAGCTTCTTCTTCGCCGCATATATGTAGCTATCGCTAACCAACATGCGCTCCTTAATCTGCTTCACTGTCTCCCCACTTTTGAGCATGTCTAGGACTGCGTCAAACTTAGTTTTGTACTGGGATGGTTGGTATTTTGGTACGTTAATCTTACTCATTTCACTTGCTCCTTCACTTAAGATTGCCGCCACTCTGCAAGATGTCACCACCAAACACATACGTGCCTACATGATGTAACTTGATGAACGGGTGGGCGTGTATTTTGCCGCCGTGGTTGCGCCACAACTCGCAAAAATGGTAATCTTCGCTTAGCAATGCACCGCTGTCGTCGATGCTGGTAGCGAAAAACTCGTGGGTCAAAGGCTTGGCATACTCGCCTGTCTTTGGGTCTTGGAATGACGATACGCGATAGGTTGGCACGTGCGGTGCAAGTGCTTCAAATACCCCCCGCTTGATTAGCATGAAGCCTGTGCCGCCGTGGCGGACTTCGATGCAGCCTGTCTCGTCTGTGTGCGTATCACTATTGCCTACCATGTTGAACACGAATGCTCCGGCATGGTTCTCAAGGTCCGTCTTACCCGCAAGGGCGGCACGGTTGACGCTATCCCAGTTCACTTCCTTCTTAGGGTAGATACCACATGCGATATCCTTGTCGGCTAGCAGAAGGTGCGCGATAGCCTCTGCATCAAAGCCGATGTCGGCGTCGATAAACATAAGGTAGTCGTGGTCACTCTCAAGGAATACCCGTGCCAGTTCGTTACGTGCCCGTGTGATAAGGCTCTCGTTCATAATCTGGCACCATGCTACGTTAACACCTAGGTCACGCATCTTGTTCATGGTCATAAGGAGACCTTGCACGTAGTGTCCTGTGCACATGCCCCCGTACATGGGGGTGGCAATCATAAGGCTTGGACGTTTTTCTTCAGTCATTATTTTGCTCCTAATAGTTTCTTAAGTATTGATGTTGGCGAAGCACCCGATAACCCTACAGCTTGCGCTTGGTTGTATTGCCCTAGCTGGCCTAGTTGGTTCGCGTAGGCGTTCTTATACTGACTCATCATGGCGTTCTGTTGCGCTTGTTGCTGCTGCGCCGCCTGTTGCGCTTGCTGCTGCGCTTGTCTCTGCGACAACATACCCTGCGTAGCCAAGTTACGCTCGTACTCGGCTTCTTCCTCTTCCTTGCGGCGACGGTCATCACCGTTGAGCAACTCGTCCATCACCTGCTCGTGGACTTCGGTCAGCCTAATATCTCGTGTCTTTGCAGCAAGCGCAGCCTTGTCAGCCTCGCTACCGTAGGTGTTTATCGCGCTCATGTGGTTGTACCACCGGTCATGGTACGACGGGTCTTTAAGCCTAAACTCTTCGGGATGGCTCTCCATCCGTGCGAGTAATAGTTTGACTACTTCGTGTGGCTCATCCGCCATAGCTTGCTCCTATTTTGCTTTCACAGTTTAATGGTAGTGTCGGTGCCCACTTAGGCCGCATGCGCATGCATGCCTCGACAAACGCACGGGCCTTGTCGGCCTCTTCTATTGGGACAATAACCCCCACGGCATCGTGGACAGTCATAACTACGCGATACTTACGTGCGACCATCAGCATCTGCTCACCGATAATGATACGGGCAAGTGCCTGACACACGTTCTCTATGAGCTTACCCCCGTACATATACGTAGGTAGCGTAGCCCGACCCTTCTTGACATCGTAGACAAACTGGTCACGCCCCGACTTCTGGTCCCGCTGCTTGCGTAGGTTATCGTACCTTAGATACATACCGTTAGGTAGACGCACACCAAACATATCAACCAGCACAGCCTCATGCTTGCCTAGAGGTGCGGTGCGAGTAGACATAAGAGCGTCGAGAGCCTTGTCGCCCTCCGCCCACAAGAGCGGTATGCGTTCGAACTGGTCCCTGTACTTATATACGATGCTGGCACACTCTGACGATGGCAGCGATACACCGAAAGTCTTTAGCTGCGCTTGGAACTTCACTGCGCCCATGCCGTAGCCACAGCCAAGGATGGTGGTCTTACCTACAAAGCGCTGGGCATCAGTCACCTCATCAAGAGGCACTTCGTAAATGGCTGTCGCCATAATCTTATAGACATCTTCACCCAAGTTAAACGCATCCACCAAGTCGTCTTGCCCCGCTAACCATGCAAGGGTACGCGCTTCAATCTGCGAAGAGTCACAGTCGATAAACACATAGCCTTCTGGTGCCAGCATAGACTTCTTGAGTGGTGACTTGCGTGGTAGGTTCTGGAGGTTGACCTTGTCGTCGCCACCCCACCTGCCTGTGTGGGCTGCGTAGTAGCGTAGTGGAACTGGTAACGGTCCCCGGTCGGCAATGTTTATAAACCTCTCGGTGCGTGTTTCCTCAAGTGTAGACTTCACACCTAGTCGCGCAGCTACTACCGCTTGCACTCGCGGGTCGGCATGCTCCAGCAGTGCCTTGAACCCCTCATCACTCTTGGCAAAGGCGAATGCTTCCTTGCCTGTTCTGGCGCTTATCTTAGTAGGTGGTGACACACCTAAACTTTCTAGCAGCGTAGCCAGCTTGGGGTTAGACATGAGCGCGTCTCTGTCTGCCACGATAGCATCCATGAGTTTTGCTTTCTTGGCCCGTACGTTATCCAAGTGCGACAACAACACACCCTTATCCAACTCAAGCACAGGCTCGGTAAACATTTTGATAGTAAGGTCGATAAGCCGTAGCTCGGACACGGGCGTAAGCGGTGCTAGAACCTCAAACAACTTGTGCGTAAGCTCTACGTCATTGATGCAGTACTCGCCGTACCGCTCTAGGTCCTCGTCAGTAAAGTCCAGCCGCCGTTTACCCAGCGCGTTGATTACCTCTGTGCCCTTCTCGCCCAGACCATAACGCTCGACAGCTTTAGCTAGGCTGTTACCTGCATGCGGCCCGTCGATAGCACGAAGCATAGACAGTGTATCTGCGATGCGCTTGGGGCGGATGTCATAACGCCAGTTAAGAATAGCCATGTCGAACATAGCGTTGTGCGCTACAGCTACGCTGTTATCCCAGTCCCACTTATCCAACCACCGCTTGGTTTGCGCCTTGGTCCCACTGAACCACTGCGTCTCTTCTTCGTTGCGCTTTACGGCAACACCGATGACTTCAAACTGCGGGTCACGGACATACTCCTCCGTCGTCAGCTTAGATAAGCTAAACTTCTGGCTGTAGTAGGTTTCGAAGTCGATGTTCAGAATATCCATCATCGTATCCTCGTGACGTGAATGGTGTCGCCTATGGCGCGGGTCATGTAGTAGCGCCCCGACCTTGCGTTTTGGTTATGCGCAGCGCGGCGTATTAGCTTCTTGGAGTGGTCGGTAGGCACGTCGAATATGCGAGTTTCACCTACCTGCATCGCGTTAATACCGTACTTGGACTTCCTTGTGTCCGTACCAAATGTCATGTGTTCTGTTCCCTCAGTCTACGTTCCCTGTTCTCGTAGAATTTAAGTAACGCCTTCAACAGTGCAGCGGAGCCTTCCCGTGCGTTCTTATTCCACTTGCGTTCGGAGTCGCTATTCAACCCTGTCGAGTAGGACGAAGGCTTGGCGTTTTCTGGCGGCACTGCCGTGATTGCAGCTTTCTTTTCGGGCTTCTTAACCTTGTCGCGTATGGCGATGACGCGCTTCACATCCACACCGTAATATGATGCAATGTACCTCATGTCTGTTATGTACCCAACCGCACGGATAATATCCTGCTCGGTCCCGCTTGTGCCTTTATACTTGGTCACTTACTCGCTCCTTCATCTGGTGCACCAGTCCGCGCACCATATCCCAGTTCTCGTCATTGGCTACCACGGCTACGCCGTTACACCTACGTATTGCCTCAATCTCACGCACCTGTAGTGCAGTGGGCTTGTTAGTCCCTGCCTTGACTTCTATGGCCAAGAAGTATCCGTTCACACAGCACACTATGTCGGGGACGCCACTACGACCGAAGCCATGGGTTGCGGGGAAGAAGTAATATACTCCTTCCTCCTTCAACACCTTGATGATTTTATCTTTGACTTTTTTCTCTGGCGTTGACGCCATAAGATTGCTCCTTCTTATGAGTGTTTATCCCTCTCGGGTGTATACGTCAACATAAAAGTTTCTAGTGCCTCGCGCATGAGTGAGGATGACTCCCCGGTCTGCTTATACTGTTTGTGTAGCTGCGTAGGTAAGCGTAAGCTTATACTAATCATCTTAGCGTCACCCTTTGGTGGTCTGCCCAGCTGTGCCATTTATACCTCCATCTTAGTTAGGATGTAGAACGTATCATCTGCGGTGCGGACACCAACACCTTCCACTATTGTATCAACCTCGGTCATCTTGAGCAGGGCAAGTGATGTCTTGATATGGTCCGACAGTCCTTCCAAGCTAGTTGATTGCGCCACCCCGTCAGCTACGCGCATAACGAAGTCACGTGGACGCTCGACCAGCATTATATGGTCTGCAATCGCAATATGCGCTGCCACTTCTGCATTCTTAGCTAGAAGGTGATACTGTGCCTTGGCTTGCATAACACTGGGATTGTCTTGCGCCGCTTCGAACTCTGCCCACCTATCGCCTGATGTCAGATATGCCAGCATCGAGTCGCGTATCGTGTCAACATTGTTTAGGTGCAGTCGTTTGTCTTTGTAGGTGGCTTGCTGCATGGCGTTGAACGCCTTCTTGTACTTCTCTGCGGCAAGCTCGTTTACCGTGAGCGGGTAGCATTCCTTCAGTACTTCGGCTGCGATAACCTTGAGGTGCTTACTCTTCTTACGCATGCCTATCTGACGCTTATTACTTATGCGGTGGTTACCCACTGCGTACACATGTGAGCCTCTCTGATACTCGCGCTCTATGTTACCTATCCGCTCACCGTTATCGTAGATGTCGAACGTGTCGTGCAGCACGTGGTTGATGTGCTCACCACTACCCCTGTCACCAAAGCCTCTTGCCTCAAACTCCCAGTGCGGACGCTTAAGCTGTAGCGCCTCGATTAAAGGCACCATGAACGGGTGCACTATGGACTCCCTAGCACGTGCTGCGCTAGATGCGTCGAGACTGGCTACAGGCCAGTATGTGTTGTGCACATTCAGTGGGTGCTTTACCTTGTTTACGTTAGTCATTGTATTGCTCCTTCTTACCAATCAAATTGTCCTAGTACCGAGTCTACCTGCGTCTTGAGGTCGCTTCGTGCTATCTCGTCCTTGCGGATGTCATCGACGTCCACACCATTGATAGCCTTCTCCAGCGCCAGCCGTGCGGTTTCCAGCTCTGGGTCTTTCGTGATGTTGAGGTGCGACAGTAGCTGACACATCTCCTGCGCGTTGGTTACGAACGTAGACCGGAACTGCTTGGTCTCTTCGCCTTCTGGCTCGGTCAGCTTCTCGCTCATGGTCAGCAGTGTCGAGTGCAGCTTGTTCCATGTGGTCTTCATCGCGTCACCCACACGGTCCGTGTATGCCGCTTCGTACTGGTTGCGTAGGTGGGCCATCTCATCGCTGGCTACGTCGATACGAAAGTCACCCACCTCTGGCACAGGGCTGAACACCATGCGGAACCCGAACTTAGATGCCACGTCCTCTGCGCTTGGGTAGTTAGCACCATCGAACAGGTCACCCAAACTGAATTGCGCCGTCCCAACGAGGTTGGGGTACTCTGCTACGAACTTAGCCACCTTCGAGTTGAAGTACGCTGCTCGTGCGTCTGCCTCGCGCTTATACTCCAGAAACATAGATGTAGGCAGCAGCCTCACGCCCTTGTCAGACCAAGGCAGTGTTCGTCCGTTATGCCACGTGCGACACAACGCAGCGTAGTCAGCTATGTCCTTACGTAAGCTGGTGCCAGCCATAAGGTTCTTTCGAAACTTACCAGCATCAGCCACAGCGTGTGCGTCTAGTGTAACCTTGTCGGTCGTCTTGCGGTCTACGATAGCCGCTGTCCATACGGAGATGTTCATCTCCACCAGCATTGCTGAACTTGAAATACTCATTGTCTTGCTCCTTCTTTTTTAACGTCTCGTATGTGTATGCCTGCGTCAATACGTGCGAAGTTCTCATGGGCTTGCGCCACTGCATCCGCTTCGTTCTCTGCCCTGCACGTAAAGTAATTAGCTTTTTTGCGGGGTGTGGCGTATATCACCGTGTAGTGCGCGAGCGGAGGCACTTTGTGTACAGCCGTTATCTCGCCTGTATCTCGATTAACCCTACACATGACACGCTCGTATACGCTTCGCGTAACTTCGGTTATCGTCCTATCCATCTGCTCACTCCTTAGTTGACATGTATTGTTTTGCCTGTTGACGCTGTCATCCGGCCACCGCCTGTGATTACCCACAGTATCGGTGCGCCGTTCCAGTCCGTGCCCCAGTTAGGCACGTAGCCATCTGTAAACATGATGATGCAGTCAGCCTTGATGTCCTGCTCCTTGAGGTATGCTTCCATAGCGCCGGGGTTCGTACCACCCCCACCTACGGGCTTAGTCGAGTTACGGAACGACCCGCGTGTCGAGTCATCATACACCTCATGCCCTGCCATCGTGTGGTCCCAATAGATGATGTGCAGCTTGTCAGGCGTAACCACAGTTAGGATAGCGTCAGTCTCCGACAGGTTCCGTGCGTGGTCTTCGTTGGTGATTGACCCAGACGTATCGCAGCCAATCACGATGTTCTTCACGCGCTCACCGACGAGGCTCGGCATGATAGTATCAGATGATAGAAACCTACGGTTTGGTTTGCGCCACGATGAATAGTCACGGCCAGCGCAGGTGGTATTGACGAACTCCTGTAGCAGCGTACGCCAGTCTACCTTCGGCTCGAGGATGTCCGATAACTCACGCGACATACCACCAGCACCTTTGCCGTGCATCTTCTGTGCAGCAATCATACCCTGACGAATGGCTTGGTCTACTTGCTTAGTCAGCTCTTCCTTCTCGTCCTTGGACAGTTCGTTGGCACCTTCCCAGTCATGGTGGTCCATGCCTTCACCGTCGGCGGGCTTCTTGCCACTACCGTCCGGACCCTTGCCGCCTTCTTCCTTCTCCCTCTTGAGTATGTCGAAGACCTGCTTGGTGTTCATACCTTTGAACCTGTGGTCGATGAGACCGATAGGCTTGCCATCCTTCTGCGGCATAGCCACCACCGTGCCAGTCGGGTCACGGCTGACAATCTCTAGGTTGATGACGTAGTCACAGGCCATGTTGGTTAGCTGCGCATCCTCCAGCCACAGCTTGTGCCACGTAGTTAGGTGACGATACATCTTGTGGAACGACTCATGCACCACGACGAAAGCTACCTCCGGTATGGATAGCGCGTCGATGAAGGCGCGTCCGTATACCTCGTCACGCCCGTTAGTTGCTGCGGTTGGTACGTCGTCGCTCACCTCCTTCGTGCCCATCATGAAGATACCGGACATGTCTGCGAACAACGGGTTACGCATGAGGTCGATTACCACACGTGTTAGTTTACGCTCGGCTGTTAGTGCCATTTTCTTGCTCCTTCTGCTCTGGTTGATTACAATATATCCACGTTAGCCAATGCCCAGTCGCGGAACTTGGTGGACGTGAAGCCAATCTGCTTCTTGTCTGGGTTCTTAGACAGGTTGACTGCGAACACCGCTTGCCACTCTGGTGCCATGCGCTCGACATACTCCATGAACGGCGTGATTGTGTTGCGGTCAATCTTGGCAATGGCACCGAACACCATGACTGCACACGCGCCGGGACTCTCTGGTAGCTTGGCCTTGGCTGGTTCCTTGGTAACCTCATCCCACGTAGGTAGCTGGTCTTGATACTCGACGAAGGCATGCATGTCCCGCGCACCAGACTCACCGATTGTGCCAATCATAGACGCGAGTAGCGCGTTGGGTGTCAGCTTGTCCCGCTGCTTAAGTATGCCAGACACCAACTGCAACGACCGACCTGATACGAAGCTACCTTGCATACGCTTGGGGTTGAAGATGTATGGGTTGCTCTCTTGGTCGCCATCTAAGTAGGACGCTAGCGCATGCGGGAACTGGTTAACCCAAGCCATGACAACAGGGTCGATGTCGTTAGTCACAGCCCATGCCAACCACTCCTCTGCGTCTGGCTTGCGAACCGTAACCGTAGTTACGCGATTGAGCGTATGCGCCTTGATGTTGTCGCCCACCCCATCTGATGCCATGTTGCCCGTCATGAACACGATGGAACCTGCTGGTAGCATGACGTTACCTAAGCGCGGATTGTGTGACTCAAGCAACGGGTGAAGCATGTTCTGAACTGGCTGCGGTGCCTTGGTGAACTCGTCTAGCATAATAACCACAGGCTTACCCGACTGCAGCTGGAAGATAGCGTTAGCGAAATACTCGGTTATCTGCTGCTCACGATTGATACTCGGCATGGCGATGTCGCCAAGGTCGGCTTGCGCACAGTCAAAGTATGCGTAGGCGTATGCATCACCGAAGTGACGCTTGATTGGCCCCATGGTAGATGACTTGCCAATTCCCGGCTCACCACGAAAGAAGAACCGATTGTTGGGGCAGTTGATGATAAGGGTTGCGGCTTCTGTGAGTGACACAGTTGTGCCGAAGTTTAATGCACTCATGTTATGCTCCTTGTTTTGATTGTTTGGTTACTCTTACTTGTCGTCCGCTTGGGCGGCTCTCTATTGTCCTGTTGTTGTAGCACATAAATACGCTACGGTCAAGGGGTTTGGCCTTGCGCTACACCTAGCGGAAGTATCGGCCATAGCGGTCATATACGCACTTACCTGCTTCCACCCGTTCTTTGGTAAATAGTGTGTCGCGGTAGTGTTTATGCACCGTGTGCATCACATCTAGTCTGGCCTCGTTTAACAACACACGCCAGCGACCAGAATTTATCCACGCCATGGCCTTGTACCAGCTCTCGGTGTCATTGCTCTCTACTAAGCTAGTGAAGTCTAGCAGGCCCTCGGGTGACCACTTCAAGCTGTTATGTGGTGGTAGACCCATCTCATTACGCTCTTCGAAGGTAATAGTCGGTAGCCGTGGGTTATCTCTGCTCTCTTTGGACCACGGGCTATACTCCGTTTCGTTCGCGCTTAGCTTAGACATAGCCTCGACATAGTCCATGAACGGTTTGTACTGCTTGGTTAGCTTGGCCTTCTCTTGCTTGTTCATGGTGTGCTTATATGTGGGCACGGGGTTGAGGTAGATGGGTGTCTTGTTCTCACTTAGGATGAACACCGCTTTGCGTGGGTTGTTGTATCGTAGCTGTAGTGGATATAACCCGATAACTTCTTCACCATCGACATGCGCTACCGCATGCACCCAGTCCTCGTTGTAGTGTCGGTTGATGTTAAGCCCCGCTATGCGCATGATGCGCTCACGACATGGTGCACGTATATGTGACTCGATAGCCACGCGCCCGTCTGGGTAGTAAGCTAGCAGTGCCTTCCCGTCCTCCCTGTTGTGCCATGCGTAACCGACACAGACTGCATTGTCTCTGTCCCGCTTCCAGATAGAAAAGAACTTCTGGTCGCGCCTACCCGCTGGCTTGGTTCTGTCCTTGTCGCCCCTGATTGGCACGACGTTGTTATAGTGTATCAGCGCGGCGTTGTATGATTTTAGCACGGGTAGTGCTTGATATGTTCGCCAATTCAATGCCATGATATTTGCTCCTTTCGTTTAGTTGTTAGTCTTGGTGTGGTGAACGCCATGCGTCCCGCTCTGCTTTCTCTAGGCGCTCTACGAGCACCCGCTCTAGTTCCGTCAGGGTCGTGCTTTCCTTAACTGTGGTTATGAGTCCACGGTTGGTTAGCTGCCTGTAATAGGTGCGGTCCTTGGTTAGTTGTTTCGTATCCATCTTAGTCTTCCTCTTCTACTGCGTGGAATGCTTCCCACATGTCACGGTCTACCTGTATCCACAGTGTGTGGTCGAACTCCTGCATCACGTCGGCGTTCTCAAGCATGTCGAACGCTAGCGATACCTTGTCCCAATCATTCATGTCGTTCATCTCACTTCTCCTTGTATGTTTGCTCGTTTAGCGCGTTGCGCAGGTAAAACTCGCGGTAGCCTGTCTGACCACGCCGCTTACCGAACTCCATTACTGCTTTGCTTAGCTGCGGTTCGAGTGCGCGTAGCTGGGTGCGCAGAGCGATAACCTCGGTTAGCATCTTGACAGTAGCTATATCCGCTGCGTCGTCCTCGCGCCCGGGCAGCACAGTGCCTATGCCTACGCTGTTAGTGGAGTTTGGTTGTGTTACGTGTCGTATTGCTATCTGTGTCATAATCTTCGCTTTCATGGTTGTAGTAATAGTCGTGTTCTTGTTCGAGACGCATGGCGTCACGTATGTCTTCTAGGGTTTCAATGTGTTCAGCAAACACCACCACGTCACACATTTTCACGAACGTATCGTAGTCCGTCTTCATAGCCATAAACATAAAGCCCAAGGCTAGCTTCTCACGTAGCCAGCTAATCATGCCTCATCCCCTTTGTCCTTGGTCTCGGCGTCGATGGCTTTTGCAAATACCCGTATCGCCTGCAGCTTGCGCTCAACGTCGTATATGTAGTTAAGCGCCTTCTTCAGAATGTTCTTGTCGTCTGGGTCTTGCATGTCGTCGCGCATGTCGCGCAGTGCTTGTTTATCTTCGTAGTTCACTTCACTTCCCCTTGATGCTTGTGTGGATTGCCCACACGGCTAAAACTAATATGGATACGAACATCATCTCGATTGCTACGTGTAATACGGTGTTCATCTTATTCCTCCACCCACTTGCGGTGCCTGTAGTATACGTCCTTTGCTGTCCCTGCGGTCTCGGTCAGGATTTCCCAGCTATCGACATCATCCTTGTGCGCTTGCGCCAGTTCGACAAACTCCATCGCTTCGTCAGGGTCTGTGAAGGCATATACGTAGCTAACCTTCTCGGTGCTAACACCCCACTCGTGGGTGTCGGTCTTACCTACTGCTATAAATATTTGGGTCATTGGTCTTCCTCCTTAACTGGCCAGACATAGCCAAAGTCCTTGATGAGTATGTCGCGCACATCCTCGCGGTCCATGCTGTCACCCTCGAACGCATCGCCAACGGCGTCTACGAGTATCCTAGTAGCTGCCATGATATCAGGCACTGTTGCGCCCATTGGGTAAAGCCCGTTCTTGCCGTAGAAGCTAAGCAGGTACTGGTAGAACTGGTTCATTGGTCTTGCTCCTTTGTATACGCGTCGATGGTTTCGGTGTTTTGGCGCGCCCACTCTATGTTGATTGCTTCGGTCACTTCTTCGATGATGTAGGCTAATGCTGACCGATGCACGTTCTCTTCTAAGCCATAGTGGGCAACCATGCTAATGCGCTTCAATGCGGCTAATAATTCTTCGTTTCCCATCACACTGTCCAATACGTTATTAGTGAGTCCATGCTACGCTCGGCGTTGCCTTCCTCGTGCCACTGGTCATGCGCGTCGTTGTATGCAGCTAACCGAGCGTCCACTATGGTCAGGTTCAACTCGCTGTCACGCATGTCTGTCGAGATTGCATCGGCTGTAACCATAAGAGCGTAGCAGATGTCGTCCTCCTCCAGACTGCGTGTGGTGAGTATGCTTTGTAGGCGGGTGTCTATGATATGGTCGAACGTCATGATGTTGTCCTCTTCGGGTTGAGTTGTGATAACTCGGTTACGTTAGTAATGAGCATGTAGTTGCTCTTGTTGATGGGGGCTGTGCAGAACGTAACTGCGCGGGCTTGTTTGTCACCGCATGCTAAGCACGTAGTGTAGCCCAAGCGGAACCGCTCGACACTAAACGGGTCGTAGCACTCTTTGCATAAGACTTGGGTCATTGGTCTTGCTTTTCGTTTAATGGTGAAGGTATATCACGTGGGTCTTTCCCGACATGCGGGCATGTGCGGTAATGTGCTAGAGGGTGGTGCGCAGCACAGGCTGGGCAGCGGTCGTAACCGATAAGCTTCTTCATGACTTGGTTCCTTCTTGGTTATGCAGCGATAGCTGCGTCTCTGCGTTTAACAGCATCAAGCGTAGATACTGCTTCTTCTTACGGTCGGTGGCCTTGGCCTCCCGATTACGTAACTGGGTTACTGCTATCGTCCATGCGCCATGCGCGCCGTAGCAGGTGGTTAGCTCGTTCATGTCTGTAACCGAGGTTACATCGAAATAGTGTGGTTTGACTGGCTTCATGAGGCTTGCTCCGTTTTTCCGTTGTTTTTTCTTTTTAATGTAGCACAATAAAGGGCTCAGGTCAATAGGTTTGGGTCTGCGTGGGGATGGGCTTGCAAAGTAGGGCTTTGTATAATGTTTAAAGTCCCTCATTTGTTTTCTAACTTTGCGGGGCGGCTGGAAAGGCGCAGAAGTGTGGGAGTTTTTGGGGGTAGTAGTATAGTATAGTTTTAAAGTTATAATGTAGTAGGGAAAATAGAGAGCCCCGCCCTTTTTGCCTTTTGCATAGCGTGAAGGGGCGACCCGAACAGCGACTGCTCAAAAATCGAAATCCCGCCTCATTACCCAATAACTTTCCAACTTCCTACAACACCAGCTCTCAGGCCGGTTTCCGAGGATTGTTTTCTTACAAAGCAAATAACTTTAGGTTATTTCGCCTACTTTGTTTTTTCTGTTGACTTTGCCCATTTTGGACGTTAAGCACAGCGTGTGCTTAACGGTTCGGTAACCACGGTTACAACGCACTCACTCCCTTAGTTCTATCATAATCAGGATAACCTCGGTTACTTCGCTATGGGTATGCGCGAGCCAAACGGTGATAACCTCGGTTACGCTCTTACACACGCGCTCTAGTATCAACTATCATTTACGCGCTACGTAGCTAGCTCACACACGCACTCGCGGCTCGACTATCATAGCGCGGACGCTGGGCACAAAAAAACCCCGCTGGCCGAAACCAGCGGGGCGGGGTAGTTGGTTATCCAAGCTTGGAAAGGTCTTCTTTGAAGAACTTGATTAGCAACGCGCCAAGGGCGAAGTTGAGGTCGCGTTCATCTTCAGTAACCAAGCGGCCTTCTTTCATGCCATCCTTGTAACGCTTGCGGAGAGCGTCATGCGTCACAGTGTCCCATTGCTTAGTGACGCGGTCGGCAGGGCGTCCGCCGCTGTTCTTTTCCCGTTGCTTCTCCTTGGCGGCAGACCATGCCTTGTTGATGTTAGACAGTCCCTTATTAAAGGATAGGTCTTGGCATTGCTTGCGGAAGGTCTCGAGCCTAGCAAATACCGCCTTCTCATTATCAGACCGCATATTACCCGCATCCATAAGATGCCAGTTAGGGCCGAAGTCACCTTCGAGCGCAAAGGCAAGGACGCGACAGACCGCCTCACCTTTCCTTGTGCCTTCAACGGCATCAACTATTGCCGTGTCTATATCGACCTTCAAGACCGCCTTGTCCGCCGCCGCTATCGCTTTGGTTAGGTTGTTACGGATTGCTTGCGCCTTAGTAAGCTTCTTTGCGTTGTTCTTAACCATGTTACATATTCCTTTTTAAAACGTAGCTAGTATTCGCTACCCCTTTGTTATGGATTATGTAGCACATTTATGTCAAGGGTTATCGTAAGTGGCTGATATATAACAGAAAAACAGGGGGGCACGGGTCTGTAACCTTGGTTATCGCGCTACCCACCGCCCCCCGACCCCCCAAGGTGGGTAATGTGACTCCCCCGCGCGCCTGTATTACTATTTTGCACAGTCAGGGACCAATTCTCAGAAACGCCACCCCAAATGCCCTATTTGGGGTGACCCCCGGCCCCCTTTTCAAAAACACTACCCCCCACCCCCTCTTTTTCTACCCACCGGTTTCCCAGCGCCTAATACAGCCAGACCCCCCGTCGATGGTACCTTGTATTCATTTTGTAATTATCGTGGTATAAACCACACCCATGCCTTTCAACGACATAGAGAAGCGTAGGGAAGCGAGCCGCAGGCATTACGCGAAGCATCGTGAGCGAGTTATTGCCAGCGCAAAGAAGAACAGTAAGATAGCCCGGAACCGTATTCGTACACACATAAATACACACTTGAGGGCACACCCTTGCGTAGATTGCGGGGAAGCGAACATCATCGTGCTTGAGTTTGACCACATAGGTGACGACAAGCATTTCTCCATATCAGATGCCGTCCGGCACGGGTACAGCCTGACAAAGCTGAAGAACGAGATAGCCAAGTGCGAGGTACGCTGCGCTAACTGCCACCGGAAGAAAACCTACGAGCGTGGTGGTTGGACGCACAAAGACTAATTAACCCTTTTCTTTCTCCCGCTACGCTGCTACACAGCGCCGCAACCCCGGCCTCCTACAAGCGGAGCTTAAGTACATGCCTATTATAAAAGTCGAACCGAGCACGGAGTATCCAGTGCCGTTTGACCTGTCCGACGAGGACTTCGACAGCTTCGCGGATAAGCTAGCTTCTATAGGCAATACAGCCGAGCTGCTTGAGCAGCTGGGTGCCCCGGTCGAGTCTACCAAAGAAAACCTTGCGGAAGAGACAGCACTGCTAGACGCAGCCATCGACAACAAGAAGATAACCCCACTAACCCAGAGCCTGCCAGCTGCCCTTGGCGCTGCGGCTTTCCTACGTGCTTACGGCCAAGGCCGGGCACTCGACGTGGACCAAGTGCGCACTGCACTGACTAACAAGCTGCTTGAGATTGCTGACTGCGGCGAGATTAAGTACGAGCTAAAAGCCATTGAGCTTCTTGGTAAGCACAGCGACGTCGGCCTATTCACCGAGCGCAGCGAGATAAACGTCAACTATAACTCGCCTGAAGGTCTCGAGAAGGCCATCGTGGACCGGGTCAAGCGCCTGCTGAACGCAGACGTTATAGATATGAAGCCGCTGGGCATGGACCTCGACGAAGAGCTAGGCATCACCGATGCGGACTTCGAAGAGATACTGGAGGGTGGCGAGTGAACATAACACTCAAAGACATACCCAAGATATTACCTAAACTCTCGCCCGCAGAGCAAGAGATACTGCTGGCTGAGCTAGAGAAGCTTGACAAGCTAAAGACACAAGATTTGGCGCGCAAGCGGTTCTTGAAGTTCGTGGAGCAGGTTTGGCCGTCATTCATAGGGGGACGACATCATGCAAAAATGGCAGACGCCTTCGAACGTGTTGCTCGTGGTGAGTGCAAACGGCTCATTATTAACATGCCTCCGCGACACACAAAGTCGGAGTTCGCCTCTTACCTGCTCCCTGCATGGTTCCTCGGACTCAACCCCGGTAAAAAGATTATCCAATGTTCCCATACGGGTGAGCTTGCGGTAGGCTTCGGACGTAAAGTTCGTAACCTCGTTGACACAGAAGTATACCATGAAACATTTCCAGACCTAAAGCTGGCCGCAGACTCAAAAGCTGCTGGTCGGTGGAACACGTCGAAAGGGGGTGATTACTTCGCTATCGGTGTGGGCGGTGCGGTTACCGGTAAAGGTGCCGACGTGCTCATCATTGATGACCCGCACTCTGAGCAGGAAGCAGCTATCGCAGAAATAAACCCGGACATCTACGACAAGGCATATGAGTGGTATACATCTGGTCCGCGTCAGCGTCTCCAGCCGGGCGGTGCCATTATTGTTGTGATGACGCGTTGGTCGAAGCGCGACCTGACCGGGCAGATACTTAAAGATGCAGCTGCTAACGGCAGCTTAGACGAGTGGGAAGTTATTGAGTTTCCTGCCATCCTGCCTAGCGGCAACCCGCTGTGGCCTGAGTTCTGGGAGTTAGAAGAGCTTGAGAAAGTCAAGCGTGATGTTCCTAATAGTAAGTGGATGGCGCAGTACCAGCAGAACCCGGTGTCCGAGTCTGCGGCTATCGTCAAGCGCGAGTGGTGGCAGGAGTGGGAGAGCGACGAGCCGCCCAGCTGCGACTTTATCCTACAGGTATGGGATACGGCGTTCGAGAAGACGAGCCGAGCTGACTATTCAGCGTGCACTACATGGGGTGTGTTCTACCACCCGGACGACAACGGCACCGCACAGGCTAACATCATACTATTAAACGCGTTCCGTGACCGCATGGAGTTTCCCGAGCTTAAGCGCGTGGCTGTCGAAGAGTATAAAGAGTGGGACCCAGACGGCGTCATCATCGAGAAGAAAGCTTCAGGTGCCCCGCTCATCTACGAGATGCGGGCTATGGGCATACCGGTGCAAGAGTTCACCCCGACACGGGGTAACGACAAGATTAGCCGCTTAAATGGTGTAGCAGACATATTTGCATCGGGCCGGGTATGGGCACCGGGGACGCGCTGGGCAGAAGAAGTTATTGACGAAGTTGCAGAATTTCCAGCCGGAGCTAACGATGACTACGTCGATACTGTGTCTATGGCACTACATAGGTTCAGGCGTGGTGGCTACGTGACTACGAACCTAGACGAGCCGGAAGATATCGTGTACTTCAAGTCAAATCGCAACCAGGGGTATTACTAATGGCTGGGCCTAAAAAGAAGCAACCTACCATATCGACTTACCGTCCCGGTATAGTAGAGCGGATTACTGACTCTACCATAGGTGCAGGGCTTAGGCAGATACATCGGCTTGAAGGTAGGTCTGAGCGCGATGCGTACCGTCTTGCGGATGACGTAATGCGTAATATAGAAGACCTTACAGGGTTAAAGACAGCAGAGCGCTCTACACGCCAAATCCTAAAGGGTAAAGGTACCGCAAGTGATTACGCTACGGTTGGC
>Ga0315905_10000858_pt1 | contig 33523 bp, 41 predicted proteins | sample LakEriMetagenome_5_FD_203522 | JGI IMG/M metagenome (GOLD analysis project Ga0315905, IMG submission 203522) | Freshwater fungal communities from buoy surface, Lake Erie, Ohio, United States - Buoy 4 MA121 | ecosystem: Environmental > Aquatic > Freshwater > Lake | place: USA: Lake Erie, Ohio... | reverse complement strand
AAAGTAAACGAAACAATTTCTGGCTACGAAAAATTTAATAATGGCACATTATTAAGAAAAGATCTTAATGGAATCAATATTCAATTAGGTTTTAAATTTAAAATATAAAATAAACATGAAAAAACAAATCATCATTGCTTTATTAGCAATAACAACCATATTTGGTTGTAAAAAAGACGTAGATCTTACTGTAAAAGGTATTTCTTTGTCTAAATCATCTCTTAGTCTAAAACCAGGAGATACTGCAACATTAGTTAGTACAATTCTGCCTTTGAATGCAACTAACAAGGCAGTTACTTGGGCTAGTTCTGACACCACAATTGCAAAAGTAGCAAATGGATTAATTACTGCTATTAAGCCTGGTAGCACTACCATTACTGCTACTTCAGTAGAAAAAATGGAAATTGCAACTTGCGCAATTACCGTTAATTACAATGACGCAATTACAGCTACTGGAAATGTAGAAGGTGTTTGGAAAAAGTATTCTACTGTCAATGTAACTGGACAAATTAATGTTCCAGCTGGCAAAACTTTAACAATTGAAGAAGGTGTTGAAATTATTATTGCTACTGGTGGAGTAGATGCTAACAAAACCAAAATTGAGTTTATTGTAAATGGTAATTTATATGCAGTTGGAACCAAAGCTGCTCCAGTTAAATTTACGATTCCTGCTGCTGAAAGAACAGCTGCTAATACTTTTGGAAGAGCATGGGGTGGTATTATTGGAAGTCTTACATGTGCCGAAATATTGTTAGATAATGTAATTGTAGAATATACGGGTGCAACAACAACAGCTGCATCTCCATCATCTGTAGCAGGTTTATTTAAAGCTGCTGGTGGTGAAAACATGGTTGCTTTTAATACGAATAATCCTAATGGAAAGTATGTAGTAACCAATTCTATTTTTAGAAGCAATGGGGAAGACGCTATTTATGTACAAGGGGGAAGTTGTATTTTTACCAACAACTTATTTTATGCATGTGGTGAAGCGGGTGGTGAAGCTATTAACACCAAAGCAGGTACTAAAGTAGATGCTGCCGGAAATATTATGTTTAGTCCAAATACAAATGGGCTTAAATTATCTAATTCTGGTGCTAGTGCAACAAGACCACAAGGCGAAGTTTATGCCTATAATAATACAATTATTAATGCAGGATGGAGAAGAGATCCAAGCAAACCAAAAGGTGGTTCAGTTTGGTTAGAAGCTGGTGTATTAGCTTATGTTTATAACAATTTAATTGTTAACTCTATGTTTGCTAGTAAAGCGCCAAGCTTTGGTGTAAGTGCAACAATTGGTCCAGATTTAAATAGTAAAATTGATTATAATTTCTATGTTTCTGGAAGTCAACAAAGCACCATTGCTCAACATATAACCAATAAAACAGTAACTGCTTTTGACGGATTTCAAGCTAGCCAAAAGGATGTAGTAAGAGGAGCAAATGATATTTTTTCTGCTTCTGCAGGAGATGCTACAAAGGACCCTAAGTTTGTTAATTTCCCAATAAATACAGTAGCTGTTACTAGTTTTACATTTGACGTTGCTTGGGATTTTAGATTACAAACTGGATCTCCAGCATTAACTGGTGCAAAAACTAATTTTACTCCATTTTTCTCGACAACAGGTTTGACTTTAAATGGCAAAGTATATAAATCACCTGCTCCTGCTGCCTATTTTGGTGCAAAAGGAACAAACTAATATTGATTTAACTCAAAAGAAGCCGATCCAACTGGATCGGCTTCTTTATGCCCTTAATTATACTACTTCCCTGCGTGAGGAATTGTATTAGTTTTTTAATTTTCTTTTTGGTATTATAAATATTAATCGTATTTTTACGATGATTATGGGAGCAACAAAAACAACAGATTATACAATTCAAGAAATGTCTCTTGCAAAATATGCGAAGGCATTGTCTCATCCTGCAAGAGTTGCAATACTTAACCTTTTACTAAAGAAGCAGGCATGTGTGTGTGGTGATATAGTGGATGAATTACCATTATCACAAAGTACAGTTTCACAACATTTAAAAGAATTAAAAGAAATAGGGTTAATTAAAGGAGATATAGAAGGGGCTTCTGTGTGTTATTGTATTGACGAGAAGGTTTGGGATAATGCTAAGAAGCAATTAAATCAACTATTTGATAATGTTAACTTGAGCAGTAAGTGTTGTTGATTTTTTTGGATATATTCATCGGTATATTACGATCTTATTAATAAATTAAAATAAATGTTATGCATACAGAAGAACAACTGAAAGAAATTGTAAGAAAAAAGTATAGTGAAATAGCACTACAAGATAAAGAAACCAATATGTCCTCTTGTTGTGGTGCAGGTGGATGCTCTACAGAGATATATAATATTATGAGCGATGACTATACAGTATTAAATGGATATAATCCTGATGCTGACTTAGGTTTGGGATGTGGTCTTCCAACACAATTTGCTAAAATTAAAGCAGGTGATGTGGTTGTTGATTTGGGAAGTGGTGCAGGAAATGATTGTTTCATAGCAAGACATGAAACAGGAGAAACAGGTAAAGTAATTGGTGTAGATTTTACTTCGGCCATGATTGATAAAGCAAGAACAAATGCTGAAGTGAGAGGTTTTAATAATGTGGAGTTTAGACAAGGTGACATAGAGAATATGCCTATTACTTCAAATGTGGCTGATGTTATCGTTAGTAATTGTGTTTTGAATTTGGTACCTAATAAGAATGCAGTTATTAAAGATATTTACAGAGTATTAAAACCAGGTGGTCACTTCAGTATTAGTGATGTAGTGTTGGTAGGTGCTTTACCTGAAGGTTTAAGAAAGGATGCTGAAATGTATGCAGGTTGTGTTTCAGGTGCGATTCAAAAAGAAGTATATCTAGAGTTAATCCAAGCCAATGGGTTCACAAATATTACTATTCAGAAAGAAAAACCAATTATAATACCTGATGATATTTTAGTTAACTATTTAAGTTCAGCAGAAATCCAACAGTTAAAAAGTGGTTCAACTGGTATTTTCAGTATTACTGTATATGCAGAAAAGCCTTTAGTAGAAAATGCTTGTAAACCAGGCTCAGGCTGTTGTTAAATTTCCTAAATATGAAACAATTTATATTAAAATATAAAAAACCTATAATAATTACTATTTCTATTACAGTACTTCAATTAGTATTTGGTTTTGATCCGAAATTCACAATTATTAACATCATTTGGTTATTCGTTTAAATTATGAAAAAGAAAATATTAGTACTATGTACAGGTAATTCCTGTCGTAGTCAAATTGCACATGGTTATTTACAACAATTTGGAAGAGATAAAGTAGAAGTTTATAGTGCAGGAGTTGAAACTCATGGGGTAAACCCAAAAGCAATTGCAACTATGAAAGAAGATGGAATTGACATTTCAACTCATACATCCAATAATGTTTTGGAATATCAAGGAATTGATTTTGACTTTGTTATTACTGTTTGTGATAATGCAAAAGAGAGATGTCCTTATTTTCCAAGTAAAGCACAGAAATTTCACCATAATTTTCCTGACCCTTCAAAAAGCATAGGGACTGAAAATGAAATTATGCTTGAATTTTCAAAGGTCAGAGATATTATAAAACTGTATTGCAAAGAGTTTATTCAAGAGCATTTGAAATAAACCTCTACGTGAGGAAGCCACCCCTTGCAATCGGTCCAAATCGGTCGATTTCGGTTTTATTAAAACATAAATCAGCATTAGATTGGTTTATCCCCTTTTTATTTTTTTGTAAAACTCCCTGCTACTAAAAATCCCATTAGAGCACCATACAGCGAACTGTTAATTGGCTTAGAAGTAATCATACATGTTCCACTAGAACAACCTACAAATTTCCAATAAAAGTAACCAGATAGCGCACCAAGGGTAATGCTTATTAATTCTCGTTTATACTTTTGAAATAGTAAAGTCATGTTTATTTTAGTTTTGATTCAAGTCCAAACCAAGAACCACCATTATACACTTCAATTCCTGCAGATTTTAATACAGATTTAGCCATGCCGCTTCTGGCGCCACTCTGACAAACAGTAATTACAGGTTTATTCCACTTTTTAATAGTACTGATTTCTCTTTGAATCGTATTAACAGGAATATTTTTGGATCCCTTTATATTGCCTCTGTCAAATTCTTGAGTTGAACGGACGTCTACAATAATGGCACCTGCTTCTGTGAGTGCTTTAAAATCAGTACCAGGGCCAAATAGTTTTTTGAAAAAAGAGAACATATTAATTATTGTTTATGATGTTATTTAAGCTAAAAATCCCGCCTCCATTATAAATGTCTTGGATACCATTTTGTTGTAGGATACTTGTAGCCGTTGAGCTACGACCTCCACTTAAGCAATAGACCACAATGGGCTTTTGCATTTCCGAAATTTGTTTAATACTAGATTCAACAATATCTAAAGGGATATTGATAGCGCCTGGAATATGGTTTTCTTCAAATTCCATAGGGCTTCTAACGTCTAATAAAGTGCCCTTTTTTTCCTTGATGGATTTTATTACATTTTGCATTGTGATATATTTTACTTGTACAAAAGTACAGATCCCCAATACCATATTGGGTGATATTTATCACACTAAAATGTATTATTTTTTGATCCAGTCGAATGAGTTTCGGTTCATCACAATCCATCCGTTATGCTCCATCTTCTTTAATAGGCGACTAATGACTTCTCTTGAGGAATTTAAGTCATTGGCAATATCCTGATGGGTTAAATTAACAATGCTCCCAAATTGTTTCACATATTTTAGAATATAAAATTCTAAACGTTCATCCATATTCTTAAAAGCAATCTCATTAATTGTTTTTAAAAGTTCCTCATACCTGCTACGGTAGGTTTTAATTACAAAATAATGCCAACTTTTAAATTCGTTTAACCACTTTTCCATAAATGCTATAGGTATGGTCAAGTATTGAATATCAGTCACAGCCTTGGCTAATACCTGACTTTGTTCATGATGATAATTGCATACCAAAGTCACAGCACATGCTTCTCCTGGATTCAAATGATACATAAAATATTCCCCACCGGCCTCATCTTCCTGATATAGTTTAATGGTTCCTTCTACCACCAACATGGCAGATTTTATATTCTGCCCCATTTTTAATAAAGTAGTACCTGCTTTTGCTTCTTTCAATTCTGCCTCATTGAGTATGGCATCGTATAAGCCGTCTTCCCAATCTGGGAATAGTTTTGTAAGGGTTTCTTTGGATAACATATGAAGTTAAATTCTACAGTGAATATACACTATTTGAAGGAATGTAATAATTGTCACAAAGAGGCAGTTTTCATTGCTTTAATTTTGTAGAAATACTAAACATGAGAAAATTACTTTCTAAAATTGATTATACACTAACATTTAGATTATTACTGAGTGCTGCTATGTGTTATACAGGCTATATACAAAATGATTACATGTCAGGCACCTTTGGCTTATTTTTGGCTATATACTCGATAATAGCTGCAAAGTATAAAATTGGTTGTGGTTACAATGGATGTGCCAATAGGCCAACTTATAAGTCTAAAGAGGTGTTAGTGGAAGATGTTAAACATATTGAGTTTACCGAAATAAAATAAAGAGTATGTCCAGTCCTGAAACATTTGCAACAATCATTAATGGTGATTTACCTGTCTTAGTTGATTTTTTTGCGGAGTGGTGTGGGCCCTGTAAAATGATGCCTCCCATTTTGGAACAAGTGAGAGATAAGTTAGGGGGTAAGATTCGTATTATAAAAATTGATGTAGATAAAAATCAAAAACTAGCTTCGGAGTTAAATGTATCTAGTGTGCCAACGCTCGCCATTTTTGTAAAGGGTGAAATTAAATGGAGACAGCCTGGTGTTCAACAACCCAATACACTAGTTCAGCTTTTAAATAAGTATGTAGTATAACAATTAACCTCTTCGTGAGGAAAACACCCCATAAAATCGGTCCAAATCGGTTGATTTCGGTTTTGTGAAAACTTAACTTAATAAAATTCAATGACTTACGTTAAATCATAGATCCTTTTCTTTTTCCGAGTGAGGTTTTTGTCATTTCTTACCGAAAACACCAACCTTCAATGCTGATTTTTCTAGTATTGTAAATACTTTTTTGTTTGATAAGATTTAGTAATTGTAAAGTTGAATATCTTCACAGAATTATGATTTTTTTATTTTAAAACATGAAGCAACTATTTATATTAATATTTTCTATTTTATTTTTTTTGGCCTGTTCTAATAAAGCAATGGAAACCCCAAAGACATTGGAAATATCTAAACTTAGTTCATGCGATTCCATAAAAAATGGGCTTTTAAAAACAAAAATAGATTCCATTCGTCTGATATCTTGCATATCAATTACTGGATGTGATTCCATTAGATTGGGTATTTTAGAACCAACTAAATTAAATGCTGAGAGGCTTAAATGTGTTGTAACAAAAATTGGTGAAAAATTGAACGGAGGAATATTGATTTATATGCTACAACCCAGTGATCCAGGGTATGAAGCTAGTATCCCACACGGATTAATTGTAGCAACTGAAATTTATAGAGCTAGATGGTATAATGGGTTTTATAGTAATACAGGTGCAACTGCAACTTCGATTGGATCAGGTTTAGTAAATACAAATTCAGTTATTTTGAATCAAGGACTTGTGCAATCAAGTTATGCATCAGGTTTAGCAAAAGCATACAGGGGTGGAGGTTATTCAGATTGGTTTTTACCAAGCAAGGACGAATTAAATAAAATGTTTATAAATAAAAATTCAGTCGTTAATTGTTTAGATAACCTTTATTGGAGTTCTTCGGAGATTTCCTCAAATTTTGCATGGGCGCATGATTTTGGAACAGGTATTCAGCTTAGCGAAAATAAAGAAGTTAGTCTCTGTGTATGTGCCATTAGGGCTTTCTAAATATAACAAAATCAAAATCCATTTATGCATATAATTAAATCCTATAGTTTACTTTTTACTTTTTTATTACTCTCCCTATTTTCTTTTGGTCAAGATCGTTATCAAATAAGGAATGGAGATCCAAACGGTATTAATAAGTGGTATATGGGCAGACAAATTGCACAAGTAATGAGTCATTATGGAATAGATTGGCTTGAAAGGGATGAAAGAGATTTAGAAGAAAACACTTCACTATTATTAAAAAATTTAGCTGTAAAACCAGGTATGGTGATTGCTGATATAGGAGCGGGAAGCGGTTACCACAGTGCATTACTCTCTAAAATAGTGGGAAATGGCAAGGTTTTTGCAGTAGACGTTGAGCCAGAAATGATTGCATATTTAATCAAAAGAATCAAGGAAGAAAAACTGTCAAGTATAGTCGCGGTATTGAGTACAGAACAAAAACTGTCTTTACCAGAAAAAACCGTTGATATGATGTTGTTAGTAGATGTTTACCATGAGTTTTCTTATCCTTATGAAATGGCTTTATCAATGCTATCGGCATTAAAACCTGGTGGTAAATTAGTACTTGTAGAGTTTAGATCCGAAGATCCAGCTGTTCCAATTAAAAAAATTCATAAAATGAGTGTTTCACAGGCCATTAAAGAATTTAAAGCAGCAGGCTTTACATTTGAAAAAAATATTGACAATCTTCCATGGCAGCACTGCATGGTATTTAAAAAGTAGTAATTAAACATATTATATATAATGGTAAATCAATTATTAAAAACTGCATTGGGGAGACTACGAATTGTAGCATTCATTGAAGGTTGTTCGTATTTACTTTTAGGTTTTACGATGATCTTAAAATATAAATTTTCGATACCACAGCCCAATTATATTGTTGGCTTGGCTCACGGAATCTTTTTTGTGCTATATATCTTTTTACTACTTCAAGTTTCATTTTTACATCGATGGAACTTACTCAAAATGTTTTTGGCTTTTTTAGCTTCCTTAATCCCTTTTGGTACTTTTTACGCAGATAAAGCACTTTTTAGAAAATAGAGCATTTGATAAAAATGCCCCATCAAATAGGCTAATATTGCGGATCCTTTATTTGAGTTGAAGCTATAAATCTAAATATTAGCTATAACTTTACATAAATAGATATACTTTCTATTTAGTGATAGACTCTTTAAATTAAAATCATACAATTTTGAACAACTTAGTAATAATAGCACACCCAGATAAATCAAGTTTTTGTCATAATGGTATTTTTAATACTATTAAATCAACTTTAAACTCTAAAAATGAAATAGTTCATGTTATAGATCTTTATCAAGAAAATAGTAATTTTAATTTCGGGGAAGAAAAAATTAAAGAATATAAAGATCTAATAACTTGGACTGATAGGATTTATATTATATCACCAGTGTGGTGGTTCAGAACAACACCTGCTTTGGAATCATTCTTTGATCAAATTTTTACTCCTGGATTTGCGTATAATTTTATACCTATCTCAAAACTTTATGGTTATCCAAAGCCATTACTTAGTCATAAAAAAGTCAGAACTTATCTTACACATGGAGCCCCAGGATTACCCGTATTATTTTTATACCTTAATTCAGTTAAGTTAAGATTAATTATGGGTGTATATTCTTTCGTATTTGGTTGGTTTAAAACAAAAACTCGTCAATTTTGGAGTGTACCATTTGTTTCTCAAGAAATACGAACTACTTATTTAAAAAGAGTAGAAAACGATATATTAAATGATATTTTAATCACTTCATAATTTCATTTAGTATTTGTGTCATGTTCTACTAATAAATGAACAATTGACGCCTAATGTTGTTTTAAAAGTATGTTGAATACATTCTTAAAAGCGAATTGGGAAAATCTAATTATGGCAAACTATGAAGTGGAGCCCTCTATCCTTCAACCTTATTTACCCAAGGGAGTAGAATTAGACTTTTACAATCATAAAACTTATGTAAGCCTTGTTGGATTTATGTTTAAGAAAACAAGTTTATTTGGTATAAGCATACCATTCTTTGGATCATTTGAAGAGATTAATCTCAGGTTTTATGTACGTAAGGTAGAAGGTAAGAAAATAAAAAAAGGGGTCGTATTCATAAATGAAACGGTACCTTATAAAATTGTTGCGCTATTGGCAAATAAATTATACAAAGAACATTACATATCTATTCCAACTAAAAATACTATCGATATTGGAGAACATAAATTTATAAATTATGAGTGGAAGATGAATGAAAAATGGAATTCAATTTTAGTTCAAACGGACATCACCAAAAATAAAATAGAGCCATCTAGTATTGAGGAGTTTATTTTCGAACGTTATTTTGGATATACAAAACTGTCTCCTTTCAGCACACAGGAGTATAAGATTCACCATCCAAAATGGATGACACAAAAAATATTGAATTATAATATTGATTGTGATTTTGGGATGATGTACGGAGACGCTTTTTCTAGTTTAAACAATCAATCGCCCAATTCGATTATTATGGCGGAGGGCTCTCAAGTTAGTGTGAAATGGAAAAGAAATCAATTTTAAAAGGCGTTTATTTTATTTGTCCTCGGTCGGAATCTCTTCGGCATTTTCTGTTGGTTCATTGCCCTTATGCTTTAGTTGCTGCTTAATTAATACTTTCACATAATGCCTGTTTCTACGCTCTTTTTTAGCACCCGCTCTTTTATCATTACGTTTGTCTTTGACAATACGTTCCAAATCGTTGAGTGCTTCTAGTTGCTTTATGTCATTCATGGAAGTTCTTTTAGGCATATGACTTTTTTATTTTAATGACGATCTCCTTTCCATGTACCGCCGTATTTGTAATTTGGATCTACTTTAACTTTATTACAACAATCGGTACAAACAAAAATCCAATCCTTGCCTTTAGTTACCTGCACCCTATAAAGTATGGTCGCTTCCGTTTGACATAAAGCGCATATTTTAGTTCTCATGTAAACAAAGTTATTATCTTATTTGATGGTTTTTAAAAAAGGGTAGTAAAATCTATCATAAGAAGAGTAACTTTAATCCTGTTATGAATAAAGAAAAGGAGATAGATCAAACCAAGGTTGAAGTAACAATCAATAGTATTAGTTTTAGTATAGATGAACTTGAAAAAGATTGTTGGATCCAATTGGTTAATGGAGCTATAAAAAGTAGAAGTGCTTTTCATACTCCATGTGTGGCAACTTTAAATAATGGTGAAGTGAGTATGCGTACTGTTGTACTTAGGAAGGCTCTTCCTTTGTTAAAGGAACTTCGTTTTCATACTGATACCAGAAGCAATAAATGGAAAGAATTACAAAATAATAATTCCATTAGTGCTTTGTTTTACGATCCATCATCTCGTGTTCAAATCAGGGTAAAGGGTAAGGCAATCTTGCATTTTAATGATGAAATGACTTCTGAAGCCTGGCAAAAAACGAGTCTGTCTAGCAGACGTTGTTATTTAATAGATGCTAGCCCCTCTAGTTTTTCAACTATACCCACCAGTGGATTATCGGAGGAGATTGAGCAGGAAAACTTTACTTTAGCAGAAAGCGAAGTAGGTGCTCAGCATTTTGGTATTGTTTCTATACAAGTTGAATCATTGGAATGGTTGTGGTTAAACCATTCAGGCCATAGAAGGGCATTTTTCGATTACTTGAATGATAGTTACAGATGGATGATACCGTAGATAATTGTATCAAACCATTCTCTTAATTCACTGCCACTCAATCTTGTATTTAAACTTTTACTCAAATTCAAGCTCGTTGGTGTATGATTCCCATTCTTTCATAACTATTTGATATTTGTACAAAATAACAACGAATGGAATTATTTTGTTTAACAAATACACAAAATACTTAAACAAAATAATAAATAAATGAAAATCAAGGACTTACGTTTAATCGTGGGTCCTTTTCTGTTTATACGTGAGGTTTTTGTCATTTCTTACCGAATACTAAAACCTTTACATATTATCCTTTTATTTATTACTTCCTTTACTTCTTATAAAATGAAATAATGAATCTACTGCTATGTCTAGATGTGATTCGTTGTTGATGATTATATCATAATCTAATGTTTCAAATTGTTCGTTTCTTTTTAAACGCTGTTCTATTTCTTCTTTTGACTCTCTATTTCGACCTGTTAATCGATTGTATAGAATTGATTTATCCACTTCAATTAAGATAGATTGTAAATCAGGGTATTTTGTTTTAGCCACATCAAGATATCCTCTAGAACCGTTGACAATCACATGGAATCCTTTACTTAACCAATATTCAATTTCAATACCAATGCCATAAGCATTACCATTTGCCTTCCAGTTTAAGGCAAATAATTGATTTGATAAACGATAATCAAAATCAGCATTACTAATTGGAATATGCTTTTCAGCACTATCTGAGTTGGGTCTTGTAATGAACCTTTTTGTAAAAATGAATCCTTCTTTGTAAGTTAATTTATTTTTCAATTCATTAATCACTGAATCTTTTCCTACACCCGAAGCGCCAATTATATAAAACAATGTTCCTTTAAGCATATTGAATGGTTAATGACATTCCAAAATGATCGCTACAATATCCATAAGGAATGTCAATTGGTTCCTGAAGACAACTGCCAGCTTCTTGAATATGTACTTTTTTTACTTTATTGCAAACAAATAAAAAATCAACTCCTAATTCCACTTGTTTTTTATAATAATCAACCAATGTAATATGTGGTTTGTCAGGATAAAGAAATGAGAAGCTTTCAATCAAATTCGCTTCTTTCATTAAATACTGAATCTCGGTACTCAAAATGGTACAATTAAAATCTCCCCCAATTATTTGTAATTTATCTTGATTGACTTTAATCCGCTCAGTGATTGTTTTAATTTGCTCAAATCTTATGGCATCCTTCGTATTAATATGTGTTAAATGCACATTTGTAAAGATACCAGTTTTCCCATTTTCAAGTAAAATTTCAATTTCTTGTCCAAATCGCATTTCATCCCCTTGGGCTAAAGGCAACGGGTAATGATAGCTATTAATGATTGGCAGCCTACTTAAAATACCCATACTAGAAAAAGATTGAATGGCTGTATCATCAAATTCCCTAATTTTCTCTCTAGCTTGAATAAAATCTAAGTGGTAATTTAAGTTGCTATTAATTGTCCTAATTGTATCTCTATCAATCAAAGGTGCTTCAAAACATTCCTGTAATAAAATAAGATCTGGTTTTAGATCATATAATGCCTTTGTTAAATGCATAATTCTAGCATCATAATCGCCTTCCGATTTCCAGGTATTGATAGTGACAATTTTTAAAGTCGGCATAAATATTCAAGTAAATAATATGTGAAGTAAGGCTATAAATTCAGTTTTTTCCACTCATTTTTGTTGTTTTTCTATTAATTTTTATGGACTTAATGTTCTGGTAACATAGATAGATTAATTTAGAATTTGACTATTTAAATACTGTACAACTTTCAATCTAGTAGAATGAATAATGATGAAGTCCTAACAGAATGTCCCAATGATAATTTAGTTCAGTTTATTACTGATATAGAAATTGGCTTAGACATTCAAATGGTCATTGCACCAAAATTATGTATGACCATGGTGCAAGCCGAGGACTCCATAGATTTCCAACCCTTTTACTTAGGAGAAGTGCTTATTACTGAATGTCAAGTAACTGTCAATGGGGAATTAGGTTATGGTTATTGCATGGGAGATGCTCCTCAAAGGGCTTATTCTATTGCCATTATTGATGCATTATTGCATATGACTCAAAATCCATTACAAACCGAAATACATCTTTTTATAGATAAAGAAAAAGCAATATTGACTAAGAGTCGTATAGAAGAGTACAATCAAATATTGAAAACAAAAGTGGATTTTAAAATAATGGAACAAGATTAATATGATAAAAGAAATTGTATTTGATTCAGTATTTGATGCTCAAAAGTCATTTAGACTGCTATTAGACGCTTTTAGTCATCCCGGAACGATTCATAGTTTCGATCCTTTTGAATTGAATCAACCTAATGAACTATATAAGTCAAATGTAATTATTGCTTTATCCTTATTCGATAATAATATTAGTTTTCATGCAAGTAGCAGCTATAACTTAAATGTAGAAAACTACCTCCATTTAAACGCTAGTGCAAAGATTGAAAATATTGAAACAGCGGATTATGTTTTCTTAAATGGGCAAAATGATATTTCTAATTTGATTGACCAATGTAAAATTGGCGATTTATTATATCCAGAAAAAAACGCAACTATAATTTTAGCAGTCAATACATTAAGTAATGATAAAATCGAGCAATTTGACTGTCAAATTAATTTATCAGGACCAGGTATTCAAACAACAAATAAATTATTTATCAAGGGTTTAAATTTGGCAAATTTGGAAACGATAAAGTCTTTGAATCAAGAATTCCCCTTAGGTGTAGACCTTATTCTTACAGACGCGTTCGAACAAATTACTGTGATACCAAGGAGTTTGCAAATTGAAATAATTCAAAATATTTAATATGGGCTATTTTGCAGTAAAAGGCGGGGCAGATGCTATTCAAAATTCATTGGAATTATTGGATTTTTATAGATTAAAAAATGCAACTAGCCCATTGGAGATCAATCAAATTGTTTCTCAATTGAGAATAGCTGTAGGAAAGATTATGAGCGAAGGAAGCTTGTACGCTCCTGAATATGCGGCAATTGCAATCAAACAAGCCGAAGGAGATTTATTAGAAGCCGCATTTATCATAAGGGCTTTTAGAACCACTTTAGAAAGAAGATTTGTATCTGAAACTTTAAATACGAGAGAAATGTTTGTTAGACGCAAAATTTCTGCTTCATTTAGAGAAATTCCAGGGGGTCAAATATTAGGTCCTTCAATGGATTATTCGCAAAGAATTTTAGATGTTAAAAAAGCCATTGAAACAAAGGATACTATTGATCAAATACTGAAAGCTTTTGATGATAAAATTGACAAAGAAAAATTAGCTGCTATTACCCAGCACGATAAAGTAATTGATCTACTTAATAATGATGGCCTAATTCAAAAAGCCAATACCGATGAAGACCGCAGATTAACAGATATTACAAGAGAGGCGATACGTTTTCCTGCACCAAGGTCTGCAAGATTACAAATGATGGCAAGATCAGAAACGGGCGCACTAATGAGCATGGGTTATAGTAGTATGCGTGGTTTTGGTTCAGTGCATCCTACAGTGGGAGAATTAAGGTATGGATCTGTGCCAGTTCGCATCAAAGATCCTCGAGGTCGAATTAGATATATTGGAGCAGTGGAAGTGACAGAAGCAGAAATGATTACAGGCACAAAAAAACATAACGATAAAGGAGCAGCGCTTTTCTCTATTGGATATGGTTTATGTTTTGGTCAAAATGATACCAAAGTAATATGTATGGGTATTTTGGATACGACTTTACGTAACCCAGATACAAGTATGCCTGCCAATGATCAAGAATTTGTTTTGTATCATAGTGAAGGAATTGAAGCCATGGGCTTTACGAATCATTTAAAATTGCCTCACTATGTAACTTTTCAGTCTAGTTTAAATAATGTAAGAGAAGCAGTTGAAAGAAATAAATAGTTTCAGAAATTTAAAATTATGATTGAAGAAAAAAAATTTGTTACACAGTACCGATTTGCTTTTATAGATGAAGCAACTAAGCGGGAAATTAGAAGAAAACTTTTAAAAGCTATTGCTATTCCTGGCTATCAAGTACCTTATTCATCGCCCGAAATGCCCATTGCTCGAGGATGGGGAACAGGGGGTTTACATGTAACATTAGCCATCATTGGGCCGAAGGATATTTTTAAAATTATTGACCAAGGCAGTGATGCAAGTGTGAATGCTTGTAATTTGAGAAATTTTGTGCAAACAATGACAGGGGTTGAAACTACATTAGATACTAACAAAGCCACTATTATACAAACTAGACATAGAATTACAGAGGAAGTGTTGAACGAAGATCAAATTTTTGTATATCAAGTGCCTCAGCCAGAGCCACTAAGAAGTGTAGAACGCTATGAAAATAAAACAAGACAAATGCATGGTGAAGCAGACTATGCTAAAATGTGGGTGTCTTTATATGAGCAGTTTGTGAGACATGGAGATATTATGTTAGGAGCAGGATATCCGGTAAAGGTCAATGGCCGCTATATCATGGCGCCTTCCCCTATACCAAGATGGGATATTCCTAATTTAAATAATTCAAAAGCCATTCATTTATTTGGCGCAGGAAGGGAGAAACGTTTATATGCAGTGCCTCCTTACACAAAGGTGGAGCCCTTAGAGTTTGAAGATGTTAAATTTCATATTGAAGATTTTAAAGGAACCCCTTGTTTTAGAACGGGCTATAAAAAAGCTTTTTTAGATGAGTTGTATTATGATGATGGTTCAAAACATTATGTTATTAATGATAGTAATTTTTTAGACAAATTGGTGAACAAAGAATTGCCTCAACAACATGAAAATTCGTATTTAAATAAATTGGGTAATGAAGCATAATAGTGAAAACTGGTTATTAAAAGTAGAAGGCTTAACCAAAATATATGGTAACCCTACCCAAACATCTATTGATAAAACGGGCCCCTTATTTGATTCTAATATTTGTCCAGACTCGGGTTCGATTGTGGCTTGTGCACAAATTGATTTTGAATTGTATCCAGGAGAAGTATTAGGTATTGTAGGAGAGAGCGGTTCAGGTAAAAGTACCATTGTAAAGATGCTTTATTTTGATATGGAAGCCAGTGGGGGACAAGTTTCATTTAATAGAGATCCTTATATAGGTAAAAATATTTTGAATCTAAGCAATCAATCCAAAAGAGCTATTAGAAATCACTTAATGGGTATGGTTTATCAAAATCCTAGAGATGGTTTAAATTTTAGGTTTACATCTGGTGGCAATATTGCAGAAAAATTAATTATGGCAGGTAATTTTAATGTAGGTACTATTCGCGATAAATCGAAGCAATTACTTGAAAAAACAGAAGTACCCGTACCAAGACTTGACGATCTGCCTGCTCATTTTAGCGGGGGTATGCAACAAAGAGTTCAAATATCAAAAGCCATAGCCAATCATCCACCGCTTTTATTTTTAGATGAAGTCACCACCGGTTTAGACGTTTCTGTTCAAGCGAAAGTATTGGATTTAATTAGGGAGCTGCAACAAGAACTTGGCGTTGCCATGGTTGTGGTTTCGCATGATTTATCAGTTATCAGAATGTTAACTGATAGAACCTTAGTGATGAAAAATGGTAGAATTGTGGAAAAAGGTTTAACAGATCAAATTCTTCAAGACCCACAACACCCATATACACAATTATTAGTTAGTTCAATTTTATAATATGCAACCTATTTTAGAAATAGTAAATCTTAATAAGTCTTTTACCATGCATATTTTACAGGGTAAAATTATTGAAGCATTGGTAGATGTTAATTTCTCGGTTGCAGAAGGAGAGATTATAGGTTTAACTGGCAAAAGTGGTTCTGGAAAATCAAGTTTAATGAAATGCATTTACAGAACTTATTTAAGTGATGGAGGAAAAATTTTGTTTCAATCAAATGAAGGAACTATTGACTTAGTGGCAGCAGGTGACAATGAAATACTTCACTTAAGAAAAACTGAAATAAATTATTGCTCGCAATTTTTGAGTGTAATACCTAGAGTTGATGCATTACAAGTAGTAGCACAACCCTTACTAAAAAAAGGGGTAACTGCTGAGCTAGCGAATGAAAAAGCAATGGAAACCTTGAAAGCCTTGGGTTTGCAAGAGACATTATGGTCGGGCTTCCCCGTTACATTTAGTGGTGGAGAGCAGCAAAGAATAAATGTGGCTAGGGCCATTATTGATCCACCTAAATTATTATTAATAGATGAGCCTACAGCTTCCTTAGATCCAAAAACAAAAGAGGTTGTCATTGAAATGTTATTGGCTTTAAAAAAATTAGGCAGTACTATTGTTTGTATTTCTCATGACGAATTCACTTTAAATCATTTAGTGAACAGACGAATACATTTAGAAAAAGGAATCATTATAAATTAACTAAAATATGGAAAATCAATTTACAATTATTAATGGTGTAATCGTTACGCCAAATGAAATCATTCACAACGGATTTATTACCGTGGAAGATAAAAAGATCATTGCTATTGGGACTATGAGTCAATTTGAATATGATGAACAAGTACATCACAATTTAGTAGATGCCCATGAGCAATATATTTTACCAGGCATCATAGATATACATACAGATGCACTAGATGGAGAAATTATACCAAGACCAGGCGCTGATATACCGATTAATGTTGCTTTTAGAGAATTAGAAAGAAAAATGAATGGATGTGGTTATACAACGGTATACCATTCACTTCATTTGGGTTATAAATCTGCCGAGCATGGTTCAAGAAGTAAGTATAGCAGAAAACAAGTTTTTGATGCTATTTATAAGGCAATCAAGGGTGATACCTTAATTAATAATAAAATTCATTTAAGGTTTGAGATCACTGGAGTAGACGCGTATGATCAATGTATTGATTTTATAAATAATGGATATATAGAAATGTTAAGTGTGATGGATCATACGCCAGGACAAGGTCAACATACAAAGGAGCATTATATCCAGATGAGTGTGAAATACGGCAAAACCGAAGCACAAGCAATAGAAGATATTGAGGAGAAGTTAAGTCGTCCAAATATTAAAGGCGAAAAGCTTCAACAGATGATTGATTTGGCTATCCAAAAAGGGATAGCTGTGGCTTCTCATGACGATGACACAATCCAAAAAATTGATGAAATGCAATCTTTGGGTGTTACCATTTGTGAATTTCCAATTAATATGGAAACAGCTATTTATGCTAATAAACAAAATATGCATGTGGTGGGAGGAGCTTCTAATATTTTAAGAGGTGGTTCGCTCTCTGGAAATTTAAATATAAAAGATGCTATCTTAAATGGTTCAGTAACGAGTATTTGTTCTGACTACTATCCACCAGCTATCTTACATTCTATATTTAAATTATACTTTGAACATGATTTACCACTTCATGAAACAGTAAAGTTGGCCACTTTAAATCCTGCTATTGCAGTTGGGATTGATTCCTACACTGGTTCCATTGAAATTGGAAAAGATGCAGACCTGATTTTAGTGAAACTAATTGAAAATATTCCTATTGTAACCAAGAGTTTCGTGAGAGGCAGAAAAACACTTGAAATTCCACATCATATTAGTTATAATGAAGTAAATAATCTTGTATGATTCAAGAAAGCTCCGTTCCAATAACTGATTTAAATTATATAGACTACCATTATAAACAATGGAAGGAGCTTACCTATGAACAACAGGTTTTTAGAGCTAATAATACTAAAATAGCAGGAAATTTTTCTTTTGAAAATAACCAATGGGCAGCACAACCCTATTATGGTTTTGGAATGATAAGTATGTTAAACCATCATGAGAAAAATTTTATACTTAGTCAATTATTATTTGAAACTCAATTACAATTAATGAGTTTGTTAGAAGAAAAAACAAGCCCAGCTATACATGAAAAAATATTTTTATTACCTGAGGATAGTTTTCATCAAACAATTGCAAACGCATTATCAAATTTACGTTATGACCAAAATATAACAGAACAAAATCTAACCAATACCTATCCTTCAATTATTCACGAATCTTTACAACAATATAAAAGTGTATTCGACCACAAGACCTTAAAAATGAAAATGATAGGCTTGGGTATTTTTGGAAACGCAATAGGTGTTCTAGGCGTATTTAATGATCCTTTTGAATACAATAGTATTGTTCATTTTAGAAACCATTTTTACCAACATGAACTAATTAAAAATATGGGCATACAACAAACTAGGCCCTTTATTGGGCATATTACGTTGGCCTATTTAGAGTCAGATTTATCCTTGGTAGAGAAAAAGGCATTGGTAGAAACCACTACTATGATCAATGAAGTATGGCAAAACGAAAAAAATATATTTTACATAGATCAGACCTGTTTAACAACTTTTTCAAATTTGGCCTATTTTAAAATGACTCCTAATATTTATCCTATACATTTTTAGTATGCAATATTTTGAATCATATCCCATACAAAAAGAGCCAATATTAAAAAAACTTTTAACTAAGGCTCCAAATATAGATCCAACATGTATCCTTAAAGATGCTCATTTAGGGGAATACACCCATTTAATGAGGGATACCTATTTGATTGAATCAAGTTTTGATGATTATAGTTATACCGCAGGAAATGTACAAATCATTTATAGTCAAATAGGTAAATTTTGCTCCATTGCAAATAGTGTCAGAATTAATCCAGGTAATCATCCACAATGGCGTGTGACGCAACATCATATGACTTATCGAAAATTTGCTTATGGGTTTGATCAAAAGGATGATGAGGAATTTTTTAATTGGAGAAGGGAGCATAAATGTGTAATTGGACACGATGTTTGGATTGGACATGCTGCAATCATCATGCCGGGTGTCAATATTGGAAATGGAGCCATTATTGGTTCTGGTGCTGTGGTCACAAAGGATATCCCACCCTATGCCATTGCTGTGGGTGTGCCTGCAAAAGTCATTAAATACAGATTTGATGAACCAACTATTGCATCATTAATGGATATAGCATGGTGGGATTGGGATAGAGCAACCTTAGAAGAAAATTATAATGACTTAAATGATCTATCATTATTCATAAAAAAATATAAAAAATGAAAAACCTATTTATTGTATTTATTAGTGCCTGTCTACTTGTAGCATGTGGTAACAATCAATCTGATTTAGATTCAAATGGGGAACCAAAAGAACTTGTAATTGCATTAGTTAGTACAGGGGGAGATAGCAAATCACCTGTGAGTAAAGCTTTGACAGATTTTAAGGCATATTTAGAAATTAAATTAAAGAAGAAAGTAAAATTTTATATCACAACCGATTATACCTCGGTAATAGAGGCCATCCATTCTAAAAAAGCCCATATTGCTTATTTAAGCCCCTTCTCTTATGTATTGGCAGCTCAAAATAAAGACATAAAACCTCTTGTTGTAGTAGGCCAAAACCAACAACCCACAATGTATTATAGTGTCATTTTTGCTAGTCGTAAATCTGGTATTACTTCTATGGACCAACTTAAACAACAATCAAAACAATTAACGCTTTCCTTTTCAGATCCTGCATCTGCATCAGGGCACTTAATTCCTTTTGCGTATCTTAATTCAACAGGCATTAATCCAGACAGTAATTTCAAACAAATTGTTTTTGGGGGCAGTCATATCTCAACTGTTTTATCAGTCACATCTAATAAAGTTGATATTGGTTGTAGCACAGAACCAACTTTCGATGTCCTTTTAAAAAGAGGAACGATTAAGGAACGTGATTTTACTATTTTATGGAAATCTGATCCAATTGTTGCAAGCCCAATTTGTATAAGAAATGATTTAAATAGTGCATTTATAGAAAAAATGAAACAAATTTATTTAAATATACACATAGACAATCCTGCAGTTTTTAAATCCTATATCGAAACTTTTCATAAAAATCCAAGCGAATTAACCTATATCCCAATAGATGATTCCTTATACAATGGCATCCGAAAAATTGCAAATAGTGTGAAGGATGTAGCGCTATTAAAAAACTTTTAATATGATTAAAGCAGTTCATCTAACCAAACAATTACCTAACGGGAAATTATTATTAAATGATATTTCTTTTGAAGTAAGCAAAGGGGAGTTTTTAGGCATTTTAGGCCCGAGTGGAGCAGGGAAGACCCTTACTTTAAAATCTCTAATTGGTTTATTAGACCTAACAAATGGAGAGGTGTGGATAGAGGAAAGTAATAATGAGCATATCAATATTTTTAATACTAAAGCCAAAGTTTTAAAAAAATTAAGAACTAAGATTGCTTTAATTTTTCAAGGTTATCACTTGGTACAACGTGCAACGGCTTTAGATAATGTATTAATGGGCAGGTTAGGAAGCATCTCTACTTTTAGAAGTTTAATTTTTGGATTCAATGAAGTAGAAAAAAAAGCTGCAATGAGCTCCTTAGAAAAAGTAAATATGCAACATTTAGCTCAAGCTAAAGTAGCTTCATTAAGTGGAGGAGAAAAACAAAGAGTAGCCATTGCACGTGCTTTATTTCAGGAGCCTAATTTATTGCTAGCAGATGAACCAATTTCTAGTTTAGACCCCAAGAATGCAAAAATTATCATGGGTATTTTAAAAGAACTATCCACTTTATTTCCAGTAATTGGTGTTTTTCATCAACCAGAATTATGTGCTAAATATTGTTCAAGAATTATAGCGATTAAAGATGGTAAAAAAGTATATGATGGACCTCCTGTATTAGAAGAATCATTGTTAGAATTTATATATGGAGAGGAACTGGCTATTGTAATTCCAGAAAAATATGCAAACTAGTATGTTAAAAAAAATACTTCATATAGTTGCTTTTTTATTTTTTATACTAGTCACCTATTTTGCTATGCAAGCTTGTGGTTTTAAAGTAGAAGCATTGCAAAAAGGAATTAAGGATGGCTTATTTTTTTTAACAGAAATGTTTCCACCAAATTGGACCGATTTTAAAAGTATGGTAGATCCTGCATTAGAAACACTTGCTTTGGCTATTTTAGGTACTTTACTAGGGAGTGCACTTTCTTTTATTATTGCTTTATTCGCAGCTTCGAATTTGTCAAATAAATGGACTAACCTATTTGTAAGATCTTTTATTAGTATTGAACGCTCTATTCCCGAATTATTTATTTTACTTATTTTAATAGCTGCCTATGGATTAGGTGCATTATCTGCTATACTTGCATTGATGATAGGCTGTATTGGTATGTTGGGGAAATTATTTTCTGATGCAATCGAAGAAACTCCTACTAGTTTAATTGAATCAATGAAAGCATCTGGTGCAAGTAAAATACAAATTATTTATTATGGAATACTACCTGACGTTTTTCCTAAATTAATTTCATACGCTTTATTCAGGTTAGAAATTAATATTCGTTTATCTGTGATGTTGGGTGCAATAGGTGCAGGGGGTATTGGCTTTGAACTTGATTACGCTTTTAGTGTGTTACTATATAATCGAGCGCTATCTAGTTTAATCATGGTCTTAATTTTAGTAATTGGGATAGAACAATTATCTGCTTACATACGAAAGCGATTATCGATTAATCAAATTTAGTCTATGAAAACATTTTTAATGGAACATAAGAGGTGGTTTCAAACCTTATTCGTTTTAATAGGTATGTTTCTGTTAATTCAATACTTAAAAATTGATCTTACTATTTTATTGACCGATTTGCACTATGTAGTTGAATTATTAAATGAAATGTTTCCTCCCAATTTCGAAGCGATATGGGATAATAATAAAGTATTAAATTCTATTTTAGAGACCATATCTATGGCTTATCTTGGAACATTATTTGGTGGATTGATTGCATTTTTATTTTCAATTATTGCTTCTAACAATATTTTTAATTTTATATTAATAGGTAGACTTGCAAAATTGATATTATCATTTATTAGAGTATTGCCAAGTTTAGTTGTGATACTTATTTTTGTAGTCGCTGTTGGTCCTGGCCCCTTTGCCGGAGTTTTAACCATTATTTTTGCAACAATTGGAACCTTAGGAAAATTATTCACTGAAAGTTTAGAGAATTTAGATCCAACTAGTGCTCAATCTTTGCAATCAACAGGGGCTCATAAATTACAAACCTTTAAATATGCTGTTTGGCCAGAATTTCTACCTGCTTTTATTTCTAATCTTTTATATTGTTTTGATATTAATATGAGAGCAGCTGTAGCTCTAGGTATTTTTGGAGGAGGGGGCATTGGTTATAAATTGTATTTAGCCATGCGTGTGTTACATTATAAAGATGCTGTTGCACTAATAATTTGTATCATTATTTTATTATTAATCATAGAAAATCTTTCTAACTATTTGCGTCATAAAATACTAGGAAATTAATTTTTACTTGATTTCTTAATTGTATTTTTTTTTTAATTTATCACATCTTATGAAAAATCCATTATTTAGGTACACATTATTAATTGCTGCATTTACTTTAGGTTTAAATGGTTATAGCCAAAAAGCCATTTTTTTGATAGCAGATGGTATTCCAGCAGATGTATTAGAACAAAGTAGTTTACCTAATATTCAAAGAGTGATTCATGATGGAACCTATTTAAGGGCGCATGTGGGAGGTGATAAAGGGAGCTATAATCAATCTCCGACCATTTCGGCAGTGGGCTATAATAGTCTTTTGACAGGAGTTTGGGCTAATAAACATAATGTATGGGATAACAATATAAAAAATCAGAATTATAACTATCCAAGTATTTTTAAATTATTTAAGGAGACATACCCATCTAAAAAAATAGCCGTTTTTAGTAGTTGGTTAGATAATAGAACAAAATTAGTGGGAGATGGACTTGCTCAAACAGGATACATTAAAGTGGATTATGCAGCTGATGGGTATGAGCTAGATACCATCCAATTTCCACATGATAAAGCTTCACAATACATGCATTTAATTGATGAAAAAGTAACTAATGTTGCTGCAGATCATATTAAAAATATAGCTCCAGACCTTTCATGGGTTTACCTAGAATTCACTGACGATATGGGCCACAGATATGGAGACAGTAAGGAAATGGAAGATGCCTTACAAAAGTTGGATCATCAAATTAGAACATTGTATGACGCCATAAAGTACAGACAAAAAAATAATAAAGAAGAATGGGCTTTTTTCATAACCACCGATCATGGAAGGGATGAGAAAGATGGTAAAAATCATGGAGGTCAATCACTCCGTCAACGATCTACTTGGATGGTTACTAATTTAAAATTAAATACTTATGCTCAAAGAGTCAATCCAGGTATTGTAGATATCATGCCTACATTGGTTTCTTATTTAAAAATCAATATTCCTACAACTATTTTGAATGAGATGGATGGAACTAGTTTGATTGGAAAAGTCTCCTTAGCAGAACCCCAAATAAACGTATTTCAACAAAAATTGGATTTAACTTGGAAAAGCATTGACACAATTGGGACTGTTAAAATTTGGATAAGTACTAGTAATAATTATTCAGTCAATGGAAAAGAGGACTATATTTTACTTTCAGAAGTACCTTTAAATCAAAATCGAGCTGTTATTGATATCAGTAAATATCCTTCAAATTTTTATAAAGTCGTATTAGAAGGAAAATACAATACCGTAAACAAGTGGTTCACAAAATAAAAAAAATATGAAAAAATTATTCATCAATATTTTAGTTTTAATAGTAGGCTTCTCAAATGTATCAATTGCCCAACAAGCTGATTATATTTTTACGAATGCGAATATTATTACAGCAGCTAGTAAAGGAGCACGCGCAAGTGCTATGGCCATAAAAGGGGGTAAAATATTATTTGTAGGCGATATAAAAAACAGCCTGCAATATAAAAATGAACAAACCAAAGTCATTGACCTAAAAGGAAAAACGATTATTCCTGGGTTCAACGATGCGCATATACACCCAAATCCAGAGACTAATTTTAATGAGTTAGATCATGTGATTAAATTAGATACAGTAACTTCTATTAGTAGTTTAATAAAAATTTTAACCAACAAAGCCAAAATTACACCTAAAGGCATGTTGATCAGAGCCAGAGGTTATAATGAAAGTAAATTGGGATTGGAACCGACTTGTACTATTCTAGATTCAGCAAGTATAAAGCATCCTATTATCCTCACACATGCTTCGGGACATAAATCAGTAGTCAATTCTTATATCTTAAATATCAACCACATTACCAAGGAGACGCCTGATCCAAAAGGGGGAACATTTGAAAGATTTAGTGATGGCAGTCCAAATGGAATTTGTAAAGAAGCAGCCTCTAGCAATCTTACTAAAAATAATGCTATTGTTCCGTTTCCAGAAAAATCATTTGACGAGTTACTAGCAAACTACCGCAAATATTTTAATACCTTATTATCCTTAGGCATTACAAGTATTGGAGATGCAGGTGCTGATATCAAGAGACTAAAATTTTATCAAACACTAGAAGCTGAAAATTTTCCAATTCGTTTTAATATTATGATGATTGATAGACTATTACCTGAGATGGAAGGAGGAGATATACATCATGAAACAGATTCTTGGAAAACACTTTCCGATTTTAATGATGCTTCTATTGCGCAATCAGAAACGGATTTTTTAAGAGTTAAATCCATTAAAGTTTTTCATGGTAATTCCTTGAGTGGTAAAACATGTTGGTTGTATGAACCATATCAAATGGTAAATCCTTCAACTGGCAACTACGATTATTATGGCATTCCATATAAAAGAAGTCAAGAACAATTAGATTCTTTATTTTTAGCAATCCATAAAAAGGGATTGCAAATTGCAGTCCATAGTAATGGGGATAGAGAAATTGATATGGTGTTAAAGGCATTTGAGAAAGTATATGCATCTGGAAATCCTTTAAATATGCACCACCGTATCGAACATTGTAGTGTTATCAACGACCGTATCATTTTAAAAATCAAGCAATTAGGCGTAATTCCTGTATTACATAATTATATCAATGAACTAGGTGACTTACTAGATCCCTATGGTGAGGAGCGCCTAAATAATATGTTTGCTACTAAAAGTTTTATAGAAGCTGGAGTGATACCTGCATTGCATTCCGACGCACCTGTTTCAAGTTATGATCCAAGAATAAGATGGGAAAGTACGGTAATAAGATCCACAAGTCAAGGTAAAGTACTTGGACCCAAGCAAACTGTGGATGCTGAAGATGCACTTATAATGTACACCAAGGGTGGGGCAAATGCTACTGGTGAATTAGCAAAAAAAGGTACGTTGGAAAAAGGTAAGTTTGCCGATTTTGTTATTATCGCTGAAAATCCTTTAACCATTCAACCTAATCAAATTCACAATATTCATATTCAGCAAACTTGGGTCAATGGTTTAATGGTATTTAAATCTGATGAATAGTAAATAAATACTACCAATTAAATGATTTTATAAAAATAATTATTTAGAGAATAAATTTTTTTTATACATATTCAACAATTGATTTATATTAATAATTCGTTAACGTATACTTAACAATTAGAACATACCGATTCATTTTCTTTATGAAAATTTTTATAAAATGAAAAGAATCAAAGGATTACTATCACTACTTTTTTTATTAATTGTGCAGTCTAGTTTTGCACAGTTATCGGTTAATGGAAGAGTGACAGATTCAGAAAATGTACCATTATCTGGTGTAGCTATATTAGTTAAAGGTGCTAATATTGGGACAACTACAAACGAAAAGGGAGAATATACAATCAAAACTCAAAAAGAAAATACCACATTAGTTTTTAGTTTTGTTGGATATGATACAAAAGAAGTTAATGTAGGTAAGAATACTGTTATTAATATTTCTTTGGTAAAAAATAGCAATTTATTGAATGAGGTAGTCGTTACTGCCTTTGGTATTGAAAAATCTAAAAGAAATTTAGGTTATTCAACACAATCAATGGATGGACGTGAGATATTAAAGGCTCGTGAACCAAACGCATTGAACGCACTTACAGGTAAAATTGCAGGTCTTACAATTGGTAATTCTCCTGAATTACTAGCAGCACCAAATGTGATGCTTAGAGGTAATTTTGGAATTCTTTATGTGGTAGATGGTATTCCTATCAATACAGATACTTGGAATATCAGTGCAGATGATATAGATACTTATACGGTATTAAAAGGACCAAACGCTTCTGTTTTATATGGTTTCAGAGGTCAAAATGGTGCAATTATTATTACAACAAAAAAAGGCGCTGGTAAAAATAAAGGTTTAGAGTTGAGTTTTAACTCAAGTACTCAATTACAAACTGGTTTATTAACAAAGCCACAAACTCAAAGTGAATATGGCTTGGGTAATTCTTACAGATATGCTTATGGTAATGATCCATTGGATTTAGACGGAAGTTTTAGAAGAGCAGCCATTTTTGGACCACGTTTAGAAGGACAACCTGTAGCACAATTTGATTCACCATTGGATCCAGTTACTGGAAAACGTACACTAACTCCATGGTTGGCAAAAGGAATTAATAACCTTGATAATTTTACTGAAATTGGTGGTTTATTTACCAATAATATTTCAATGGGTTATTCTGATCAAAAAGCAGATCTTAGACTTTCTTATACAAATACCAGTCAAAAGGGTATTTTTCCAAATACTAAGTTGATGATCAATAATGTCAATTTATCATTAGGGTATAATTTTACAAAAAAGCTTCGCTTAGAAGGTAACACCAACCTTAGTTTACAAAATTCTCCAAATATTCCAGAAAGTGAATATGGTCCAAATTCTTATATTTATTCTTTTGGTGTATATGGTGGAGCACACTTTGATGTACGTGATTTAAAAGACTATTGGGCTAAACCAGGTGTGAAAGGTATTCAACAATTTAACAGAGAATATGGCCGTACTAATAACCCTTATTTTATGGCTTATGAGTGGCTACGTGAACATAATAAAACTGATATTTATTCTTATCTAACACTTAGTTACGAAGTAGCTGAAGGTTTGAAATTACAAGCAAGAGGAAGTATGACTAGCTGGGATTTATTTAGAAATGAAAAAATGCCATACTCAGCAGAGCACTATTCTGTTCCAGATCGTGCGGGAAATTATAGAGAAGACAAACGAAAGATGCTTGATTCACAAGGTGATTTCTTAGCAACTTACACTAAAAAAACAACTGATTTTAGCATCGATGTATTAGCAGGAGCTAGTGCCCGTAGACTCGCTTATAATTCTAGTTTTTTAAGTACAAATAACCTAATTATACCTGGGGTATATAGTTTTTCTAATTCACAAAATCCATTGGTTGGATATACTTTTAGATCTAATATGATGGTACTAGCTGGTTATTCTAGTATTGATTTAGGATACAAGAATTATTTTACTATTAACTTGACTGGGCATGCTGATAAACTTTCTACTTTACCTGTTGGAAGCCAATCTTATTTTTATCCATCTGCTTCCATCATATCGACATTAAGCGATTACATTAAGTTACCAAAATTGATTTCTTTCGCTAAAGTTCGTGCTTCATTCGCTCAAGTTCAAGGAGGTTTGGTTACATCTCAAATTGGTGCAGCTAATACTGCATTGGGCTTTCCTGATTGGTATGATAACCAAATCATGACTACTTATGATGGACCAAGTTATGGTAACCAAAATACGTACTCTACAACTTTACCTTATAACAATCTACCTGGAGCAGTTTATACTAGTTCGGTTGCTAACAGTAGCTTAAAACCATTTACGGTTACATCTACTGAGTTTGGTTTAGATTTTTATGTATTAAATAATAGACTTGGAGCTGATATCACTTATTTCCAAACAATTAATGGTCCTCAAATTTTTTCGAGAGATTTAGCGCCTTCATCTGGATTTAACTCTCAAAACGTGAACGATATCATTACAAAGAAAAATGGTATTGAATTTTCATTAAAAGGAGCTCCAGTAGTTAACAATAATTTTAGATGGGATGTGTTAGTAAACTATGCAACTTTTAAAGAAGTATTTGATGAAATTAATGACCCATCAGGAACTATTATCAGAAACGGTGGTGTGTTTAGAGTGGGAGATAGAGTAGATAAAATTTTTACAAGAGCATACTTACGAACTGCAAAAGGGGAAATTATTCATGGTAGTAATGGTCTTCCTTTGAATGGTCCAGCAGGTATCCAAGGTAACTCATTCATTGGTTATGGTAACAATGATTTCACTTTGGCTATCAATAATAAGTTTAATTATAAAAATTTCACTTTCAGTTTCCAAGTGGATGGTCGTGTAGGAGGTATTATTTATAATGATTTGTGGACGAATGGTGTACGTGGTGGTGCAGATGCTTCAACTGCTGGTAATACTCCATATGGTATTGCTCGTTTTGCAGAGTGGGAAAGTTTCAAAAAGAATGGAGGTGCTTCATATACTCCAGCCTACATTGGAGCAGGTGTTATTTTAAAAAGTGGTACAGTTAAATTTGATGATAAAGGGAACATAACTAATTTAAACGAACTTACTTTGGCTCCAAATGATAAGGCGGCAAATTTCCAAGACTATGCCGTTGCTTCATCTAGTTTTACTGGCGAATTTACCCATAGTCGTACTTTTGCAAAACTACGTGAAATCACATTTGGTTATAATCTTCCAACAGCCTTTACTTCTAAATTAAGAGTTAAAAAAGCATCATTAACATTTGTAGCAAGAAACGTGTTATATCTTGGAGCTAGAAGTGACTTAGATGTAGATCAATATTTAAGTAGTACGTTATTGCCATACAATGATTTGGGTACTCCTAGATTACAATCTCCATCAGTACGTAGTTTCGGTATCAATCTTAATATTACTTTTTAAAACTTATAGTATTAAATATTAACTGAAATAGTTGCATATTTTAAAATGCTAAAAAAATAAAAATCATGAAAATCAGTAACATAATCACTTTGTTTTGCGGAATCATTTTGTTTTTTACTTCTTGTAAAAAAGAATTTGAAACATTTCCAAACAACCCAAATTTAGCGGGTGAAAATGGATCAGTGCCTCCTCAGTACCTTTTAAGAGATCTTTTAAATAGTGTGAGAGTAGGAGCGGATCGTCCAGAAGAGCCTTTGACAGATATTAGTAGACTTAATCAATTTACGACTGGTCTTACTTTTCCTTTGTATGGTGGAAGTAACTTGTACAATTGGCAAAGCACAGGAGACAGCTATCCTTGGATTAGAAACATAGAAAAATTAAATGAAAACGCTACAAGAGCTTTAGGTACTAAAAATAATCCCTATTTAACATTGGGCAAATTCTTAAGAGTATACAGTTATATTTGGCTTACACAAAGAGTAGGAGACATTCCTACATTAGAAGCAGGAAAGGGACTAGCCAATCCAACTCCAAAATTTGATAGCCAAGAAGATATTTATCTTAATGCTTTAAATACATTGGATACAGTAAATAGAGAATTAGCAACCATAGCTGCCGATGTGAACGCTCCAAAATTAAACGGTGATTTTTATTTTGCCAATAACCTAACCTCTTGGCGTAGAGCTGTTAATGCTTACCAATTAAGATTACTGATTAGTTTAAGTAAAAGAGCAGATGATAGTCCAAAACTTCAAGTAAAAGAGCGTTTTGCTAAAATAGTTAATTCACCAACTGATTATCCATTGTATAGAACGAATGCGGATAATTGGAATTATAATTTTTTACCAGTTACAAACAGATATCCTACTCAGTTTTTAAGATTATATTCTCTAGAAACTACTGTGTCTAAAACAATATTAGATTTATTAAAAAATAATAACGATCCACGTATATTTATAGCAGCAACTCCAGCACCTGGTCAAATTACTGCAGGTAAAAAAGTAGATGATTTTGAAGCATACAATGGTTCAGACAACAGCCGTGGACAAGGAACACTATTCACAGAATCTCAAGGAACAAGAGGTTTATATTCTTACGTAAACTATATTAGATACCTTCGCGGACCTGATTTTATTGCAGAGCCTTATATCATGTGTGGTTATTCAGAAATGTGTTTCAACATTGCTGAAGCTGCTAACAGAGGTTGGTTAAATGCAGACGCTGCAAAGTATTATGAAGATGGTGTTAGAGCATCACTTCTTTTTTATGGGATAGCACAAGGTACGAAACTAACTATTAGTGGTCCAACTGGTGCAGTAATTGGTGAAGCTACTGCTAATGTGACTGATTTTCTTGCAAAAGTTAAGTATGCAGGAAATAATGCGACTGGTTTAAGACAAATTTTAGAGCAAAAATATGTAGCGTTTTGGCAAAATTCTGGTTGGGAAGCTTATTACCAATTTCGCCGCACAGGTATCCCTAAATTTGCGGAAGGTGCAGGTACAAACGCACAAGGTAAAATACCTTCAAAATGGCTATATCCTGTAAGAGAGGTTGTAAATAACCCAATCAATGCAAAATTAGCCATTGACAAACAATTTGGTGGGAAAGATGATGTATTTGCTTTAATGTGGTTGATTAAATAGTTTTTAGATCACAAGTAATATTTTAAGTGAGAAGCATATTGCTTCTCACTTTTTTAATTTTATAAAATGTATTATTATGAAAAAGTTTACACTATCCTTATTGGCCTTGCTGGTTTCTTTTTATTCAATGTCCCAAATTGCAGATAGTAGCATCAGAGAAGTTAAATTAGAGGGTGCCGTTAATTTTAGAGATATTGGCGGGTATAAAACAAAAGACGGCAAGAAGGTTAAAATGAACGTTTTATATCGTTCTGCTGCTTTAAATACACTTACAGATAAAGATCTCAACAAGCTTTCAGCTTTAAATATTAAGTACAATTTTGATTTTAGAGGACCTTATGAGGTTAAAACAGCACAAGATAGAATGCCAGACAATACAATTCGAATCTCACTTCCTGCAGGGAGTGAAAATATCGGAGACAGCAATTACATGAAAAATATGTCTTCTATGCTAAAGTCTGATTCTTATTTACTTGGTTTCTATACCAATTTGACCCCTTTTAAGGATAGATATACTCCTTTATTCGATTCATTATTAGCTAATAAAACGCAATCACCAATCCTTTTTCATTGCACAGCTGGTAAAGACAGAACTGGAATTGCGGCTGCTTTAATTTTATATGCATTAGGCGTTGACGATCAAACTATTTATGAAGATTATGAGGCGACGAACTATTATAGAAGAAATGAAAATGCAAAATCTATTGCCCAAATGACTAAATTTTACGGCTTAGATGAAACAACTGCTAGTAATTTAATGGGTGCTAAAAAGGAGTATATTTCGGCTACTTTTACTACTATTAGAGCTAAATACGGAAGTATCGATAATTATTTAGAAAAAGAGATTGGACTAACTACTGATAAAATAAATATACTTAGAAAGGCATATACAAAATAATAATTTATCTTGTAAAAAAAGAACCCTATTATATGGTCTCTTTTGTGATCTATAACCAACAAAGCCAACTCATTTAACATAGAGATGGCTTTGTTCAAATAAATACAATGGTTAAATTATTTTGGATTTGCATATTCAGTTTTACTTTTTTTAGCTGTGCCCAAACTAAAAAAATGTCAAAAGAGTTGAATTCATTCGATTTTCAAGCACATCGTGGTGGACGTGGTGATATGCCTGAAAATACAATACAATCAATGTTATATGCTGCAAGTATTCCATATATTAAAACCTTAGAACTAGATGTAGTTATTTCTAAAGATAAAAAAGTGATTCTTTCTCATGATCAGGTTTTAAATCATCAGATTACAACAAAACCAAATGGTGAAGAAGTAAAACTAAATGAACCAATTTATTTATATCAATTAAATTATGACAGTATCATAAAGTATGATGTGGGGTTAAAATATCTACAAAGTTTCCCAAATCAAAAGAAAATAGCAACTACAATACCACTTTTATCAGAAGTTATCGATGTGGTAGAAAAAGGTTCAAATAGAAAAATGCGGTACAATATCGAAATAAAGTCAAATCCTAAAATGGATGGGCTAGCAACACCTGAAATTGAGGAATTTGTAACATTGGTTACTGATATTATTTTAAGTAAAGGAATTAAAGACAGGGTGATCATTCAAAGTTTTGATGTGCGCCCTTTAAGGTTATTACACCAAAAAGATTCAACTTGGCAACTTTCTTTCCTGTTAGATAAGGGTGCAGAAGACTTAGATAAATCAATTACTTACCTGGGCTTTACACCAACAGTTTATAGTCCTGCACATGGCAATGTATCTAAAAATTTAGTAGATAAGTGCCACTCAAAAAATATTAAAATCGTTCCTTGGACAGTTAATAAGTTAAAAGATATTCAGGCTTTATACAATTTGGGCGTTGATGGAATTATTTCAGATTACCCACTTTTATTTAAATCCATTAAATAATTTTTTTTATTCTTTTGACTGATAAAGAGCTATTCTGTTGCCCTCTGCGTCTTCAAATTCCGCAACAAGTCCAATGCCGTTGTCTGTTTTTGGATAGAGGATCTTGCCACCATTTGTATTTGCTAATCTCAATGTCTCATCCATATTAGCGGTATTGAAGTAGATCAAAACGCCATCTTTTGTCGGTTTATAAATTTTCCCCTTTGCTAATGCGCCTGAAATACCCGAGTTTTCTTGAGTAAATGGAAATAGCACCATTTCATTATTATCAATAATGGTCGTATCAAATTTAAAGCTGAAAACAGTCGAATAAAATTTAGTTGCTCTATCCATGTCTATCACTGGTATTTCAAAGTAAACGACCGGGTTTGATTTTTTTAGAACTGTATTTTTATTGACTTGTTGAGTCGATATATTTGAATGCGCATTGCATGAACTCAGCATTATAATGAATAACCCAAAGAGGATTATTGATAATAGTAACTTACTTGATTTTATTATAGTTCGTTTATTCATATTGGATTTTTATTTTTTATGAATTATCATGCTTATTTATACTTCAAAAAAATTATTGCAGATTTTTTATTGATTTCAACTTATTATCCAGCTTCCTTCTTCAACCTCCGCTTCCAA
>Ga0315905_10000857_pt1 | contig 33526 bp, 29 predicted proteins | sample LakEriMetagenome_5_FD_203522 | JGI IMG/M metagenome (GOLD analysis project Ga0315905, IMG submission 203522) | Freshwater fungal communities from buoy surface, Lake Erie, Ohio, United States - Buoy 4 MA121 | ecosystem: Environmental > Aquatic > Freshwater > Lake | place: USA: Lake Erie, Ohio... | reverse complement strand
AATTAGCAAAAGAAGGTTATTATGATGGATTGAAATGGCACAGAGTAATCCCTGATTTCGTAATTCAAGGAGGATGTCCAAATTCAAGAGAAGGAGCAACAGGAATGCCAGGTACTGGAGGACCAGGATACAAAATCGACTGTGAATTAACAGGTGAAAATCAATACCATGATAGAGGTGTATTGTCTATGGCACACGCAGGTAGAAATACGGGTGGTTCTCAATTTTTTGTTTGCCACAGCAGACGTCAAACTTCTCATTTAGATAAAAATCATACATGTTTTGCAAAAGTATACGAAGGCCTTGAGGTTATCGATGCAATTCGTCAAGGGGATTCAATTGATTCGATTGAAATCGTAGATTAAAAAATTCAAATGATAGATTAACGGGAAATTTTTAAGTTTCCCGTTTTTTGTTTCTATTCGTTTGGTTGTATAACTAAAAAAAAAAAGCCACTTTTGTATACAAAATTCATTTCGTATGAAATTAAGATTATTGTTTATACTTTTCTTTGTATGTAGTTTTAAATCATTTGGGTTTACTTTACCAACTATACCAAATGATATTCAAATAGATGACTCTACTGATTACAATTTCTTTTCGCCAAATAATGATTCACTTAACGATTATTTTTTTATTGAAAAAATTAAAACAGGTGAAATTAGGGAAGCAAAATTTTCTGTTTTCAATCGTTGGGGAGATTTAGTATTCGAAGAATCCCCTTTTCTTAATAGATGGAATGGAAAAGGAAATCAATTAAATGTCAAAGAAGAAGACCTTCCAGAGGGTGTTTATGTATACAGATTGGAATATGTATTCAATGAAAAAACTACATCTATATTAGGTAAAATCATTTTGAAACGATGAAAAAAATTCAAGCGCTTTTTTGTTTTATGTTAATTAATTTGTCCGTTTTTTCTCAAAATAGACAATTCAATCATATTTACATGTTGAATCCTGGTTTTTTTAATCCGGCTAACATGGATATCTTCACGAAGTACGGTGCGACCTTTAACTACCTTAATGATTATATGAGTTCCTCTTATTCTCCATTAAGCTTTTCGGCATTAGGATACTACAATCGCAGACCATTTTATGGTGTTGGTGGATCTATCATTAATGATAATTTTGGAGCTTATAATCAATTAGAAGTTTCCGGAAATGCAGTTTATCGTATTTTATCTAGAAACGCAGGAGGATATTCTCATTCATTTGGAATTCGTTTAGGTTTTCTTCAAAAATCATTGAATGCAACAGGCTTAAGATACGAATCATTGAAAACTTCTTTGATCACAGATCCGACTCTTGGTCTTCTAACACGTGTTAATTCAAACGGATTAAATGTAGGATTTGGTTATGCTTTTGTTACAGACAAAATTGATGTAAACGTCAGTTTACCTTACTTTTTTGGAAATAGAATGCCTTTTTCAAAAGTAGATTCTATCCCTCAACGTAGCGCACTAGAAATGGGATTATCTGATTTTTTTGTTACTGCAGGATATAAAATTCGTTTTGACAAAGATTGGTATGTATTTTACCCAACGATCATGATGAAAGGAGCTAAATCTGCTCCTATGCACTTTGGGGCTGATTTAAATTTCTTGTTCAACCAATTACTTTGGGTAAGCGCAGGTTTTAGAAGTGATATGACCATCGCTAGTAGCATTGGAGTGTTTTTAGACCAAGGGTTTAGAATTATTTATTCCTACCAAAATGCTGCACTGACAAAACATAGTGCAACGGGTTGGAATAATGAATTATCTATTGGTTACGCAAGAACAATACCAGATAATCCATTTAATTACAGAAGATATACTTCTGCAACTGGAGATATTAAGAAGAAAAAGATTCTTAAAATCAACATGCCTAGAATCAAATTCTTTAAGAAAATGAAAGGTAGAATGAAGTACGATTAATTCGTGCTTTTTTCTTTTTTAGAGAAATAAGAAGTTAACCATACTCCAAAAAATATCATCGCCATATAACCTATCTTTTCTAAAGTGATTGTTTGCGTGTAATCTTCTGATAAACCTACTGCCGCAAAAAGTATTGCAAAAATGATTACTAAAACAGGTTGTGTGTAGATGTAAGAACTAGAAGTGGAAGGGCTCAAATGTTTTAATCCATACATGGTACTTAAATAGGTTAAGAATGTTACTCCTAATACGATGTATGCAATCTTCCCCCAGATTTCAATAGGTATAATGCTAAAATCAACTTTCATTGTTTCTATATAGGTATATGGTAATAATAGCATATACATCAATCCAAATGTAAAAACATAGGTAATAACAGTAAATGGAGAATAACGTTGCATTAACGGCTTTGCAATGACCAAATAAACCGCATAGCTCAAAGAGTTTATAAATAAATAAACATCTCCCAATGTAGAATCTCCTTTTCCTGTTTTTCCAACTAAGGTTAACAAAATAGCTCCAATCGCTCCAATTAGAATTCCAATTAGTTTTTGCCAACTTACTTTTTCTTTAAATAAAAAATAAGCAATGATAGCTACCAAAATAGGATTGGTAGTCATAATGATCCCTGAATTGATCGATGAGGATAAATTCAATCCGTGAAAGAAAAACAATTGATTGATTGTTACACCAAACAAACTACACAAAAGAAATAATCCAATGTCTTTCTTCTGTAAGGGTTCTTTTGGCAAAAACAACAGCTTTATTATCCAGAATAAAATTGTTGCTCCGGCTATTCGAAAGAAGATAAATGTAGTGGGTGAAAGAAAAGCAGGCATAACCCCTTTTGCGATGATATGCCCTGCTGCGTATAAGGTATTAACAAAAAGTAAAGCTAAATGAGCTCTCCAAGTAGCTGACATTAAATACTAAATTTGATTTTAAAATCCATGTGTAAATTGTCATTCACTGCAACACCTAACATGGATGGCTTTTCAACTTTATGCTTATCCAAACTCACATAAAAATCACCTTTCAAAGTAATTTCAGAATCCGATTTAATTTGATCTGCCTTGATAGTGATGTCTCTTTTTACTCCATGAAAATTCAACTCTCCATTGATAATTAATTCATTTCCATTATCCTTAATTGAAGTACTTACGAAACTCACTTTAGGGTATTTAATTGCTTCCAACACCTCTAAAGCGTGTGAATCTCTACTTGAATTTTTAGAATCAAACGAAGCAACAGTTGCTGCTATCGCAATTTTGTTTATTTGCTTAATAACATTATCATAATAAGCATTACATATAAAATCCTTTGAAGTCCCAATCGATTCATGCATAGGGTGAGATAAATTGTAACGTAAAAACGAATCTCCTTTATCTGCTGATACTTTTACATTATCAAACGAAAACAACCCAAACAACAGGGTTATCATCAATGTATTTAAAACTAACTTTTTCATAATTTAATTTTTTAAAATTTCATAACTACCATCGCTCCTGTGTACAATCCTGTTGTAATGTATCCCGAAATTTGATGGAACTTTTTTAGATCATCGCTTTTCCCATTTTCCAAACTTGATGAACCATAAATCATTCTACCTATAATCGGAGTAGCAACCATTCCCGTGAAGTGCAAATAGGCCAACGTTTTATGTGCTTTCATATTACTCCATCCCTTGTTTTTACGAATAATCACTGGGGGTGGTGTTAAAAACTGTAACAAAAACGTTGTTCCATAAGCAATCATCGTGGTTGTAACCGCAGCATCGTGTACCGATTTTAAAGTAAGCATATCTTCTCCTGCAGTCGGACTAGTTGAGTGCGATTTATTTATAAGCATCTGACCAGAGATAGAAGAAATCAACATCGTTCCAACTGCTGCCATCCCCAATGCTTGATGGGTTTGCAACATGCGTCTGCGAATCAATATTTCTCTCTCTCTTTTTTCTGGTGTTAATTCAAAGAATGAAATCTTCCTCATCACCCCATTTTCAGACCATAAAAAACGTTTTACAGGCCCCATTCCTTCGGGCAACAAGGACGTCACCTGTGTCTTAAATGCTGGGTCATCGGCTAATAACTCATCTTCCTCTGCTGATTTAGTTTTTGTGGTATCTGTTTGTGCCATCACAGATGTTCCAACAATTACTAAAAAAAGCAAACTTAAAATCTTTACCATGGTAAATATATTTAAAAATTCTAATCAAAGGACGTAAAAAAAAGAGGATAAACGTTTTTTAACAGAAAAAATAACATTCATATCTATTAATTTAGACTCATTCTAATACGGGTTTGATTACCATTGAAACTTCTTCCAAACGTTTAAATGCATGTTCAACAGCGAGTACGTTTGAATAAATCATACGTAGTTTGTCGTTTTTCTCTGACATCTTACAATCTCTTGGACTAGATTGCACATAAGCCAAAATTCGTTGAAAAGCAGGGGAATCATAAAAGGCCGATTGTGGATTAGAAATAAAACTACACACCATTGTATTAGATTTGATAACTAATTTTTCAATACCTAATTCTTCTGCCAACCAACGCAATTCAAACGAACGGAACAATTCTTTTACTGCTCTTGGCAATGGACCAAATCGATCTTGCAAACGACTAGAAAATTTCTCCAAAGCCACTTTATTCTCTAAATTATCTAACTGTTGATATAAACTCAAACGTTCGGCAACATTATTTACATAATCATCGGGAATACGAATTTCTAAATCGGTTTCGATCACACAATCTTTTACAAAATGTACAAAATCATCCGTATTACGATCAGCATACAAGTCTTTGAATTCAGTCTCTTTCAACTCTTCCATTGCTTCGTTCAAGATTTTCTGATACATATCAAACCCGATATCTGATATGAAACCACTTTGTTCACCTCCTAATAAATTCCCTGCACCTCGGATATCTAAATCCTTCATCGCAATGTTAAATCCAGAACCTAAATCAGAAAACTGAACCAAGGCTTCCAATCGCTTTCTCGCTTCCGAAGTCATTTCGTGAAATTTAGGGGCGATCAAATAACAAAACGCTTTTTTATTCGAACGTCCTACCCTACCTCGCAACTGATGTAAATCACTCAATCCAAAATTATTCGCATTGTTGATCAAAATTGTATTTGCATTTGCAATGTCAATCCCAGATTCAATAATAGTAGTAGCCAACAATACATCATAATCGCCCTGAATGAAACCCATCATAATTTTTTCCAACTCCTTCCCGTCCATTTGCCCGTGACCAATAGCCACTCGAACTCCAGGACACAATCGCGCAATCATCCCAGAAACTTCTTTGATATTTTGCAAACGATTGTGTACAAAATAAACTTGTCCACCTCTGGAAACTTCATACGAAATAGCATCACGAATCGCTTCTTCGTTAAACTGAATAATTTCCGTCAAAACAGGTTGTCTGTTCGGTGGAGGTGTATTAATCACACTTAAATCACGTGCTCCCATTAACGAAAACTGTAAGGTTCTAGGTATTGGCGTTGCAGTTAACGTAAGTGTATCAACCGTTGTTTTTAAGGTTTTTAATTTATCTTTTACCGATACCCCAAATTTTTGCTCTTCATCAATGATGATCAATCCTAAATCTTTGAATTTGATTTTATCACTAATCAATTTATGTGTACCAATCAAAATATCAACCTGACCAGACGCCACTTTTTTTATGGTATCAGTAATCTCTTTGGCAGATTTAAAACGATTCACATAATCCACCGTTACTGGAAAATCTGCTAAACGCTTTGAAAAACTACGGTAATGTTGATGCGATAAAATCGTAGTCGGCACTAACACAGCCACTTGTTTTCCGTCGGTTGCCGCTTTAAAAGCAGCACGAATTGCCACTTCAGTTTTTCCAAACCCAACATCTCCACACACCAAACGATCCATCGGGGTTGGCGATTCCATATCTTCCTTAATCGCTTGGGTTGCTTTCAATTGGTCAGGTGTATCTTCATACATAAAGGAAGCCTCTAACTCCGTTTGTAAATACGTATCCGGATTGTATGCAAATCCCGGCTGACTTTTGCGTTTCGCGTATAATTGAATTAAATCAAAGGCTAACTCCTTGATTTTCTTCTTTGTTTTATTTTTAAGAATGGTCCACGCTTGTGTTCCTAATTTATTCATTTTAGGAACAGCGCCTTCTTTTCCTGTAAATTTAGAAATACGATGTAAAGAGTGAATACTTACATATAACACATCGCCATCTTTGTATACCAAACGGATTGCCTCTTGTGGTTTTCCATTCACATCAATCGTTTGTAAACCTGAAAACTGACCTACACCATGATCGATATGTGTTACATAATCTCCTTTTTGTAGGTCATACAACTCTTTTAATGTAATTGCTTGTTTCGATTGCGCAAATCCTTCTTTTAATTTAAATCGGTGATAACGCTCAAAAACTTGGTGGTCGGTATAACAAATTACTTTCAAGTCAGGTAGTATAAACCCTTCGTGTAATGCTACCGGCATCGAAATAAAATCAACTTCTCCACCGATGTCTTCAAAAATGGAATACAAACGGTCTATCTGTTTCGGTTGATTGGAAAAGAATAAATTCGTAAATCCAACTTTTTTACGTTCTATTAAATCTTCCCGTAATAATTCGAAATTTTTATTAAATGCAGGTTGTTGTTGTACTTGAAATTGTTGCTCAAAAGTCGAAGCGAAATGAAATTCAGGTCCCCATTCAATGACCGAATAGTTCTCCACTTCTTTTGTCCACTTCGATTTGTGCGTGTATAAATCTCCGGGTAAAGTTTGTTTTACGGTATGATTTAGTTTTTCATAAATAGCAACCGCTTTGTCATATTCTTTGTCTAATTTGTTGGTAATCTCCCCCATCGAAGACATCCAAACAGTAACGTTTTTACCTAAAAAAGTGAGAAACGTTTCTAGTCCGTGTTGGATAAATTGCTTTTGTACATTGGGAACGATATTGAAAAACTCATGTGTAGAAATCGACAACTGATCTACCGGATTGAAAGTACGAATGGATTCTAATTCTTCCCCGAAAAACTCCATTCGAAATGGGTAATCATTCGCAAAGGAAAACACATCTAGTATCCCTCCACGAATAGCAAAATGCCCTGGTTCATACACAAAATCAACGCGTTCAAAACCATAATCCAACAACAATTCATTCATAAAATCGAGAGAATAATTCTGGCCTTTTTGAACACGTAAGGTATTCTCTGTCAATTTCTTTTGCGTAGGAACTTTTTCAAAAAGCGCTTGCGGATAAGTTACAACCCACGTATTCGTTCCGTTATTAATCTTTTCAAGTACTTCTGCTCGTGCTACTACATTGGCATTATCTGTTTCTTCAAATTGATATGGTGTTCTGTAAGAAGCTGGGTAAAAAACAATGTGTTTTTCTTCCGGGAAAATGCTTTCTAAATCATTGAAAAAATAAGCCGCTTCTTCTTTTTCTTGTAAAACAAATAGATGATGTCCAGGAACTTGCCCTGCTAATGTTGATGCATAAATAGTACGAGCCGAACAAAACAATCCTTTCCAATGAATTTTTTGTCCGCTAAATTGTAATTGATTTGCCGTAGCATCAATGGCAGGATTTGAAGCAAATAACTTCCTAAACGCTTTAATTTCCATAGGATTTTCGTAGTAAGCAAAAGTATAAATAATGGAACAAAATCATAGTGAAAAGTGTTCGGGATTTGGTTAAAGAAATGTTTTAACCTGATAGTGGTTGTTTCACTCTGAATTTATTTCGTTTGTACTCGAAACTTTTCTTTCAAAATAGATTTTTTATTCCACACTCGAAAATTTTATGTTTTAATTCACTTTATTCTTTCTAAAAAGAAAAATTAGAAAAAGAGTTAAGTAATTGAATAGGGAAACAAAAATATTTCACAAAATCGGTGTAAATTTGAATCTAATGAAAAATGAATCGTCAATCGATCAACAATTAATCTCGTTTAAAAATGCCTTGTTGAATATCCCATCAACAGACATTCTGGTTCATTGCGATATCGAAAACCCGAAACTAAAAAAGATACTGAATCCAACATTAGATGAAACAGTAACCATAGATAAAGCGTGGAAAAACATACTAAAACAAAACGAAAACCTAAGCTCTACAAATAATTCAGCATCTACATTATGTTTGGCAAGTGGTATTTTCAAAAACGAAAAACAAACCCCAATCTTTATAACACCGCTACATTTTCAGTGGATCGTAAAAAATCAAACGTTTCAATTGGAACCGATTTGGGAAAACACCTTTATCAATCCTTGGTTAGAAAAACAACTGAAAACGTATCAACAAGAAATTCAATTTGATAGCGAAAAAAGCATTCAAGAAAACATCATAGCAATTCAACACATCGAGTTTTTTCAAAAACAAGGAGTATCTATCGAAGAAACCTATTTTATCGGAAACTTCCATCACCACCGATTTTTAATTCTTCGAGAAATAGAAACACTTTTAAACAAACCAAAAAGTAAACTCGTTCAACAACTATTCGGAGAGAAAAATCAAATAACAGAACCATTACAACTCAAAATAGGACAATTAACTTCTCAAGACAGCGACCAAAACGAAGCGATTACAACGTTTGAAAAAGAAAATCTAGTCGTAGAAGGTCCTCCGGGAACAGGAAAATCAACCCTCATCACGAACCTCATCGGTAAAAGTGTCTCATCCAATTACAAGGTACTTTTATTCTCTGAAAAGAAAGTTGCATTGGAAATCATCTACCAAAAAGCAAAACAACATCATATTGAAAACCTGTGTTATTATAATCCAGAAAATAAAACAGAACCATTTATTCGCACACTTGAAAAAAGTTGGAAACAAATGGAAGTCTTTTCGGAAATTAAAGACAAAAACCTATTTGTTAGCAAACAATATAGAAACCAACTGCAATCGCTTTTAGATAAATTAAATAGTCCAACCCTTATTGAGAACTGTTCCTATAAAGAAATAAAAGACTGGTTCCAAAACAATACACCAACAGAAGGTATTTTTCTTACACAACATATAACAATCGATACTTGGAAAAAGCACGAAAATGTAATTGAAAAACTATATGAAGGCGAACACATCCTCCCTCCTTTTTACGGGTATAAAAAAATAGGTCTAGAAGAACAAAATGAAATAGAAAAATTAAACGAAAAATGTAGTTTATTTATAGAATATGTAGAAAAATTTAACCTGGAAAATAAAAAACTATTAAATACGTTTAAACGAAAAATATCATTTATACAAATAATTAATAATGAAAAATATAAATTATACTATACCATTTATATAAATAAAAATAAAAAAGTAAAATTTCAGAAATTAATACAGAAATACAAGACTCAAATTAATAAAATAAACGAACATAAAAATGATTATCATGCGTGGTCGAAAATACCAACGATTACACAACTTGAACATTGGAAAGAAACATTAAAAAATGGAAGTTTTTATCAAAAATGGAAATTAAAAAGAACGCTGAACCATTTCTTATTAGATAACGCAACACCTCCTATTGTTTTAATCGATTTGCTCATTAAAATAGAATCTGAAAAAGAAAAACAAAACAAAATTCTGTATGCTTTGCAACAATTAGGCATACATCATCCTGAAACGGAAATACCGCAAATAGAATTAACACTTTCTTTATTAAACCATTATTCAGATTGTATCGAGGAGATAAAGCAACAAGATTTAGAAGATATCGGAAATGAACATTTTTCATTTTTAGAACTAATTCAATGGATAGAAAAAAAGATTGAATTTCCAGATAAATCACCTTTAAAAGAATTCATTACTAACATTATAAACGACTTAAATTACAACGTAAAAAATAGTTTATACCTTAAAGATTTACCATACGAAATCATACGATTCATTCAACAATTCAAAACAATTGATGAATGTAAACAAGCCATTTCAAATCATTATTATTACCTAATCCAGCATTATTATCCGCAGTTAACTGATTTTGAAAATTCTACCATTATATCTTTGGTAGATAAGATTGTAGAGCAAGAAAAAATAGAACAAAGTCATTTTGAAAAAGAAATTATACAAAAACAAAAAGAGAAATTCCACGAATACAACCAACTAATCCTACAATCAGATACTAAACTTTCTGCTGAAGAAAAAGAATTCAAAAAACAACTCAAAAACGGGAAACGAATTCTAGTTAAAGCTTTTGCAAAAACCCGTCATCGTCAATCCATTCGAGAATACATTGATAGTGATGCCATTCATTGGATACATGTCCTAATGCCTGTTTGGTTAGTAACTCCATCGCAATTAGCAACTTTATTCCCTCTCAAAGAGGATTTATTTGATATCTGTATTGCAGACGAAGCAAGTCAAATCCCTTTAATGAATGGAATTGGCGCTTTACAACGTAGTAAAAGAGCGATTATTTTAGGAGATTCCAAACAAATGAGTCCGAGTAACTATTTTAGTGGCATACACCATTCTGTTGACTTACTACATCAAGCAACCTACTACCTTGAAAAACGAATGCTGAAACATCATTACCGAAGCAATCATTCAGAACTGATACAATTTTCAAACAAACATTTCTACAACAATCAATTACAACCTTTCCCTACAACAAATGTATCTTATCCGTTACAACACCATTTTATTGAAAATGGACGTTTTGAAAACAGAACAAATCAGCTTGAAGCAATTAAAATGAGTGAATTGATTACCAAACACATTCATTCAACTAAAAAAATAGGAATAGTAGCCTTTTCTAATGAACAAAAAGAATTGATTTACAAAGTAATTACCCCTGAGATAAAACAATTATATGAAGAAAAAATAAACCAGAATCAAGTTTTCCTAAAATCATTGGAACAAGTACAAGGGGATGAATGTGATATTTTGTTGATTTCACTAGGTTATGCAAAAAACACACACGGTCACTTCCAACTACAAATGGGACCTCTCAATAGAATGAATGGTTACAGAAGATTAAATGTGTTATTTACTCGGGCAAAGGAATCTATTCAATTTGTAACATCCGTTAAAAGCAATGATTTCCCGTGGACGGATAACGAAAGTGTTTTATTACTAAAAAGTTATTTATATCAAATTGAAAATCAAGAAATTTTAACTGATCTAGATTTTCCATTCGGTCTAGAACCTGAGGTCAATGAATCTACTTTAATCATAAACGACCTACATTCTAAAATCGTCTCTCAACAAGATATGGTAACATGTATTGACACCCTTCAAAAAAGAGGTTGGGTAATTCGTTAAATTACGTTAATGATCATTTCTCTTCGATGAAAAATTCTAACTTTCGGTTAAATATATAGTTGAACAATGAGAAAATTAAGAATGGACGTTGTAATTGCTTTTGTTGCCTCTGCAATGATTGCTTTGCTACTTATTCAATTTTATCAAGTTTCGCAATTGTATGACCGAAAATCAATTGAATTTAAAGCAAAAGTGCAAACCCTTGTGGAACGCATCGCGATAAGACATGAAAAAGCAGTCGAAATCAAAAAATACTTACATGTTGTTCGTAAAGACATTAGTCCACAATACAAAGACATACTAAAACACGAATTTCAAAATTTACTGACTGCAAAATCAACCGTTTCTATTAAAGACACGATGTTGCTTGAAAATGGCAAACTTGAAAAATATTTAGCCATTGAAGGAATGTCGGCGGACAGTGTTACAGGATTAAAAACAAAACATCAGGTTTTGGCACGCGACGTTAGTCATATTAACGACGTATTAAACAAAGATATGAACTTAACACGTAGTTCGAATAATGCTGTAGCACGTGCATTAGACCAACGCGTGATGAGTCAAATATTCAAGAAGTCACGTGTAATCAACGAGATGTTGTTTGCTGCATTTCACGACAATACCTATACTTCTCCCGAAAAGAGAATTGATTTAGCGTTTTTAGACTCCATCATTTGTTATGAAACCTGCCAGGATAAACTACCGATGGATTTTGAATTTGTTTTACTGAATTCTGAAAACATCCCTTTAAAATACAAATACCCTACATCACGATACAATGCAAAAATGGACACTTCAAATGCAGCTCAAGCGTTGATTTTCCCATCTAATATGCTCGATGAAAGCATTCGTATCATGTTGAAATTTCCTTCCAAAAAAAGTTATTTATTCAAAGAAATGGAAATGCCTTTAACAATAAGTTTGATGCTTGTTATTCTGATTGCAGTGGCAATTTCCTACATGTTTCATACCATTTTAACGCAAAAGAAATTAAGCGAATTAAAAAATGACTTTATTTCTAATATGACACATGAGTTTAAAACACCCATTTCTACAATCTCTCTTGCTTGTCAAGCGATGAATGACAAAGACATGATGGGTGAAATTGTAGAAAGAACTACCCCATTTGTAAAAATGATTCAAGACGAAAACAGACGATTGGAAATTTTAGTGGAAAGGATCTTACAAAGTGCTACCATCGATAAAGGCGATATTCCGTTAAAAATTGAAAAAATAAACTTAACAGATATCGTCAATGACCTTTGTAACAAAGCACAATTTAGAATACAAGGAAATGGAGGTGAACTCATTATGAAAATAGATGAAACAACCATTTTTATACAAGGCGATAAAATGCACACAACAAATGTGGTATCAAATTTGATTGATAACGCTATAAAATACAGCAAAGAGAGTCCGAAAATCACGGTTACACTTACGAAACAATCAAATGAAATTCTATTGTCAATTCAAGATGAAGGGATTGGTATTTCAAAAGAACATATTAGCAAAATTTTTGATAAATTGTACCGTGTTCCTACTGGAAACGTACACAATGTAAAAGGCTTTGGTTTAGGTTTAAGTTATGTGAAAGCAATAACAAATTTAAACCAATGGAAATTAGACGTAAAAAGTCAGATTAATGTAGGTTCAACGTTTATAATTCGTATACCACAAAACAAAAGTTCAATTTAAAATGTAAGGTTATGGAAAGAAAATTGTCAATTTTACTTGCAGAAGATGATGAAAATTTAGGTTTGTTATTGCATACCTATTTGACATCTAAAGGGTATACCGTAAAACTCGTAAGGAACGGAAAACTTGCGATTGAACATTTTAACAATAACCACGTTGACTTCTATATTTTAGACGTTATGATGCCAGAGTTAGATGGTTTTGCAACGGCGAAAGAAATCCGTGAATTAAATAAAAATGTACCTATCCTATTTTTAACGGCTCGTTCTTTACCCGAGGATAAATTAGCGGGGTTTGCTGTTGGTGCAGATGACTACCTCACCAAACCTTTCTCAATGGAAGAATTGCTAGCTCGTATTGAGGCTATTTCCAGAAGAGCAATAAAATCTTCCGATGTGATAGGCGACCAATTGATGGTTGGTAATTTTTTATTCGAACCTCAAACAAGAATGCTTCATTTACCTTCTGGAGCTGTAAAACTTACGACCAAAGAAAATCAATTATTATCCCTTTTAGCGAAAAACAAAAACGAAATTATCGACCGACAAGCTACGTTAAGAGCCATTTGGGGAGATGATAATTATTTCAACGGAAGAAGTATGGACGTATACATCGCCAAACTTCGAAAACTTTTAAAAGAAGACCCCTCCATAGAAATTATGAACGTACACGGAAAAGGATTTCAATTGATTGTAAAATAACTTATTTACTTTCAATATAAAGAGTGTCAGGGCAAATATCGAGTCCATTACTCCAACTTACCGTTCCAAACTCAACCTTGGCAGTTCGGAACATAGTATAATCTTTTAATTCTGTGAACACACCAAAATTCAAATAAGGCTTTACATCAAATTGTTTTTTTTCTTGATTAGTAAAAACTAAATCAAGAACATAATCATTTGTGACCTTTACTTCTTTAACTCTAGGATTCATCTTAATAATAATACATTGAAAGAACAGGCATAATATAAGGTTTTAACAAAACTAAAGGTTTTAATTTAATTGAAATTATTTATTAATTGTATTTTTGCGTCACTATGAAATACTTAATCGTTGGACTTGGAAATCCAGGAAGTAAATACGAAGAAACACGACACAACATCGGTTTTAAAGTAGTAGAAGCCTTTGCTAAAGAATGCAATACAAGTTTTGAAGTTAAAAAATTAGGTGACGTAGCCTTGGCTAAATACAAAGGGAGACAAATCTACCTATTGAAGCCAAATACTTTTATGAATTTAAGCGGAAAAGCAGTCAATTATTGGTTGCAAACTGAAAAAATTCCAGTAGAAAATTTACTTGTAATTACAGACGATATTGCCTTACCTTTTGGTAAATTACGAATGAAAGGAAAAGGGAGCGATGGAGGTCACAATGGTCTCAAAGACATTCAAGCACAATTAAAATCAGCAGAATATGCACGGGTTCGTTTTGGAGTAGGTGCCGATTTCAAGCAAGGACAACAAGCAGATTATGTGCTAGGAGAATGGAATAGCCAAGAAAAAGAAACACTCGAGGAACGCATTCAAACAGCGACTGAATTTATCAAAGGTTTTACAACGATAGGCATCGGATTAACGATGACCAATTGGAATAATAAGTAGACTAACAAACACACCCATTCAAATCAATTAGTGGTATTAGTTTACATCAATTACTTCGTATTATATCCTAAAAATTATTCCAAGCGATAACTTCTCCTGCTACTCTTTTTTGATTTTCCTTGCCGGAATAAATTAGTTTTTTATCAAGTTGAAATGATGGATGCGTATTTTCGAAATAACTTAATCCATTAAAGTGACTTTGCATAATTGTTGCAGAAGATTTTATCTCATAGATTTGTACCTTACCACATTCTTTTGTTATTAAATCAACTTCATGTCCTGCAACATCTCTCCAAAACCAAACGTCATGTATGTTGTGTGTATGATGCATTTTTTTTATGTATTCAGAAACAATCATATTTTCAAATAAACTTCCTTTAAGTGGATGAGTTGATAATTCGTCACTATACTTAATACCTAATAAATAGCACAAAAGACCTGTGTCGTAAAAATATACTTTAGGGGTTTTTATAAGTCGTTTTCCAATGTTTTCAAAATAAGGTTGCAAAGTGAATATAAGGTAACTGCTTTCCAACACAGACACCCAAGATTTTATAGTTGGTTGTGAAACACCACAATCATTAGCGAGTGAATTAAAATTTATTAATTGACCAGCGCGACTTGCTAATAAGGTTAAAAACTTTTTAAATAATGACACGTTTTTTATTTCAATAAGTTCTACCACATCGCGTTGAACATATGTTTGTATGTAATTATAATAGAAAGTTTTAGGCTCTATGTTTCGGTCATAAATAGCAGGATAAAATCCTTTAATCATTGCAGACTGGTAATCCTCTTCTAATAGATTTGAAGAATTTAACTCATCAAAATCAAACGGAAAAAGTTGAAATAGTGCCACTCTACCAGCTAAACTTTGTGTGATATTTTGAAGAAGTTGAAAGTTTTGAGAGCCAGATAATATAAATTGCCCCATTATTCCAGAGTCATCTACAATAGTTTGTAAATATGAAAATAAACTTGGAACACGTTGTGCTTCATCAAAAATAACCTTGGTTGAATATTTTTGAAAAAATCCATTAGGATCATTGGTTGCAAACTCACGAACATCTGGTTTTTCTAAACTGACATAAGTATAATCAGGAAACATTGTTTTAAGCAATGTTGTTTTCCCAGATTGTCTTGGCCCTGTAACTGCCACAATGGGATATTTTTCCATCATGATTTTTATCGGTTCTACTAATGTTCGTTGAATATTCATAGTACAATTTTAAACATAAACTTTGAATTATCCAACACTCAACTTTGAATTATCTTGCCTTTAACTTTGAATTATACAATACTCAACTTTGAATTATCTTACATTTAACTTTGAATTATCCTTAATAAATTACAGATTATAGACAATAATTATCCCAGAATTCAAAAAATTAACCTTTCACTCTACAAGCATTTTATTTTTGAATGCTTAAATTTGAATCGATTTTTCAATAGTAAAAAACAGAGAATGAAAAGACTTAAAATTAAAGATATATTGAGCAAACCATCAATTGGTGCTGAAATTACAGTAAAAGGATGGGTTCGTGCATTTAGAAGCAATCGTTTTATTCAACTTTCAGACGGATCTACCATAAACACACTTCAAGCTGTGGTAGATTTTGAAAAATTCGACGAGTCACTATTGAAAAAAATCTCTACTGCTGCAGCATTGAGTTTGACAGGTACCTTAATTGAATCTCAAGGTAGCGGACAAGCAGTTGAATTAATGGTAAATACGATTGAAATTTTAGGGGAAGCGAATCCAGATGATGTTCAAAAAACCGTGATGCAACCAAAAAAACACAGTTTGGAATTTTTACGTGAACAAGCACACCTTCGTTTCCGTACAAATACTTTTGGTGCTGTTTTTAGAATCCGCCATGCGGTTGCTTATGCAATTCATAAATTCTTCAATGACAAAGGATTTTTCTACTTACACACACCTATCATAACCGGTTCTGATGCTGAAGGTGCGGGTGAAATGTTCAGAGTAACAACCCTTGACCCTAAAAATCCAAAACTAAACGAGGAAGGTAACGTAGATTTTTCTGAGGACTTTTTTGGAAAAGCGGTAAACCTAACTGTTTCTGGTCAATTAGAAGCTGAATTAGCTGCTTTGGCATTGGGTCAGGTATATACGTTTGGTCCTACTTTCAGAGCGGAAAATTCAAATACATCACGTCACTTAGCTGAATTTTGGATGATTGAACCTGAAGTGGCTTTTAATGATTTAAATGACAACATGGATTTGACAGAAGAATTCTTAAAATACATTTGTCAATATGTAATGGATACTTGTGCGGACGACCTTAAGTTTTTAGACGACAGAGATTTCGCAGAACAACAAACAAAGCCACAAGCTGAACGTAATGAATTACGATTGTCTGAAAGATTACAGTTTGTTGCCAATAATCCTTTTAAAAGAATCACTTACACTGAAGCAATTGACATCTTATTAAACAGTACACATTACAAAAAGAAAAGATTCAAATTTGATGTTGCTTGGGGAACAGACTTACAAAGTGAACACGAACGTTTTTTAGTTGAAAAAGAATTCAAATCACCGGTAATAATAACCGATTACCCTGCTTCTTTCAAAGCATTTTATATGCGCCAAAATGAGGATGGCAAAACAGTCGCTGCGATGGATGTACTTTTCCCTGGTATTGGTGAAATCGTTGGTGGTTCTCAACGTGAGGAGAGACTTGATGTTTTAAAAGAAAAATGCAAAGCATTCAATATCCACGAAGAAGAACTTTGGTGGTATTTAGACACACGTAAATTTGGTTCGGTTCCACACGCTGGATTTGGACTAGGTTTTGAACGAATGATTATGTTCGTTACTGGGATGTCAAACATCAGAGACGTAATTCCTTTCCCTAGAACACCACAAAACGCAGAGTTTTAAAAATAGTATACCCACACTTATAAATGTGGGTATTTTTTTATACATTTAGATAGTAAGAATCCAGAAAAATGGCACTGAAACAACAACTCACACAACGTTTAGAGCAGAGACTTTCTCCGCAACAAATTCAGTTGATGAAATTGTTACAAGTACCTACGATTGAGTTAGATCAACGCATAAAACAAGAGATAGAAGAAAATCCAGCTTTAGAAGAAGGCTTAGATCAACTAGAGGAAGATTTTCCAAGTGCTGAAGAAGATTACACAGAAGATTTGGATGGTTCAACAGACTTTGATTTGTCTGACTACATGGACGATGATGGAGCGGATTATAAAACACAAACGAGCAACCGTTCCAAAGACGATGAAGAATATTATGTTCCTCTATCTGGGGAACAATCTTTTCAAGAAAAACTGATCGAACAATTACACCTACTAGATTTAGATGATACTCAATTTTTAATAGCAGACATTATCATCGGAAACCTAGATGAATCAGGTTACTTAAATCGCGAAATTTATGCTATAGTGGATGATTTAGCGTTTTCTGCAAATGTTTTTGTTACTGAAAAACAAGTAGAAGAAGTCTTACAACTCGTTCAAGAATTAGACCCAGCAGGAGTTGGTGCACGCGATTTAAGAGAATGCCTCTTATTACAACTAAATAGAGAACACGACGGTGATATTACACGATTTACAGCTAAAAAAATTGTAGAAAATCATTTCGAAGAATTCATCAAAAAGCATTACGATAAAATCTTACTCAAACTGGAAATTGAAGAAGAAGATTTAAAAGAAGCCATCGATGTAATTTTAAAATTAAACCCAAAACCGGGTGGTTCTTCCAAAGAAACCGAAAAACCCATGCAACAAATTACGCCTGATTTTTCTGTTTTTGAATTTGAAGGAAAATTGGAGTTAACTCTAAACGGTAAAAATGCGCCTGATCTGAAAGTAAGTAAAGAATATGAAAACATGTTGCGCGCTTATTCCGAAGGAGCAAAAAAATCAAAATCAGACCGAGAAGCAGTATCCTTTGTAAAACAAAAATTAGAAAGTGCTAAATGGTTTATCGATGCTATCAAACAAAGACAAAACACCTTGTTTGTTACGATGAATGCAATTATGAATTACCAACGTGCATTTTTTCTTACAGGTGATGAAACCAATTTAAAACCAATGATTTTGAAAGATATTTCAGAATTAGTTGGGCTAGACATTTCTACGATTTCTCGTGTAGCAAATAGCAAATATGTGCAAACAAACTATGGGATTTTTTCACTCAAATATTTCTTTTCTGAATCTATGTCCACCGATTCGGGAGAAGAAGTTTCCACAAGAGAGGTCAAGAAAATTTTAGCAGATGCTATTGAACAAGAAGATAAAAGGAAACCTTTGCCAGACGATAAATTAACCGATTTATTGCAACAAAAAGGATACAATATTGCACGAAGAACCGTTGCAAAATACCGTGAACAACTAAACATACCGGTTGCACGTTTACGTAAAGAACTTTAAATGAAATTACTTTCAACAATCATTTCTTGGATTTTCATGCCTTTAATAATGCCTGTTTATGCATTAGTTATCACGATGTATGTTCCATCTTTCGAAGCAGGATTTTATCAAAGAAACACCCTGTTTTTTCTAACACCTGATTTGAAATTAGCCGTTTTGGCTTTGTTTGGATTATTTTCTTTTTTAGCACCATCCCTTTCGCTCTTGTTTTTAAAACAACGAAAAATTATTTCCTCAATCCAAGTGGATGAACAAAAAGAGCGTTCCTTACCAATGATAATTACCGCCCTTTATGCAGGATTCTTCGCCTGGTTTTTATGGAACAAAACTCCGCAGGGTATTTTACCTTTACAAATACATTTGTTTCCACTAGGTAGTTTTGCTGCAATCATTATAACGCTTATCGCCAACGGATTTGAAAAGGTAAGCCTCCACGGTTTAGGAGCTGGAATGTTTTTGGCTTTCATCATCTCCTACTATCAAATTCAACTCTATTATCCGTTGTCAATTATCTTCGCTTCTACGATACTTTGTGGAATAATCCTATCATCTAGACTTTATCTCCAAAAACACACCTTAAAACAAGTCTTTTTAGGCTTTGGAATCGGTTTTGTGACGTTGTATGTAACGTTTCATTTGTAGGAGTTGCCTCAACAAAAAAGACTACCTCATTTCTGAAGTAGTCTTTTGTCTTTTATCTAGGAATCTTTTTTCTAAAGAATTCTAATATTCAAATGTTTCCATGAATTTCGTGGTGAAGTTTCCTTTATTGAAATCTTCGTTTTCCATTAATTTTTGGTGAAAAGGTATAGTTGTTTTAATACCTTCGATTACGTATTCATCAAGGGCACGTTTCATTTTCAAGATAGCTTCTTCACGCGTTTGTGCAACTACGATTAATTTAGAAATCATGGAATCGTAGTTAGGCGGAATTGTATATCCAGCATAGGCATGTGTATCCAAACGTACACCATGTCCACCTGGGCTGTGGTATGAAGTAATTAAACCTGGTGAAGGTCTGAAATCGTTATATGGATCTTCCGCATTGATACGACACTGAATCGCATGCATTTGAGGATAGTAATTTTTACCAGAAATTTTATGACCAGCAGCAATTTTAATTTGCTCTTTAATCAAGTCGAAATTGATTACCTCTTCCGTAATCGTATGTTCTACTTGGATACGTGTATTCATCTCCATGAAGTAGAAGTTTCTGTGCTTGTCAACCAAGAACTCAACTGTACCTACACCCTCGTAGTTTACTGCTTTCGTAGCTTTAATTGCCGCTTCACCCATACGTTCACGTAGTTCGTCTGTCATAAAAGGAGAAGGCGTTTCTTCTACTAATTTTTGGTGACGACGTTGAATAGAACAATCTCTTTCAGATAAGTGACAAGCGTTTCCAAATTGGTCACCTGCAATCTGAATTTCGATATGACGTGGTTCTTCAATGTATTTTTCCATGTAGATACCATCGTTTCCAAAAGCAGCAGCAGCTTCTTGTTTCGCAGAATTCCAAAGAGCTTCCATATCTTCTTCTTTCCAAACAATACGCATCCCTTTACCACCACCACCTGCAGTCGCTTTGATGATTACTGGATAAACGATTTTTTTTGCTTGCTCTAATGCATCCTCTAAATCTTTTACAAGACCTGCAGAACCAGGAATACAAGGAACACCTGCCGCAATCATCGTTGCTTTTGCCGTAGCCTTATCCCCCATGCGAGCGATTTGTTCTGGTAAAGCACCGATAAACTTAATACCGTGTTGTTGACAGATTTGAGAAAACTTTTCGTTTTCAGATAAGAATCCATAACCTGGGTGTATCGCATCTGCATTTGTAATTTCAGCAGCAGCAATAATGTTAGGAATTGACAAATAAGATTTAGCACTTACAGCAGGTCCAATACAAACCGCTTCATCTGCAAATCTTACAGGTAAACTGTCTTTATCTGCAGTAGAGTAAACTGCTACAGTTTTAATTCCCATCTCTTTACACGTACGAATAATACGTAAAGCGATTTCACCTCTGTTTGCAATTAATATTTTTTTAAACATTTCCGTTGAATTTATAAAAAAAGGGAGCAAACTTTTGATAAACAAAAGTCGGCACCCTCTACAAAGATTCGTTTATTAAGCTGGATCTACTAAAAATAATGGTTGATCATACTCCACTGGTGAAGCATCGTCTACTAATACCTTAACGATTTTTCCAGAAATTTCAGACTCGATATCGTTGAACAATTTCATTGCCTCGATGATACAAACTACTTGACCTTTTCCAATTGAATCACCAACATTTGCAAATGCAGGTTTATCAGGAGAAGATGAACGGTAGAAAGTACCAATCATTGGAGACTTAATTGTAACATATTTTGCGTCTTCAGAAGGAGCAGCAGCTTTTGGTGCTTCAGCAACTGGTGCAGCAGTTGGAATAGATACCGGTGCAGTTACAGCAGGAGCAGCTTGTGCAACAGGAGCTTGAACATAAACAGTATGCTCTTCTTTCTTCGTTTTATGCTCAGCTTTGATAATGATTTTAAAATCTTTTTGTTCGATTTCAACTTCGCTTACACCTGACTTAGAAACGAATTTAATTAAATCTTGAATTTCAGTAAGATTCATATTATTTGATTTAAGTTCTTATTTTCTTAATTTGAATTATATGCCCATTTTAAATAAACAGCTCCCCAAGTAAAACCACCTCCAAAAGCAGATAAAATAATATTATCCCCTTTTTTCAATTGTTTTTCCCAATCCCACAAACAAAGTGGTAAAGTAGCAGCAGTAGTATTTCCATACTTCTGAATGTTGATCATTACCTTTTCTTTAGATAATCCCATTCTTTCAGCGGTAGCATCAATGATTCGTAAGTTTGCTTGATGAGGCACCAACCAATCTACATCTTCACTCGTAAGGTTGTTTTTCTCCATGATTTCAGCAGAAACTTCAGCCATATTAGTCACAGCAAATTTGAAAACAGTTTTACCTTCCTGCTTCACAAAATGGTCTCTATTTTCAACGGTAGCTAATGTTGCAGGATTTGCTGATCCACCAGCTGGTTGAATCAAAAATTTTCTACCAGAACCATCACTTCTTAAAATTGCATCTTGTACACCAAGACCTTCTTCATTAGGTTCTAACAAAACAACTCCAGCACCATCACCAAAGATCACACATGTAGTACGATCTTGGTAATCAATAATAGAACTCATTTTATCAACACCTACAACAAGTACTTTTTTATGTGTACCAGTCTCAATAAATTTAGCACCTGTTTCCAAGGCATAAATAAATCCAGAGCATGCTGCAATCAAATCAAACCCCCATGCATTCGTCATTCCTACTTTATCGCAAACTATGTTTGCAGTACTAGGAAAAGGATGGTCAGGAGTAACTGTTGCAACAACCACTAAATCGATATCCAAAGGAGACAATCCTTTCTTCTCTAATAATTGCTTCACTGCTTCAGCAGCCATGTCAGAAGAAGCACCATCTTTCATGATTCTTCTTTCAGAAATACCCGTACGTGTCAAAATCCACTCATCAGTGGTATCAACCATTTGGGCTAAATCATGGTTGCTCAAAATAGTCTCAGGTAAATACCCTTGAACACCAGTTATTGCAGCTGTTATTTTACTCATATCTTAATTAAATGCTTCGTTAACGCGGGTAGCTAATCCAGATTTCGCTACGTGATATGAATGTAACACCATGTTCTTAACAGCAATATCGTTAGAGATCCCGTGACCAATGATCACGTTCCCTTTTACACCTAAAATTGGTGTACCACCGTAGTTTTCATAATTGAAACGATCAAAATATTCATCTTGAATACCTCTTTTACGCAACATATGATAAAAACCTTCCGCTTGTTTCAAAACAATATTTCCTGTGAAACCATCACAAACAATCACATCAGCTTTACCTCGGAAGATGTCTCTACCTTCGATATTACCAATAAAGTTAACTTCTTCAGATTCTTCTAGCATTTTATGCACTGCAATCGTCAGTAAGTTACCTTTAGTTTCTTCCTCTCCAATATTTAAAAGAGCTACCTTAGGGTTTTCAATTCCGTAAACATTCTTAGCATACAAAGCGCCTAATACTGCAAATTGATACAGTACATCAGGTTTACAATCTGCATTTGAACCAACATCCAATAATACTGAACTTCCTCCATCAAATGAAGGAATAACAGAAGTTATACAAGGACGTATTACTCCAGGTATTGTATTTACCTTGTAAATTGCACCAACAAGCATAGCACCAGTATTACCGGTACTTGCAAAAGCATCAATTTCTTTTTTTGCCAACAAATCAAACCCAACAGATATTGTGCTGTTCGGTTTTTGCGGAATAGCTCTCGTAGGATGATCGTGCATTGTAATTACGTCAGGGGCATGAACAATTTCAAAATCTGAAACATTCGCACCTCGCTCTATCAAGTCTTTTTCAATAGACTCTTTATCACCCAACAATACAAGCGTTACATCCTGAGGAAGTTCTTTTTGGGCTAGAATCGCACCAGAAATATTTGCATCTGGTGCAAAGTCACCCCCTAAAATATCTAATCCTATCTTCATCAGGAAGAATAAGTTTTAATTCGCTTAAATTGCTACTTCTTTCTCAGCTACAACTTTCCCTTTGTAGTAAAGTTTTCCTTCATGCCAATATGCATGGTGGAATAAGTGAGGCTGACCTGTTGTAGGACAAATTGCGATATTGTCAGCTACTGCTTTAAAATGCGTTCTTCTTTTGTCTCTTCTTGTAGTAGAAGTTCTGCGCTTAGGATGTGCCATTTTACTTTATTTATATTAAAACTATTAGTTCAAATTTTTCAAGATCGCCCACCTAGGGTCAATCGGTTTATCTTTATCGTCCTCATCATCGTCTTCCCAGTCTTCATCATCGTCATCATTTGAATCCGTTTCATCTTCATCAAAATCCCACTCCTCATCTTCATCATCCCAATCTTCATCGTCAAAATCATCCTCATCATCTTCAGGATTTACAATATGTTGTTGAATTAACTCCCACATTTCCTCATCACATTCACCTTCATCATGAAGGACACGTAATGGCAATTGCGTAGTAATCAATTCATAGATAGGATTGGTTATATCAACTTGATAACTGTCAGGATGTAAAACCACTAACATTTCATCTTCTTCCTCTTCCAGTCCGAATTTGTATATTAGTTTATACCCTCCATCTATTTCCAAATCCATCGGCGTATTACATCGATCACACAAGGTGTTTATCGTTCCTTCAGCATGAAAAAGAGCAATCATCATTGTCTCTTTTTTATCTAACTCTAAAGTAACTTTAACATTTCCTTGTTCAATAATGGAATACTCCATAGATTCAAAGAACGAGTTTCCTACTTCAAAATCAAATAGATGCTTCCCGATTTTCAACCCTACAAACGGAATTAGAAATTCATTGTGCATATATTCAGTCTTTGATAAGGAAGGCAAAGATAATAAAATTAAACGAAGATTGTTTATATCTTTTTAAATTTTGATAAAAACAAGCTGCGTTTAATAAATCATATACCTATTCAAAGTTGAAAATCGTTACTCTCTATGACTTGAATAGTTTTTTCTTTTTACTTCTAAAACTGGCTGAACCTGTAAAGGATTAGCATTTATTTCTTTGTAAAATTTTCTATTTTTATATATATCTAATGACCAATAAATAGCATTACGCATTGATTGAGCATTCGCTATACCTTGACCAGCAATATCAAAAGCTGTGCCGTGATCAGGTGAAGTTCGTACAATTGGTAATCCAGCGGTATAATTGACTCCATCCTCAAAAGAAAGCGCTTTAAATCCTGTCAATCCCTGGTCATGATACATTGCTAGTACAACATCAAATTGATTCAATAGCGATGAACCAAAAAATCCATCCGCAGGAAAAGGACCGTAAGCTGTTCCTCCTTTTTCTGTAAATGCATTAATCGCTGGTATAATAATATCCGTTTCTTCAGAACCTAATTTACCATGTTCACCAGCATGTGGATTCAATCCCAATACAGCAATTTTAGGTTTAATAATTCCAAAGTCTTTAATCAATGAATTATTTAACTGATTCAATTTATTTAAAATTGAATCTTTTGTAATTGTTGTGGCAACCTCTTTCAATGGAACATGGGTTGAAACTAACGCTACTTTTAATCGATCACTAATCATCATCATTAAAGCATCGTCCACGTTTGATAAATGAGCCAGGTATTCTGTATGCCCTGGGAATTTAAAATCAACCTTGGAAATTGCCTCTTTTGATATTGGTGCAGTCACTAATACATCAATCTTATTTTGAGCTAAATCTTGAGTCGCTCTTTCTAAAGAGGCAAATGCGTATTTTCCACCTGTTTCTGAAACTTGACCTATTTCAAAACGGATCTCATCATTCCAAACATTGATTACGTTTACTTTATTAGCAATCGCTTCATCAGCTGTTCGACACGATTGATAAGCAAATTCATCTACCTTAATCATTTTTTTATGATAAGAAAGTGTTTTTGTTGATGCATAGATGATTGGAATACAATCTTGTAAAATACGATTATCTGAAAGCGCTTTAATAACAACTTCTGGACCTATACCGTTAATATCACCGATAGTAATTCCAACCCTTACCAATGTTTTATCTTTATCTCTATCCATTAGAAATGTTTTTCAATGAACTCGTGTAACAATCGAACTCCAACTCCTGTCCCTCCTTTTCCTTTATAATTTTCAGGTGATTCTAAAAAAGATGGTCCAGCAATATCTAAATGAACATAGGGTGCCTTCACAAAATGTTCTAAAAACTTACCTGCTGTAATCATACCTGCATAACGACTGCCGATGTTTTTCATATCAGCTACCGAAGATTTCAAATCATCTTTATATTCATCCCAGAAAGGTAACTGTACTACTCTTTCGTGAACGTCATTTCCAGCTTCAATCAATTTGTCTAATACTTTTTGTTTCGCATTGCCCATCATACAAGAAGCTTTTGTTCCAATAGCAACTACGGCTGCTCCTGTCAACGTTGCAGCATCGATAACCAATTCAGGATTGTATTTTGCAGAGTAAGCTAATGCATCAGCTAAAATCATTCTGCCTTCAGCATCTGTATTCAATACTTCAATAGTCGTACCATCGTACATATGAACAACATCACCTGGTGCATACGCATTTAGACCTGGTCTGTTATCAGTAGCAGGAATTAAACCAACAATATGAACATCCAAATTATTTAAAGCAGCAGCATATATCGTAGCTGCCATACAAGCTGCACCTGCCATATCACTTTTCATTAAATCCATAGATCCTGCAGTAGGTTTTAAACTCAAACCTCCGGTATCATACACCACTCCTTTTCCTACTAGGACTAACGGCTTTTTATTACGTGCATTTTTAGGTTTGTATTCAATAATAGTAAATGTTGGTGGTTCGATAGACCCTTTGTTTACTGCTAACAAACCGCCCATTTTAAGAGCCTCAATTTTTGCTTTTTCGAGAACTTGCACTGAAAACTTTGCTTCTTCACCAAGATTTTGAATTTCTGAAGACAATTGTGTTGCTGTTAAAAAAGATACAGGCTCATTGACCATATCTCTAGTCCAACACACTGCTTTTAAAATATTATTTAGCTTTTGAATTTGTTCTTTTTCAAATTTACCAATCACTTCAACCGATGCTAATTGATTTTTTTTCGTTTCCGCATCTTTAAAATATTTTAAAAACTGATAATTAGAAAGCACTAACCCTTCTGCTAAAAATAGAGCGGTATCCTTTTTTCCAGTAATCGTTACTTTAGTTGCTTCTTTTGGCAACTTCGTTCTCACTGTATTACCCGCAATTCTTAATTTTTCGTTAGATAAATCTTCTTTCACAAAAAAGATAAATTGATTACCCAATTTTAAATAATCAACTTCTTCTTTCCCTTCTAAAAAAGATTTTGCTAATTCCTGAGCTAAAGGATGAATATCGGAAAACTCGTTGTTTTTCTTACCCAACAAAAACACCAAATGGTCTTCTGAATTATATTTTTTTACTTCTACGATCATATTAGAAATTTTAAAGTCCTAAGTTAAGGATAAAACAGAAAATAGTAGACAAAAAGAAAGGGCAATCTAAAAAGACTGCCCTTTACAAAATGAATATCCTTTTATTTCAACTCAGAAATTTGCTTTTTAAATTGTGCATCAGCAGGATCAACTTCAGTTAGGATAGTTAAAATTTCTTTTGCTTTAACATTATCCTTTTGTCTAATATAATATTCCACTAAATACTTACCACAATCTATCATTATACGTTTGTTGTTTCCTTGCGTACGCTCTTCTGGCTTTACCATAAAGAAAGCTTTTTCATAATATGCTTTTGCTAACCATTTTTCATTTTTAGGATCTAGCTGGTAGGAAGCATTTCCTTTCCAATAGAAACCTGGAGTGTAATTTGGAGCAACAGCATTTAACTTTCCAAATGTAGTGTCAGCCAGTTGATATTTTTTAACAATATAATAAGCTCTTCCTAAATCAAATAATTCTGTAGCATTTAAATTAGACTCTTTTTCTTTCAATTCATAGTATTCAATTGCTTTATCATGTTTCTTTAATTTCGAATACGATTTAGCAATAAGAATTAAATATTCAGATTTGTTTTTAGTTTCCAATTCATATCCTTTATTCAACTCTATAATTGCCAATGAATCCTTTGCAATAGCAGTTAATAACTGCGCTTTGTATTTATAATCTGATGAAATGATTTTTTCATTTGGAACTTTTGCGAAAAAAGCATCTGACACTGTCAAACCTTTATTTGCATTTTCTTTATCATTAGTACATTCAGCATACGATGACATTAACATACGATATACATAAAAATTTGAAAATCCATTTTTTGTCAAGTTTTCTCCCTCTACAATTACATCACAATACTGTTTTCCTAAAAACAAAGTGGTCATATAACGATATCTAGCCTCTAAACTATTATTAATTTCTAAATACTTTTTCCAATTGTCTAAAGCGCGCTTAATTTTGTTGGCAGACATTAATAATTCTGCATGTTCACGATATGCAGGAGCATAATTAGGGTCTAATTTTTGTGCTTCCATAAAATACGCGTTTGCAGAAGAATCAGAAGATGGAGATTTTAACCTTACATAAATTTTAGCAATTCTAACCAAGCCCCTTGCAGAAGAAGGATTGATACCTAAAACAAAATTGTAATTTTTAATTGCCTCATTAACATTCGCAGTTGAACGTAACATTAAAGCATCACCTTTCAATAAATAATTGTATTCATTTTTTTCATTTAATTCGATAGCTCTATCAATGTAAGCTATTGCTTCATCAAACAACTTAGAGTCAGAATCCAACAAAGCTTTTGTAGCAACACGGTACAATTCAGCATTCTTTTTATTTGATGCTAACACCTGGTCAAGAAGTACTTTACCCGCACTAAAATCTTTCTCTAACAATTTTATTTTCGCTTGAGAAATATTTGTAAATGGTAGTGTTATTTCTTTTGTTGATGCTAATTTCAAATAAACCAAAGCTGAATCTATTTCTTTTCGATCAGCAAAATTTTCCGCTAAATAATAATAATACTCCGGTTTAGAAGCGTCTAGATTAATTAAATCTCTTAACTCTTTGTCCGCTAAAGAATATTGTTCGCTATCTGTCAATTTAATTGCATTTTGCAATGATTGACCATTTGAAAAAGATGCTATTAATAACATCAAAAAGAATATTTTTTTCATCTCTAATATATGTTTTTATTTTACTTACAAATAATTTGCCAAGTTTGGCAAAAATAAGGATTTAATATAATTAGCTAGCTTTTAAAATATGATTTAATATTTTCTTAAGCCTTATTGATCTGTTCTCATTTCAATCAATCGAATGGGTGCATTAGCAGGAACCAAGGATGACTGTTGTACAATCAGTTGACCTGGCTCTCTCAACATAAAATTGATTAAACTTGAATTTACTGAACTTCTAGGAGCGTAATTAATCATCCAAATATCACGAGTCAAAGGATATTCTTTCGTATACAAAACCCCTGCATATGGTTGAAAAGCGATTGATTTTTTATCCTTGCTTACCGAAGCAACACGTATTCCATTTAGAAAATACTTAGTGTCAAAATCATGCTGATCACTAATCCAATTCACCCCGATTACGCCTAATGAGTTTGGATTCTCTTTGATGAATTTTATCACATCTTCATTTGACTTTAGTGCAGTAACATGGTTTTCAATCGGGCCATAATTACAAAGTTTCTTTAAATAATTGAAATTTGCAGAGTAAGGATTATCAAAAACAACTTGTATTTTACGTCCATCTTTCCAAGTTGTCTTTTTACCCAATAGTATCTCTTTTAGATCATTAACTGTAAATACCGAATCCGAGTTAGAAGGATGAACAATAATAGCTAAACCATCCGTTGCAATTTTATTACTTCTGACCTCAATATCTTTTGTTTTCAGGATATAAAGCTCTCTTTTTGTTAGTTCTCTTGAAATAACAATGGTATTCACTTTTTTATCATTCATTAACAATTCAACTGCTTTATCCTCCGAATCATATTTTAGAATAAATTTGGCTTTAGGATACTGACTTTCATATGTATCAACGCTTGTTTTGAGTAACTTTTGAAAAGAATCATCAATTACAATTTTGGCATATTCATACTTTGTTTTTTCACTAGAGGAAGTATTACCTCCACCACAAGCTTGTAATAAGAACAAGAAAACAATAAAAAAAAGTACTTTCATATTGCTAAGCGTTTTTGCGTTTCAAATTTTTGAAAGATAAATATAACATAAAGGATCTATAAACCGCATAGACACTCAAAATCGCTAACATCATTGGTTTTTTAAACCCATCCAAACGACCCGAAAAAACATTGGTAAATGCGATAAAGTAAAAAAGTACTACACATAATGTAATACTTACTAATGACATTGTAATATTTACAATTTTCATATATTAAATTTAAAGAAAAAAGGCTGTCCATAGAGACAGCCTTTAAATTATAATTGGAATCTAAAAGGAATTACGAAACGGTAATTTACTGGTTTACCATTTGATCTTCCTGGTCTCCATTTAGAACTTTGTAATAAAGCTTTCTTAACTACTCGATCTAATTCAGGTGCAGAACTATTTAAAATTCTTACATCATAAATTCTTCCATCTTTAGAAAGTACTACTTCAGCGGTAATTTCACCTCCGTCAGAACCATCAGGAAATTCAGTGTTACGTGTAACCCAAGCATAAAAAGCTTCCATACCTCCTGGGTATTCAGGCTCTTCATCAACGAAGTCTTCAATTGTTTCTACAGGAGTAGCTTCTACAGGTCCATTTCCAGGATTATCAACTACTGGGCCCCATGTATCTCCACTACCCTCAGCATCTTTAGCACCCGTATTCACGTTCTCTACCTGATCTTGTGTTTTAACAGGATCATTCACTTCCTCATCCACAATAACTGGAGGAGGGTTAGCAACCACTTTCGGTCCTGGCGGTGGAGCTGGTGGTGGTGGTGGTGGTGGTGGTGTATCTTCTTTTTTTGAAGTTTGAATGGTTTTTTTAATCATATCAACCTTTGGTCCCTCTACTTTATCTTCAGGTAAATTCTTTACAAATTTGTATATCCCAAAAGACAGAGCAAATGAAGCAAACAAACCAAAAAGGATAATTGACATATTACGGTCGTAATCCCTACGAAGTACATACGCACCATACTCTTTATTTCTATCAGCAAAAACGATTTCGTTTCTGTCTGTTGAAGTTATTTGTTGCCATCTTCTTGCAGTAAAATATTCATACAATGAAATTCCTGCAATGATAAGAGCAATTCCTATGATAATTCCCATACTCTTATTTTTTAGCTTTCATTAAATCTAATTCAGCAACTGTCAAGTCAACAGGTGCAATTACACCTACTTGAGCAATTTCTAATTCATCTATCAAATTAACAAAGTTCTCACAAGTAGCTTTGTCATCCGTTTTAATCAAAACTTTCAAAGCTTCTTTATCCGTTTGAAGTTTATTAAGCATATCCTTATACTTTTTCTCATCGATAGATTTAGCTTGAAACTTTGAATCTAACCCTTTTTTGTTACTAATAACATAAGAGTTCAGTTTTGCTAACACTGTTCTTACTCCCTGAGGTCCAAACGATGTTTCTAGTAATTGAGTTAGAGGTTTACCATCTTTATTTCCTGGGCCATAGAATTCACCTGTATAATAAAAGATTTTATCTTTAGTTAATAAAAATGTAATACCATTATTTACTTTAGGCAAATCTTTAGGTGGTACTTCCATTTTAGGTGGATACACCAAACTCATTACTTTCGGTTTACTAAACGTAGTGGTCATTACGAAGAAAGTTAACAAAAGGAAACCTAAATCCACCATCGGAGTCATGTCTATCCTCGTCGAGCCTTTCTTAGGTCTTTTCTTACCACCTTTTTCGTGGCCACCACCGCCGTTGTCTGCAATTTCTGCCATTTCTTTTTATTGTTTTGGCGCTTTTTCAGCCGATGTTATGAAATTCAAGTTATTCAAATTTAAATCTCTAAATGTGTTGATTACATTTTGTGCATGCACGTAAACAGCTTTACCATCTACACGTAATACATATTTAGGTTCAAAATCGGATTTTAAAGGATTATCTCCCTTCATAGCCGCTTCTTCAAACTTAGTTCTTCCGGTATTTAACGCAGCTAAATTTCCAAAATTAATCCAGTTTCTTAACTGACCAGTAGCTGAATCAGCAGGAATACCTAATGTTGGAAATTTTTTACGTTCAGCAGATTCCATATCCAAGTATTTAGGAAGTTCAGTAATTGAACAACCAAAACTTGACATTTTAGTAAACTCTTCTTTCTGTTTCTCAGTAAGTTTAAGTTTATATTCACTCTCAATAGACTCAATTAATTCCATACGTGCATCAGCATGACTGATATCCATGAATACACGACCACCTTTATCGATAGTAATCGTTAAGTTGTTTTCTGGAATCAATTTTTCACTTGTACTCGCAGGAGTCGTAACTTCTACAGGAGAATCCACTCTCGGAATAGCAGCAAGCATAAAGAAGGTCACAAGAAGGAATGCCAAATCCACCATCGGCGTCATGTCGATCGAAGGGGAATGTTTTGGAACTTTTATTTTAGGCATTTTCTAATGATTTTAATACTTTATAAATACTGCTTAAATTATTTAACTTTTGAAGCAAAGCTTTGAACGATAGAATAACTAGCTTCATCCATAGCGTATGTATTACCATCAATTTTTGTTGTAAATAAATTATAAACAATAATTGAAATAGTTGAAGCGAAGATTCCTAAAAATGTGTTTACAAGTGCTTCAGAGATACCAGTTGCTAATTGAGCTGGATCTGGAGCACCACCTGCCATCGCAGCAAACGCTTTAATCATACCTAATACAGTACCAATCAAACCAATTAATGTAGAGATAGAAGCTGAAGTAGAAAGCACACCTAAATTTTTAGATAACATTGGCAACTCTAATGCAGTAGCTTCTTCTAATTCTTTCTGCATTGTTTCTACTTTTTGATCTTTATCTTTAGATGCATCGTTTGCAACAGATTCAAATTTTACTAAACCAGCTCTAACTACATTAGCTAAAGAACCTTGTTGAGCATCACAACTAGCGATTGCTTCTTCAATTTGGTTATTTTCTAATTTTTCACGGATATCTTCTACAAACTTATCAGTTCTTCCTTTTCCTCCAGCTTTAGCTAAAGTCACAAAACGCTCTATTGAAAAAATAATAACGATTAAGTTCATTGCAATCAAAAAAGGTACAATAATACCTCCTTTGTGAGCAATTCCTAAGAAATTACCTTCTTTCGGTTCACCTTCAACATTACCTCCAACAAAGTTGTCTGGGTTACCAAGAACTTGCATGTAAATTATGATACCTGCTACTAAACACAAGGCAACTGCTATAGTTGCAACCAATGATGAAAAACCACCTGATGTTTTTTGTTTTGTACTCATCGCTTTTTTATTTTATAGATTTAAATTTTTTTGACAAACATACACAAAAGTTTTAATTGTTCAAATTTCAACCCGTTATTTTCCCCTACTTTATTGGTAGACTTTAATGATTATTAACCACCAATGAAAAACAGCAACTTAAGCAACAAAACACTCAAAAACAAGCAAAAAAAGAGTTCGAAAAGAAGAAATAAATCCCTTTAAGTTTATCAAAAAAAATAACGCGTTAACAATTTCTTAACAAAATGTTGAAAGAATAAAATTGTTGAGTTTAAACTGAAAAAAGTCATCAAAATGATGACTTTTTTTGCGGAGAGAGCGGGATTCGAACCCGCGATAAGCTTTAGACCTATACACACTTTCCAGGCGTGCTCCTTCAACCACTCGGACACCTCTCCAATAATTTGCTCCTTCAACCTCCCGATAGCTATCGGGACGGACACCTCTCCAATAATTTGCTCCTTCAACCTCCCGATAGTCTATCGGGACGGACACCTCTCCAATAATTTGCTCCTTCAACCTCCCGATAGCTATCGGGACGGACACCTCTCCAATAATTTGCTCCTTCAACCTCCCGATAGCTATCGGGACGGAC
>Ga0315905_10000856_pt1 | contig 33527 bp, 4 predicted proteins | sample LakEriMetagenome_5_FD_203522 | JGI IMG/M metagenome (GOLD analysis project Ga0315905, IMG submission 203522) | Freshwater fungal communities from buoy surface, Lake Erie, Ohio, United States - Buoy 4 MA121 | ecosystem: Environmental > Aquatic > Freshwater > Lake | place: USA: Lake Erie, Ohio... | reverse complement strand
GCCTTCTTGGTCAGATTCTGGCTTTCGAGTTGCCTCTTTTCAAATGCGTGTGACGTTCTTAATTTAGAGGTCCGAGGTCTAGTTTAGTTGCATTTCTTGTGGTGGTTTGTTCTAGATTAATAAAAAAAAACACAACCAGGTGGTTTGTTCCACACGCACACGCGCTCACGCCTAAACCCTAAACCCTAAACCAGGTGGTTTGTTCCACACGCACACGCGCTTACGCTGGAGGACGCCGAGATAGACCTCACATTAGCAAGTGGTGCTTCGCGCACACAATCAACAGTTGACGGTAGTTGTACAGTTGCATGTAGTTCCATTCTCGCTTACAGTTCCATGTAGTTCCATTCTCGCTTTCGAGTAAACCCTAACCCTCAACCCTAAACAGTTCAGTTTTTTTTGGTGTAGTGCCATTCTCGCCTTCGAGTTGCCTGTTCCGGATTTAGGGTTTAGGCATGCTGTTCCGGGTTAGGCTTTTGGCCAAAAGCCTAACCCTGAACAGCATGCCTAAACAGCACACGAGCGCCTTCCAGCTTTAGGGGTTCAGGGGTTAGGGTGTAGGATTCAGGGTTTAGGCACGAAACAGCACGCGTGCCTTCAGGGTTCAGGGGTCGGGGTACAGGGTTAGGGGATCAGGTTCGAGGTGTAGGGTTTAGGATTGAGTGCTTAGGGTTTAGGCATGTAACAGCACACGTGCCTAGCTGCTGGACGCGTTCACATGCACGCACACATGTGAGCGTGTGCACCAACGCCTGCATGCTCGTAGAAATACAACGGCTACATTGTTGTGGTGTAGTTTAGTTTGGTTCAGTGAAGGGTCTTGCATGCGTAAGCAAGCAGGAGCGAGCGGGAGCGGGAGCGAACGAGCGAGAGCGGGAGCGGGCGAGCAGCATGTTTGGTACACCGAGCGAGCTCATCAAGGGCCTGCTGCACATTGTCCGGCACCTGCCACCAGGAGTGGTATTTAGGGTTTAGGGTTTTGGGTTTAGGGTTTAGCGCGTCTGGCACCTGCCACCAGGCGGCGTGGATGTGCGTCAGCAAGGCGATGAGCATCACGGCGCATGGTTCAGGAGGTTTAGGGTTTAGGGTTTAGAGTTTAGGGGGTTGGGTGAGCATCGTGGAGCATGGTTTAGGAGGTTGCGCGCGCACAAGGCAGGCTTGATGGGCTATACTAACTCCGATCGCGGGGTCGCCGTACTCGTTGGTCAACTGCAGAAACCGCGTCTTCAGAAGAGCATTTGCTGAGGAAGATCGCACGTTGCGTCACACGCACGCACACGCACGCACGCACGCAAGGCACACGCGCTCACGCGGAGGACGCTCAGATAGACCGCACATTGTGCTACGCGCACACACGCACACACGCACACGCGTGTGATCGGTGAGATGCACGTCCTCATTTCAATTCCGCGCGGGTGAGCATGGCGGCTCAGCACATCGGCGCACAGACCACTTGGATCAGTGGAGGCAGAGGGTTCAGGGTTTCGGGTGTAGGGTTTCTGGTTAGGGTTTGGGTTCTAGGGTTTGGGGTCTAGCAGACCAATTTGGTCCGTGGATGCAGAGGCCCTCAGCGACAGCACAGCACGCCGCGAGCAGGTAGTTGCCCGAGTCTCGCCCGCCACCAGTCGCGGCGCGTGGGCCCTCGTCTGGAACGCCACTGCGCATCCCACATTAGCTGTCCATCACAGACACACACACACACACACACACACACACTCTCTCTCTCTCTCTCTCTCTCTCTCTCTCTCTCTCACACACACACACACACACAACTCACCTGCAAGCGCTAGCTGGCTGAGAATCAGAGAGTAGAGCATCATGGCATACACTCACTCTAAATACACGAACTTTCGTGACACCTCGTTGAGAAAAACTCCGGAGGTGGTGCGCACAAGGCCGCTGCCGCCGCCGACCGGCAACGCGCGGCCGGGTGCTTTTGCGCAGAGAGCTGCCCATGCTCTCGGGGCATGCTGGCGCTCAGCACTGGGTGGCTGAGGAACAGGAGGCCCCGGCGCGGCCAATTTGTTCGCTTTCGCACTTCGAGCCTTGCTCTCAGTCGGCCCGGTCATCGCGGCTTGCATCCAGCGCTGAGGAGTGCAGAGAGCTGCTCTTTGAAGACACGACGAGCCGGTAGACCCTTCGCCCCGCGCGAGCGCCTGCGGCTTGCCGTGGACGCTGACTGCCGTCCCGAATGCTGCGCAGGAGCTTGCACATTCATCGCAGCAGGGAGTCGCAGACGCGGGACACGTGCCGATTGAGCGGCGCACAGGGTGGTCCAGGCCGGTCGTTTTCTCGGCAGACCCTCGCACCACGCAATCGTCTGATACTGCCTTGGCTGGCAGTTGTCGCCCTAACTGTCGCTGGTGACCTTGCCTGGCTAGCTTCGCATTTCCAGGGCGGCGGGCTGCGCGGGTGCTTTCCAGGCGCCGCCGCCCAAAACGTTTCATGTCCAGGGAACGCCACTGCAGTTGAATACGGTGTAGGGTCAGCGGGGCTACCACTGCTGCGATGCCAGTGCCGTACAGGATTTTTCAACCCCGAGCACCCTCTGTCTGTCCGTGAATGTACACCGGTCTCCCGCTGTCCAGGTGCGCGCGATTCCCGTGCGTGCTCAGAGGAGGCTCCTTCTGTGGCGCATAGATTGCGCGTGCGGGCATGCATGATAGAGAACTGATCACGGCGTTTTTGTGCTGTATTGTAGAGGGCTACTACTGCCCGGATTCACAGCTACCGCGCAGATGCCCCGCTGGAATGACGTCAAGCACGGGCGCATACAGCCGCGATCGATGTCAGTGCATTGATCGCACTACGTTTAACTTGAATGGATCTTGCACTTTCTTGGAATTTTGCCCCGTGGTATGTTTCTTCTTGCGCAGTCGCCCACGCTTGCTGTGCGTGCCTGAGCTGCCCCCTGACTGGTGGCGGCCCTGAGCGATGCCAGGGTTACTATTGCTTGGAGGGATTTGGGCCGCACAGACGGCGCCTTGTGATCACACGCCCGCCTCAAATCTACACAACTGATGGAAATGGAGTCCGGGCTGCGAGACTAGGCGGCGTTGCAGGAGTGCCGTTTGACTTGCAACCACGTGTGCAAATGATGGATGGCTTCACGAACGCGGAGCGTGTGGCTTCTTTGGGAAACACGTCGATACGCGTGCGCCTGCACAGCACGCCAGGCTGTGGTGTGCTGACGGGGACCTTCGTGGCTCCGCTGGTCGGCAACACTGCAACTTTTACAGATCTTAGCATCAGGGGGGGCGGTATGGGCTACATTATGCGCTTTTGCGTGGAACCCTGCCGCGACAATGTGTTCCTGCTCACGGACGACGTCTTTAGTGATGAATTATCGATGCGTCCAGCCGTGTTGAAAGTTGAAAAGCAACCGGCAGGATGCCACAGCCGAAAGCAATGTCTGGTGCAACCCACTGTGCGAATATTCAAAGTGGACCATGATCGAATGGGGAACTTTTACCATGTCACAGATAGAGAGTATAGATTCAGCATTACCGCATCGTTTAACATGCCGGGTGTCACTTTGTATGGTAGACGCACCATTTGGCCCACTGGGGGCTATGCACAGTGGACAGATTTGCGATTGGATATATCGGGTTATGCGGAGCGGGGTGCGAATCTTCGGCTGATATTTAGCTCCTGCTACGGCGAACCGGAGTGTAATGCTGATGGCGGGCTTATTGACGACCAAATGGCATCAGCAGTGTCTAACAAGTTCGATGTGGAACACGGCATTGCTAATTCGCTCCTCATTTTACAGCATCCTGTTGATACATTCTCGGGTCAGGTGATTGGGGCAACGTGCACCCAGTACCTAGGCCCAATTTGCGTTAAAACGGAGTTGAGGCGTCCACCAAGAATACAAGTTGTGGATGTCAGCAAAAATGTGGTGCTTACAGGCAACTGGTTTGCATGCGTGCGTCTGCAAAAGAACTCGTCGTTTACTGACATTAATTATTACATGAAGTCACTCCGTGGCGACGCTCAGGTCAAGGTATCAGACGGTGTAGCAGTGTTTACGAACCTTTACGTTGAGCTTACTGGGCAAGGTTTTTTTTTCAATTTCTCGGTTTACTCAGGGGTGGCATCAGCAAGACAAAACTGTGAAAGGCAGGCTGATCTTGCTTTCACGACAGCAATGTCGAGTAAGTTCAATATTGACTCGTCGTTCTCCAGCCAGATCATAGTATTGAATTCGCCAGGATCTCAGATTGGGGAACAGGGCTACCGGAAAGATGGTGATGGAGTAAGCAGGAAGGAAGAGGTTTTGACCACACAGCCTACTGTAGCCTTTGCAGATCCCTATGGCAACGTGATGCCCATAGCACACTGCGGAAGCAACAATCCAGACCTTTGTAACCTGAAAATCGGCGTCGGGATTTACAACGTGTCAAACGAGGATAGTCTTTGGGAAGATCCCTCTGGATATGTATATTCTGGGGATTTACAATGTAATTTCTTCCAGCGCATCATGGTCACTACGTGGAGCGCGCTTGACCCGTTACCCCCCCGACGGTGCACACACATGTACCAAGAGATCTATGCTCTTCCGAAACATGGGGTGGTGGCATTCACAGACTTAGCCCTGCTGCGCGTTGGTACCTATGTGCTTCAATTTTTCTCGGGCACTCTCACTGTCAACAGTGAGCCTTTCTATGTGGCCTCTGCGCAGGCGTCTGAAGTTTGTACACACATTTCGCCAGGGGCTTCCAGTTGCAAATATGCCTCACCTGAATGTTCAAAGGGTGGCACGCTGACGCCGCAGCCTGTATTCAAAGTGCGAGACAAATGGAAAAATTTAGCGCAGGATGGAAGTTTTCGTGTGAGGGTATCTTGCAAGAATCTGGTACCGCAGGACAAAGAGGCTTTGACATGTGGAAGCTGCATCAAGAGAGAGTTGTCGGATTCTTCGGAGTGTCTGTCGTGTGATGCTTACAGCAGCAGAGGGTATGTGTCCTTCACCGACATTGCCGTGATATATATGCGCGCTGATTTAGTTCTTCAAGCAACTTTACCTGACCTGACACCGGCAGATATTAGATTAATGGGAGCTTACGACCCAGATTATGAACCCAAGGCTGAAACGATTGCGTTCGACACCTTTGGAGTGCAATCGATCGTATTCAACAACAGGCCTGAACCAACACCTAGTGGATGTGCAATATTTCCTCCTCCTACTATTTCACTCATGGGTTATTCGCCTCGAGCACCGGAAGACGCGCAAATAATGACCCCCATCGCTCAGGGGCTTGCTGATGTGTTTGCAATCAAGTGTACCGAGCACAAGCCGGATATACAAGTCACAGTGAATGGTGCAGCTTATTTGATACCTAACCGCGTTTCAGTCACCGCTTTAGTGATTGGGAAATTTGAGCGGGATCACGTTTCACAGGGCACGTATTTCAACGAAAAGCCTTACTATAAAGGAGTCCAAGGTGAATTATATGAAACCAATGACGACGGCGTCCTCCAAGCGATGGGAGAAAACGAAAATTACTATCTTTACTATTGTCATGAAAATAGCACAAGGAACTTCTTTGGAAGGGGTGATACGGTGCCGGAAAGCGGGAAGTCGTTTTGGGCGTTGGGCGTTGAGGCTCACTATTGTGAAGACGGAGTGGCAGGTGTCAGAGATTACCCCGTCGGGAAAGCCTTCTACCGGACATTCGACTCTGCTTTCCTGCCAACGAGGATTGTTATGGAGTGGACAAAATTGATAAGAAAATCTGAACCTTCCGCGCCCGATCGATCGCAGCTGGGGGCATACGCCATTCTTTTCCAGAAAGTCACTCCGGCGTGCACTATCGACAACACTTTGTATGGAGCCACTAGCATCCAGATTGTGCGTGGTGCAGCTGTGTTTTCTGACTTGCGCCTTGACGGCGTAGGCACTTATAACTTGCGATTCAATTTACGGTTATTCGGGAGTGAAGCTGCCCAATCTATGGATGTGTTGCATCGTATTATCCCAAAGAAGGTGGCTAGACCGGAAATTGTGGAAGATCCATATAATATTGCAATGGGAAATCTTTTGTACATAAGGGCTAAATTTCAGGATACGTCGGCGCGGCCTATTGGAGTTCAAATAGGTGATTGGGTTTGTACTAAATTGAGTTGCAGGACCTCAGATGGTTTGTATAAGGCCATGCTTGAGGTATGGCAAGGTGTCCCGGATGCCGATCCGAACGACGAAATTGAAACCAATTACGGCGGATTGACCAGATTGGCGCTGGCGGATGAGACGGCCAGCATGACTGACCCGCTGAAGAGTCCAGGCGAGTTGACGTTTGCATTTTCGGTTTCCGAAGTAGCTAGTGTCGCGTTTGTCAAAGTAACCGTTATTTTTGAAGAAGCATGCGGTGGCCCTCCAATCGAGAAGGAACAATATGCTGAATCGTTAACCTTTACAATCGACTCGGGGGTGCCCTCTGCCATCCGAGTTTTATCATTTTCGCCAGGCGAAAATGCTTTGTTCAATCCATTCATCGGTGTATATGCAGGAGAGCAATTCACATTCTCGGTGATATCCGAGGACAACCTTGGAATTCCGGTCAATCAGGGCATAGATATCTACATTGATGTGTACGAATGCACGAACGAGTGCCGCAGTACCTCGTCTACATATGTGAGGAGAAACACAAGTGAGGTAAAACTCTATTCGCAATGTGGTTCACCGAGAGTGTTGGAAACACAGTCGCTTGACGGCGTGAATACTGCGATGCAAGGCTTATGTCGGGATTATGAGCCTAGTCTCAGAGCCGTAGGTGTAGCAAACTTCACTGAACTGACTTTTAGGAAGGCTGGATACTTCAAACTTCAATTTCGGCTCGGTGAACCGTGGGATGTCGTAAGTGACTTGACTAAAGCAATCTGGGTGAAGGCGCAAGATATGACTTTGTTTCCATGGTATGGGTTAAGGTTTGACAAGGATGCATTGCCACCGATTTCAGTTGTGGCTGGAACGTATTTTGTCCCGCAGCCCATAATTGAGCTTGTGGATCAATTTGGTAATCCTATAACCACATTGCAAACCTTACAGCTTTACGACCTCAAGCTTATTGCATACCTCAAGGATACAGATCCGCCGTTGGTTAGGCGAACGATTTGGGACCCGGTGCATGTGATGATGATTCTTGGTCGGTACAGTGTTGCGGATCGAGGTTTTCAATATAGGGTGGCTCTGACCACCATGGGTCAGGAGAGTGTATATTGGGCTGCAGGTAGTCCCATGTGCTCGGAAGACCAAATTTTCCGCGTTACGGCTGAGGTTCGGAGAGAGGTAAGTGGTGTATACCGGAAAAGGACATTGGTGCTCGACTCGCTTCCCATTCACATAACGCCTGGCAAACCCAGGCCGAATGGATTTGCAGTGTTGATAGAGCCAATTGTTTCAAATGCGGTATCAGACTTTCTGGTCCCTCCTGTCATTCGTGTGATTGATAATTTCGGGAACCCGTATTGCAGTGAACACGCCACAACAGTTTTCATGCAGTTCTGCAACAGATTTGGTGCCGGATGCGACGAATATGATCCGATTGGGGCGAGTGAATTGGTATACGCAGAAGCTCAATTTACTGATGTGCGCATTCCGTGCGCGGGGAGATGGAGGATTCGGTATTCTGCAGAGATCGAACCCCAATACACCGTTCAATATCTGAGCAGCGCTGAAGTGGTCATTGAACCGGGACCTGTGCACTCCTTTAGCCTTTATGAACCTATTGAAACGTCAGTTGCCTATGAACCGTTGAAGGCGGTGAAACTCGCGCTCCGTGACCAGTCGCCTTGCCAGAATTTAGCAACTGAAGTTGTGTTGATAGGTGTCTCCTTGGAACTAGTGTCTCGTGGCGAAAATCCTGAGCTCGACTCCAAGATGCTTGATCTTGAAGGGGAATTGTTCGAAGTGTCTGGTGGTGGTTTAGCCGTGTTCTCTGACCTCAGAATTGTTCCCCACAGCTCTCCGCGTTATCCTTTCACCTGCAGGCTAATTTTCCATAGAGATGGGATCTCGATAGGAAAAACAAACGACTTTGAGGTCAGGGTGGTGACTTCCATGAGACTGAACGCTTCTCCCACGCTTTTGGACGCGACAAATATCGTGGGCAAGGAGATTATGGGGGCGGGTGGCGAGATTGTGACAGTGGAGCTGCTGGATGTGTACAACCACTCGGTTGAGCAATCGTCTGCACCCGTCGTGGTGAAATTGCAAGGGGACTTTAACCTCAGCTGTGCGGGGGAGGTCAACACAATAAACGGACTACCGTGCTCATTCAATGACACAGTAATTGTCAGTGATGATTGTCGGGGAGGACAGCCTGAGGGACACGTTTGTGCTGGGCAGACAACTTCGAAAAAAATGGCTTATTGCTCGTATAGCGTGGGAAAATGGGCATGCGCGCGATGTGCTGTTTTACCAGGGAGCTGGAGTGGTAGCAAAAGATGTACCGCAGTGTCCGCGACGAATGGGACAGCAAGGTTCCGTAATTTAACAACCTATGAAACAGGAGAACGAACGCACTACCATGTACTAGAATTTCACTATGTCAATCTGGTAATTTACTCTGACCGCTTCAAAGTGTTCTGGGGAGACGTGTTCGAGTGGGATGTGGAGAGATTGCCGGGGGAAGCTGTAGCAGGAAAAATATTTTCAGTCATCGTCTTCTTCCGTGACGTTTATGGAAATCGAATTTACTTCAACGAAACAACATCCATAATGCAATTTCTGCCTGGAGACTATACAGACAGTATCACAACGTTCAGCATTTTCACTGGTCAGAAAAGCAATTTGGTATCTTCCACATTGGGCGCTTACCAATACGAATTTAATGCTACGAAATCAATGATGAAATTATTGCTGAACTTCACAATACGTTTTCCTTTGGAAGGAGCATTTCATCCACAGATCCCGATTGGCATTTTGCCAGAGAGGCCCCATCGTATTGTCATCGGCTCTGAAAGTGCGGTCAAGGGTATGGTGAACGCGATTCTGTACAGTTCACCCCACATTTTCATTTTGGATCAATGGGGCAATGAGGTCATTGGAACATACCAAGCTACCGTTCAAGGCATTGCAGCCGATTGCACAATGCGTTTTCCTGGAATCAACGAAAGTGTGCAAGATGGAGTAGATGCAAACTGTGCAACTAATTCGCGAGGGCTTCTCACTTCGAGGGAGGCATGTTGTTCGAGCAACGACCAGAACCAGACAATCTGTCACTTAGGAGCGGTCCCCGCGTCGACAAAAGTCAACGGGCTTGTCTTCGGATATCACGGTCTGTATCGACTCCTTGTGCGCATCTTTGGCCATCACGGTCAGTACGGAAGAGTTGATCTCGCTCAAACAAGCTTTGTGATTCCCATTGCCCCAGATCTGGTGCTGAGATTTCAAGATATCCCCACTGTTGTTGCTGGCGAAAAGCTCATGCATAAAGCGCAGAGCGGAGTGAATATCCGCATGTCTTCCTCGCAAGATTCGGATAAAGTTGTGGCGGTAGCTCATTCTGTGCCTATTTCCCTCCTAAGTCCCGTTACTCTTTCAACACCACCAACCCCAAAGAGGAGGGTTGGTAACTCCGTTCTTGTCTCAGCACTCAAGACATGGACAATTGATGGACGGCCTTGCATGTCGACGGAAGTAAGTGGTAATGCTGCCACGTCGTCGAGCACCACGACGTCAGGAACAGGGTCAGGAACAGGGTTACAATGTCACGCCGAGGACAGATTGCGCAATGTTTTGGCAGGTCTTGTGAACATTCCATACAATTGCAGTTCTGTGGAGAAAGGATATGGAAATGTTCCCAATGGCACTCGATGCCATTTTCCGTTCGAATTCAACGGGTCCCTCTTTACTCAATGTACCAGGATAGCACGGGGAAACTTTGCCATCGGCCGCTCATGGTGTGGGACTAGTCATGACGTGGCGTCAGATGATTGGGGGGAATGCGGTAGCTGTGTTCAGAGTGGGTTGGACCACGTAAGCGGGTCGGGACGCCTGACTGTGTTCGGAGATGAGGTGGAGTACGTGATGTCCGAAGGCACAATTTTGTTCCATGCAAGCATAGTTAATGTTGGAACATACAGGCTTTACGCAAGAACAGCAAATTTCTCTGACGATGATGCCGTTGCTGGGGAGAACATCTTTTTCAGACAATCTCTGAACTATACTTGGGCTGCTGGCCATTCCCGAGAATTCAATGTCACGCCGGGCGCAGCCAGCGGACTTGAAATATTGACCGAGCCAGGGGACTGCGTGTTGAGGAATATAAGTGACACATATTGTGAGATTGCTACTCCTCCTGTCGTTCGTCTTGTCGATCTTTTTGGGAATGGCATAGGAGATCAGACTGTCACTGTTGACGTGATACAACTTCCCGTCTTCCCACACTTTCCCGTTCCACCAGCAGCATTACCCGACGAATTTGCCATTGAAAAATGCAATGCCTTTTTCTCTTTTGCTAGCGCTAGCTGTCCAGTATTTCTGGGAAATGGAGAATCGTGTAGAGCACCATCATCCATGGAATGGTCATCAATTTGTTTTGAGGCGTTTGACCCAAACTCCACATGTTTCAAAGCTATTTCCAATCAGTCAGCCCCGAACCGAAACGAGGTGTGCACGCTTTTCATGCAAAGCTGCGACGCATTTGGACTGCTTCCATCTGGACCTGCCGGCAGCGAGAATGTGGCCAGTTGTTTTGCTGCCAGATCAGCTGTTGATAATCGGTCGGCCAGTGTGCCAAGTGGACCCTTATGCCTGCCAGGCTGGTCGGAAGCAGATGGCTCGTGCTTTTGGTTCAATTCTACGGGCACCTCGTTTGCTGAGGCAGAAGAGGTATGTAAGGCATTGACAGCGTCTGTCTTCAACCCGAGCGTCGCAACCATAAGTTCTATGGCAATGAACGACTTAGTTGCCGAACTGATTGGCGACAACTCAGAAGTGTTCATTGGTCTGACATTCCGGGGGTTTGGTGGGTGGTCTGAAGGATATGGATCCCTGGAATGGGTGTCAGGGTTTCCATTGAACTTCGAGGCGGACTGGGTACTTGGAATCAAGCCCGATGGCTGGGGAAAGTGTACTCGAATATTCGGGAAACATTCGAATCATTCAAGAGCATGGGGTAGGCATGATTGCGACTTCGCTCGGCAAGGATTCGTCTGTAGCTATGTCCCGATGACTACGCGAATGGGAGAATTTGCTGTCAAGACTTCCGAGTGGTGGTATGGAGGAACTGCGGTGTACCATGGATTGTCGATTGACAATTTGGCTGACTCAATGACTCCATATCATTCATTGTCCCCTGTACATCCAACCTTTAAAGCCCTCATACGATTTCGCTGTGAACCATCCAATTCAGGGCCAATTTTTTATGCTGGGCACCATCTTCATTTCGTTTTAGCCAAAAAGCTGAACATAACAAGCAGGCAGCTTCCCATCGCACTGAAAGCAGGCCAAATGTTGCCCAGGATTGATATTGTATTGATAGACCTCGATGGTGGCTTAGTAAAATCGACAGACACTCCGGTGGTCGCCTCTTTGCACACTCGCGATGGTCACCCTGAACACCCGATGCTAGGGGAGAAGCAGATCACGATTCAAAACGGGGTTGCAACGTTTCAGCAGCTCTGGGTTCGGAAGGCGAACAACAGTGTTTTCATTCGATTCTATTATGTGGATGGTATGACTGTCCACACGTCGAGCTTTGCAGTCGTAGCCGAGGATCCTGTTCAATTGTCGATCATACAGCAAGCGCCCGGCGCAGTCACAAGCAACGTCAAATTTCACATATCTGTTGTGCTTTTGGACCCCTATTCTAACGTCTGTCCGATCGCGAATGCGAAAGTATTTTCAACTTCGTCTGGAGTTGACTCGTATTCATTGAACAAAGATACGCGGAATCAAATACGATGTGATGCTCGAGCTTGTTCTTTCAACCCTTTGCAAGCCGAACCAGGGAAGTGGCTTTTTGATCTCTTCGTGAAGACAGCTGCTCCAAATATTCGATTGACTTTCAGGGTTGAAAACAGACAATCGATATTTCCGTTTGGAGACCATGCGTGGTGGACCTCAGCCCTAGTGGCCGTCTCAGATCCTTTTGAATGTGTAAGAGGCGATCTGGCGGATCTGAAAATATTAAATGGTCTGCAGTTTAGCCAGATACAAGCTGGCGTTCAGCTGCCCCCTTTCAAAGTTAGACTTACTGATGCAGAAGGTAACGAATACGATCCTTCAGCGAACGCCTCGTCGCATGGAACGGAATATGATCCGCATCAAGTGGGCCAACGGTTTCTTGTCCACGTCCTTCTTCAAGCTGAAGATGGCACACTTCTCACGACTAGTAATGTGATCCACATGGACGATAATTCACGTGGCACAATTTTCTCAGGAAAGGTTTCATACGATGTAGGAAAATCCGAGTTTGAGGTTTCAAACTTGACGATCTTTCGACCAGGATCCTATCAGGTCTACCTCAGCATCAACGGTAGTGAGATTGTCCAACGCACTAGCAAGTTTGCTGTTTATCCAGCAGCTGCCGACCGTTTGTTGTTTGACACGATATCGGGCAACATGTCACACAACATTGAGCGCACTTTGGATGCAACTGCCGGCGAAACCATCTTCTTTGCATTCCATGTTGTAGACATCTTCGGTAACTTTGTCTACGACCTGCCCGACATCTTGCGAGTTGCTCCCATAGGGCAGCTATCAGCACGTGCCCCTTGGCTTGAAGATCCGCCTGTTTCATCGTGGATCGTAGGCAAAACCGAAGCTCATGCAATCAATGGCAGGTTTGAACTTCAATTCAGCGTTCAATATGCTGGCCGCATCACCTTGCACTTCGCCTATTTTCAGCAGATGAATTCCGTCGACATCCTCGTCAACTCAGAAATGCCCTTTCAGATCTCGCTTGCTACGATGCCAATGAGTTTCAAGATTGATGATGCAAACCGTGCGGCGCTGCCCGGCCTCCCTTATCGCGCTGCTGTGCTGGACCGTTTCAACAATACTGTCGACGCTCAAAGAATCAATCTTCGCCTAGCTGAAACTGTCAGTGCTGACGCTGGTGCTCCAAAGCCTTGCGGGGATGCTCCAGAGCCTTGCAAAGCTGAGTTATGTTTGCCAAATCAAGAGGGCGAGTGTGAACTTCGATTTGAAAAATTTGACACGAACCAAGATCGCGAGTGGTCCAGTGACGAATTCGGCAAATATTCAAAAGAATATCCGGACGTCGCTAGTACCACTTCTTTTGAATCCATGGACATCAGTGGCGATGGTACTATCTGCCAAAAGGAGTTTCAGGCGGCCGGACTGAACATTATGCATCAGGCTCCTTTTTTTGAGATCAAGCAGCTCATTCTGAAGCGCCCAAATCGCTACGCCCTAATTTTTTCATTCCAAGACATACTCCTACAAACAGAATCATTCGACGTTTTGATTGGTGATCCCTATCAGGTCCAAGTTGCTACCGGCTGCCCGAAGCCCTCTGACGGGGATTGTGGTCGAGTGGGTCAGTATCTGAAAAAATCCTTTCACGCAGAGGTGGTGGATGCCGTCGGCAACTTACGGGATGATCTCGAGAATGTACCCATCGTAGTATCGATCCCTTCCGCTTTCACTACGCCTGGAGCTTTCCTACTTGGAAATCTGTTTGCCAGGACCGTGAAAGGCAAAGTTGTCTTTCGAGGAGAATCTATACGCATCGATAAAGTACCACCGAATCCATCAATCGGGTACAAGCTTCAATTTGCTGCTGTGATGTCCAATTTCTCTGTGTCGCCAGGGACTTCAGATTTTTTCAGAATTCTTACTGAAGAGGCAAGCACAGTCGGATTTGTTAGTCAGATCGACGAGGGGTCCACGTTCTATGTGTTTACGCCCGTCGGCGGCGAGAGTGGCGCTGCGAGGATTGAGTCCCGGGACAGATTCGGCAATTTGGTAGAAGATACAGGCGAAACTGTCTTCGCATTGTTGTTGAAAGGAGATTCAATTGCACCATTGCAAGGGACGACTGCAGTCCGGTTCACAAGAGGCTATGCGAACTTTGACAATCTGTTAGTGGATGAAAGTGGCGAAAACTATAGGATCAAATTTTGTCTAACATCGCCATTTTCGTGCCCAAAATCTGTCGTTGGCAACAGTTTTTCGATTGTTGCTCTTGGATTTGTCGCGGTCACATTGGAACCGAGGGTTTGGTCCTATGCAGGTTCCGCCATTCCTCCCGATTTGCAAAATTGGGTTACCAGCCCTGGTTCATCCCAGCCACAGGGCCTTAGAGTTCAGATTTTGGACAGAAACCGACAGTCCATATCCACGAAAATAAACGTTGTTGCCAGCATTGTGGGAGATGAGACCAAAAGTTTGCTATTGGGCACAACGACAGAGGCAGCTTATGACGGAGTGGCTCAGTTCACAAATCTGGTCTTACAGAGGAATGGTACATATCAGATTCGATTCAAGGTTGATGCCCGGGAATCTCAGTTGGAAACTGTCTCTCGAGCAATCAAAATTATCCCGAGTGAGGAGAGCGCGTTATGCTACAGGCCAAGTGACTGCATCATCAATATTGTACGAGATCCGTTCCCTGTAACGTGTGATGGAAATGAACACATCGATGAGCTTGGGAATGTATTATTATCCACAGACATTATTGCTGGAGAGTGCTTCAGATCAGATGTAACAGTTTCAGATGCATATGGCAATATTCTCGAATTTGGGAACGTTTCAGCCCAGGCACGGCTAGATGGCCACGCACAGCCCGGTGACCAGACATGGAGGCAGCATTTGCAGCAACGCCGCATGCTCAAGTTTATTGCAAGCTCAGGATCTCGGGTCCTTACATTCATATTCAACATTGAACGCAGCTGCAGTGCGGCTGATTGTTCTGGCGAGCGGCGCCAGGGTTACATCCTTGAATTTTACAAGGAGGCTTCGACAGCTCATACAAAAAGGTTTGAAATCTTACCAGGGGCAGCTTCGGATTTCGACTTTGCTCTCATGAATTTTAATGCGCTGAAAGGAATGGATGAAATTTATGCTGGTGATTATATCTCTTCTGGTCCTCCGTGGGTTGAAGGCATTGATCGCCCAACCTTTTCCTTGTACGACAGATTTGGCAATTTGGCCACGACTCAGACTGGAGTATTTGTTTGGAACGTCACGTACGTAGGTCCCGGTTGCATGCTTTGCGACAAACAGGTTGTTGCACGTGCAGGCATCCAGGGCAATGCCTGTGAGTTTGTTGCACGCGGTATAGGTCGCACCAACTCGTTAAACCATTCTGTTAGCACATGCACTGATCTTGTGGAACCGATAAATGGCAAGATGACAATCAGCGTGTCTGCACCCACGCTGGTGGTGAAAGACTTTCAATACAATTTTTTTGTCGAGTTGAAGTCGTGGGACTTTGGAACAAATAATTTATTTACGAAGGTTCTTACCCAGAGATTCGATCTGCTGGCTGGTGTTCCTGCTGAAATAGCGTACGATCCATTGTTGTTCTATAATCGTGTTGCGGGCGATGTGTTCAAGGCACCACTTGCAGTCACGGACAGATTTGGCAACACCGCAATTACAGGTTGCACGAAAACTGAACTGTATTCAATCTCGAAAAACAGTGTGTTGAGTACATGTGCTGGCTGCAATCAGTCATGGTGCGACGACTGTGGATATGAGATCGCTGAACAAGAGAGTGCACTCGAAAGTACTCACGTTTCCGTTGTTGAAGTGAGAGTCACAAAAGCATCAGAAAAGGATCTGCAAGTGAGCATCGCATTTTTCGACGCATGCTCTTCGACTCAAGCCCTTATCAAGTTGCCTTCTTTTCCCGTTGACATCAGGCCCGCTGTTGCATCACAGCTTGAGATCGAAAACGTCACGCAAGCTGTCGCTGGATCAATTCAGTCCTTTGGTGTAAGGTTGTTAGACAAGTTCAACAATCTAGCGCAAGAATTCAGTCTTGTAGCAACATTTGAGACACAGGTAGTGGACACTGAAAGTTATCCGGGATGTCTATATTGCACAGCAATACCCCCCTGTGATACGATGTGCAATTCACTGGCTTCTTTTCTAAGTGGTGCTGCTGTCGTCGAAGCACGGATCCCAAATAAGGTTACCCGTCAACTTCAGCTCAAATTGACTGCTCTTTTGCCGGCATATGCTGAGTGGCCCTCAGTCTCAATCAGCACTGCCACAGAAAAATTCGAAATCTTGCCAGCTCCAGCCGCAAGCATCGATGTTCTTCAGTCACCGGGTGATGATCAGTGGGCTTCTTTTACGAGGGTCGAATTTCTCAAATTCCCCGTCATCAGACTACAAGACCGGTTCGGCAATATTGTTGGAGAACATCAGCAGGTTGCGCTGCAGTTGAGGCAATGTGGCGACTCGAAATTCACTTATGTTCCTCATGTCTGGCCTGATGATGACATCCTCGAGACGCCGCCTGCGAGTCCACCATATTCATTCACGGACACAAATGGTATTGTTGAATTCAGGAACTTCACGCTGACCTATCAAAACAAAAACAAGACAGCCATTTGTGATTTAATCTTCTCATCTCTAGACGATTATTCTACAGCTGTGCTCACTGTTGATCTTCAAGTGACACCACCCACATACCCGGATGGCGCTCCCCAATGTCCCTGCATTGACCCATGGAATTACGAGCGGAGGTTGTTGAAACTAGACGGTACCGAAGTCACATCCACAGATCAAAATTGCCCGTGGAAGAGTAATTGGGGGCAGTGTTATCTTTCCATTTATGGTGTGAGCTACCCGCCAGATTCGGGCATCAGTGATCGATGTGCGCCTGCGGATGGCCTCTATACGCCATTTTGTCAACCCGATCATGAAAATTTTGTTCCAGATCTTGGTTATTGTTTGGAAAAATGGTGTTGGGTCGATCCTTTCAATTGCAAAGATTATGGCATGCGACCAACAGAATGGTTAAACAATTATAGAATGGAAGTGCCCAGTGATTACGTTCCCACAGGCAGTGACGATCCAAAGACATTGCTGTGGTGGTCTTCCCCGACCTGTGGCGACATCAGCACTTACTCTGGAGAAGTAGTTGACTCCATTCAAGTTGAGTTGCAGCCTCTATCGCAAGCTGAGGCTGGCAATGCCTTTGCGGTGCAGCCCACAGTTTCAGTGCTCAACCAGGAAAAGATTGTGATTCGCGGCCAAGTACTCGGCATAGTGGCTTCCCTCTGCAAACCTTGCCCATGCCCCTGCGAGAGAAAGGAAGGAATGGGTTGGATTAATGCCACGCAGTGTATCTCGCGTGAAGAGCAGGTGTTGGTGGATCGGATATTGGAGACAAGGATTGTCTGGAAAGGAGAGGCAACAGGTTGCTACTTGAATGCACCACACATTCTAAACAACAGAGCAAGCGTAAAAGATGGCTACGCAAAATTTGCGGGTCTTACTTCCCTTACAGCTGGACGCAATTTTTATCTCAAGTTTTCAGTCCATGAGGACACCAAGATATTCAATCTTGAAGGTGTTGACATTGCGTCATCGATGACTGCATCGACCAGAACATTTGAGGTCAAGCCTTGCACGGCACGGTCTCTCGAGTTGTCAGTGGATTCCGTTTTCCCGGGCTTGAGCAACACGGGGGAAAGCTTTTGCAACGGCAAACCCTGCATAGTTGAGCTCTTGGACGCGTTTGGCAATCTTGTGCCGGATGAATTGGAGGTGGTAGCTACTCTGGAGGCCGTGACAGACAAGGAGATTGCAGGCATTACAGTAAGCAGTCGGTGCAAATGCACCGGTTTGAACCGCAGTCCTTACGGGGCTGTTGGCACCAAAGACCAGCTGGTTGGAGACTACACTTTGTTTCAGTCTGCTGACGCGGTTTCAGACTATGGCACATACTGTGCTCGTTGGGATAGCGATCGCAAAGATTGCTCCAGTCTTTGGCCAACTTGTGAAAAAGGTCAGTGGTGCTGCCGACCATGGTGCTACGTCGACAAATCGTGCCCTGGTGCGGCAGAGGATGTCCTCATAAAGGACCTTTACATCTCATATGATGCTTGTTCTACGGACCCCTTTATGGATAGATCATGCAAGTATGAAAATCCTGGAACGTGCGCTGCAAGAAATCCTCCTGCATACGTGTCTCCTAAGGTGCGTCTTTTGGGTTCAACTTCGATCATTACCTCCCATGGAAGGGCAAAGTTTACGGACCTGTCTACCACATTTCCTGGGAAATATACCATAATGTTCACCGCTCGCACAGGCGCGGATCTTCTGAAGAAGCGGATAGAAAACTTTGGCGTGACCCCGCTGTATGCAACAAAGTTCCGATTTTTGCAGGACATTGAAAGCACAACCAACGCAGTTCAGCCTCCTGCCTTGCAAACGCCATTGGAGTCACAGCCAGTCCTGTCTTTATTGGATGCTTTTGACAACCCTGTCGTGACTGACAGAATTTGCACGGCCGTCACTGCCACGCTTTATCCTGAATCGCATGTAGCAATCTACGGGCAATCTCTCAATGACACAGATCCACACTGTCGGCTGGAGAAGAACCCTGAGCGTAATCAGTTAGAGCAATATTGTTTTATCACTGCAAATGCTGTACACGGCACAGCGTCGTTTTCAGCTCTCAGTGTTCCGGGCGGTGCGAAAGATGGCCTCCAGCTTCGGTTCACGACAGGGTGCTGCGATCCAGAACCAGAAAACTGCTACTGTGCAGATCCAGTGAGGCCTTTGCAAGCAGATGCGTCACGACCCATAAGCAGTCGAGTAAGGGAGCCGTGCGTTCAAGTGCTGTCGTCAACATTCAGTATTTTTCAAAATTTGAACGGAGTAGATGCTGGTGTGATGTTTATCATTGTCCCCCCTGCAAAGTTTCGGGCTGGCGAAAAGATAAATGTGCAGGTTGCTGTAGAGTCGCAGGGTCAGCGCCTTCTTGGAACCACATTCACTGCTGTCATATCCTTGAATGATGATGTGGACGCCAGGGCTACTACCCAGGCAAAATTAGACGGAAGTGCCGCTAACGGAGAAATTCGTGCCGAGTCTCAAAATTCCGTGGTGTCTTTTCAGGGTCTGATGATCAAGAACCTTGCCGGGGGTCAACGATTCAGGCTGGCAGTTAACTTGCTTGAACAGAGTTCCATTTTTGTTTTCTCACAGACGTTTGAAGTAATTGCTGCCAAAGCTGCAAAAATGGTCGTCAGAGATTTTCCAGTTGTGGCACTTACAACTGAGACTCCCCTTACCGCAACCATATTGCTTTTTGACGAATATGATAATGCAGCGAACGAACCAGCTGTCGCTTCCATTTCCATAGTTCGCTCGGAGTTGGCACACGGCGCTACAGATCGCATGCCAATATTTGGAGCCACCACATTGCCGTTTGACAGGAGCGAGGCAAAATTCACTGATGTATCTCTTAGACCTGTTCTGATAGTGGCGACGGGCACACATAGGATCAGGATCAAAGTAGACTTCGGAGACGAATCCCTTCCACTGCTTCAAGAAGAACATGATTTGTTGGTGTTGCCAGGTCGCCCAGCTACGATGAAAATTCTCAAGTTCAATCATGACATTGCTGTGTGGGAGCCTTTTGTCTTGGATATTATGGTTTTGGATGGTGGAGGTAACTCTTGTCATAACCTGAATCAGGATGACGGTTACTTTGTACAAGCGACAACGACGCCGGATTTTCTGCACTCAAGACCACTGGACGATCGTGACGTGAACAATTTGAATCCCTGCCGGGAGTACCCTGTGAATGGATTTGTCAGCTTCCAGACTTGTCGTGCAGTTGGGACACTCCCGGCATCAGCTGCTCCGGGCTATCCACGCGTGCTCAGATTTGGAATCGAGTTGATCAGCAGAGGAGGGGTACTATCAAGTTACGCTGCAGATATCCGCATGATGCCTCCGGTAGCCAACTTAGCAACTTACTCTTGCGTAACAAGGCAAAACTGTGACAACTACTGGCCTGTGCAGCGCTCGCAACAACCGTTAGTGTGCAACTGTACTCCAACGATGGTGCTGAATAACGATGGTACGAGTGTCCCATATGACGCCGACTATGGAAAGGAGATGATGATGGAGCCTTTCTTCCATTTTCCCCGCGTTCACTTACTGGACAGCGTGGGCAGCTTGGCACGTCTTTCGGGAAAGCCTGTGCGAGTGAAATTAAGTGATGAAGACAGCCAGTGCTTTGATCTCATGGGCATCTCTCAGGTGCAAGCGGTGAATGGTATTGCTGATTTCAATCAATTGGGAATTCGTTTCATCGACGCGCGAAAGAAATTTTTAGCAGACACTGATCCAGCATATGATCCGCGTAAACCAGCAAAAGACAATTATATTTTGTGTGCTGACAGGAGGTCAGCCCTTCTCAACAAGGTCATGTTGACGTTTGAAGTTCTGCATCTCGATTCCGGAATGGTGAACACATTTGTTCAGGATCCGTCCTCAGCAACGTGGGCCGTGAGCTTGAATGACTTCTCTGCAAAACTTGCGATCACGGGCCAGGTTTCAGACGCCATTGCTGGGAGCATAATCAGAAATCCACTCCGTGTTTCGTTGCACCGAGACGGCAATCCGAACCAGCTAATCGAGATTTCAACACGAGGATTCAAAGTTCGGGCTCTTCAGTTAGATTTGCAGATGAATACAACAGAAGAAGTTGCCCTGTTTGGAACGCTTGGCACTCAATTTGTTTGGGGGTCAGGTTTACTTGATGATTTGATTATACAAAAAGCAGGTCCTTTCGTCATTGAAGTGAGTTCCACAGCATTTCAGGGCTTGAATGATAGTACCACTCTAGAAATCCTTATGACAGACGCAAAATTTATCCAAGTTTCCGACTTCGACCATTTGCAATTCGAGACCCAGCCCACGACAACGCTTTCGAGACGTCCCATTGCAACAGCGGTTGTGATGAAGGACGTGTATGGTAACGATATTGGATGCTACTTTGGAGACTGTCCAGAAATTTATCCAAGAACCCAAAACAGTTTTGTGAGTAAGTTTCTAACGCTTCATCCGCAAGCGGCCATGCGAATAGCAACGGAAGTGCTTCAACTCGATGGAAGTAGAACCGCGTGCGCTGACTCCAGCAGAGAACCAGAGTGCGGATGCGCGACAGGCTTTCTTTTTGCCTCAGTGGGCCTGGTTGAATCAGAGTGTTTCTCGATTGGCCGTGCAGGATTCAACTACTCAATCAATTTCATCACTGCGCAAAAGCGCTTTGTTTCACAGCCATTTGATATCTTGGCAGGAGAGCTCAACATCCTCAGCATCATTCGTGAACCCCCGTTGAAAGTAGAGGCGGGTACAATAATCACACCGCCTATCTTGATGGAACTTCTGGACAGTTGCCAAAATACCATTGTTGATCCGTTGAAGGACCTTGTCATCTATGCGTCAGCTGAGCCCGAAGATTCTGGTATCTCTCCTCCGTTTGGCAGGAGTCAAGGATCAGTCAGGGGAAAAGTTGAGTTTTTCTTGGCCTTCACAAAAATGGGACCTACAAAAATTCTGTTCTATGCATGTCCAACAGACGGGCTCGGGTTAAAAGAAAGTTCAGATGCAGACGAAAGACTTAAACTCGGGTGTCCTCAGGGTGGGTCTGCTGGCTGGATTAAAGCGGAGACGAGACAATTGACTGTTGACGGTCAGCAGCAGGTAGGAATGCTGAGCATGCGAACTCAGCCTGGTGGAGCCGTGCAAGGCCAGACGCTGCTAGTGCAGCCCGAAATCGAACTTTCGGATGTCTTTGGTAATCCAGTATCCGAATCGTCAGAGACAATTTTCGTCCGCGCTGTCCTTGCGACTGGAGGTGGTTGTCCGGGAGGAGCATGCAGCAACATTTGCGATGGATCGATTCTACACGGAAAATGTTGGAAATTTTTCAACAAAAGGCAGACTCGTGAACAAGCCAAACTGGACTGTGAAGCTTGGGGTGGGACCTTGGCAACAATTTCTGATGAAGTAGAAAACAACCACGTCAGCACATTATCTTTTCCTTTCACGTCTTGGATAGGTCTCACACGAGACGCAGATGATCAGAACGTGTGGTATTGGGATTCTGAAGGCTTGATGTCGCTGGTAGATGATTCACGGGCCTCAATATACCAAAATTGGCTGCCTTGGATAAGAAACTACCCGGGCTTTTGTGGAATCATTCACGCAGGAGGGCTATCAGACTATACACAGTGGGGTCCAGAAGAGTGTTCTAATAGTAATCCCTACGTTTGTAGCAAGAAAGTAGAAGTACAAGACTGGGAATGTCGCTGTTGTCAACGGGTGCTTGGGCGCACGACAGTTGAAGTCAGAAACAGCGTTGCACGTTTCACCGATCTATTCACGTTCGCGGCTCCAAGAAAGGGTTTACAATTGCATTTTACGGCTTTCCTTGCTTCACAGGGAATCCGGGCAAATACAAGCTTAATGGTCACTTCAAATGTGTTCACAATTTATAACCGAACATCGGCATTCGCTTTCGCGGTCTATCCTGACAAAGCAACATCCGGGCAACCTCTTCTGTACCAACCATCAATCACATTAATGAGTGCCTACATGGAAATGGTCTCTTTAGAGGTTGTGGGTATCGAGGCTATGCTTTTGTATAGTCGCAAGGATGATAAGGATGTTGTGCTGTGCACCTGCAACTCAATCTGTCCTGATAAATGTACTGTGAATGCGGATCCTTCCCCCTCCACCAGTGATCAGGCTACAAACACCGATGTCCCACTTTTGGTTGGGAACACCTATTCGGTATCAATGAAAGGCACTGCAACATTTACAGATCTTGCTGTCGTGATTCCAGAAAGCGGGGCGACTCTTACGTGGGTGAATTTTAGGTTGCGATTCGCTGCCATGGTGGGGCCTGTGAGCGATAAGAGCATTGTGTTCATCGATTCAAGTATCATGACAATTCTACAATGGAGTCACCGCTTGGTCATGAGATCTCCTCTGGATCTTAAGAATGAAATAGGATATTACAGTGCCGGCGAAACACTGCCTGAGTTGGAATTCGAATTGCAAGATTCCGAAGGAAAGCGTATCAGGAATTCCAACGTGGATTTAGTCGTCGGCTTTCACCCGGATATGAACGTGGCGAATCCGGGTGATTATCTCTTTATGGACTCATGCGCATCCGCTGGTTCCACGTGCAAGGTATTGATTCAGGATGGAGTTGCTCGTTTTACAGACCTCAAGGTTACGTGGGTCTCCCAAAGTGCGAGTCTCTTCTTTGCAACTGCGATACTTCCTGGAGCTCCTCTGTCATTCAATGTCACGACAGACAATTTTGTTGTGAACCCTGCGAAGTTCTCAAGGCTCAAATTCGAAACGAGGCCACAACGGCAATTCGCAGGACAAGTGCTTTCTAATGTGCTTATTTCGGCTGTGGATGACTTTGGTAATATAGATACGCAGGCAACTGGTTACAAAGTGATTTTGGGCCTTAATCAATGCAATAATGCTACAGATTGTACTTTGGGAGAACAATCGACAGTAAAGGGGCAAGTCAAGTTTGTGGACCTTGTGGTGTTCGTATCTGGAGTGCATGTATTGAAAGCAAGAATTGTGACCGAAAGTTGTTTGGTCGATCCTAATTTGCGGAACACAGATCTAAGTAGACGCGAATGGATCTGTCAGCAAAGACGCGATCAAGTTTCGAGCTCGGAAGAGTTTGAGATCTTGCCAGAGACGCCAGCAAGTGTAACGATAGTAGAAGATATTGAACCCTTCTGGCATGTTGCTGGGGAGCCATTTCCAGCTCAACCTCTTATTGCGGTCAAAGACATTTACGGCAATTATGTGAAAGATGTCTTCAATATTGTTGTAAGGGTTGCGGATGGAAACGGTCGCGGGTGTGTTTGTGATTACTCGCGAGCTTTGAATGCTATGCTTTGCCTCGATGCACACCCCAATGTAAGCATCCAAACATGCAAGGGAACGTGTCCAAGACCCACTCTGTCCTTGCAGGACAGAGCCGTCGTTCCAACTGTCAATGGTACGGCACGATTTACAGGACTTACATGCACGCGCATGTCGTGCTCTCGTAACTGCACATTCCCAGCGTGCGAGGAAACAAACTGTGCACCAGTCAACCAGTTTCGCATGACGTTTTCCCTTGAAGCTGCATTGCCACCATCTGCATACAGCCGTCCCTTTCAGCAAGAGATGTGTTCGAAGTGCATTCAAACAAGCCGACCATTCGACATCTATCCAGCTGCGTACACAACGATTGTCCCCGAACCTTTTGAAATTGTCATAGGTGGCTCTCCAGAGGACGGTGCATTCGCGGCTGGGTTTTACTCTTCCATTCCCTATCGCCCTTACCGACCGCGCAGAGAAAAACCAGTCAACTTTGCTGGGAACAAATACATGCATGAGTTGACGCGAATGCCGCCAGCATTTCGAGTCACCGATGCGTACGGTAATGTAAATGGATCAGTATCCGGTTATGCGAGGATCTCTCTGCCTTTAGGGGTCCAACCGGATTTCGCGGGCTATGCCTTCTGTGTAGCTCGGATGACGTCGGAGCAGGGCACAATTTGTCTGACGGGCAGCTTGAATGCCGCATTCAGGGGTGGATTCTGTGCCTTCACCGACATTTTCATAAGGCATGAGGGCCCTGGATGGAAAATGCAATTCACGTTTGGTACTGTCACTGCTCTTAGCGACATATTCCATGTTCTGCCCTCACCGCCGATACTGTCAGGGATCGCATTCTCAGACAATTTTGCTTCTGTTGTTTTCAATTTCAACACTCCAACGAACCGTGCGGGCATGCAGGAGAGGCTAACTTGTGAAGATGTATTGTCGCCAGCTGCAATCTTGTCCCTGGGTCCAAATCCGATGTGTTCCTGGGAGAGCGATTATAAACTGGTTGCAACTGTGCGTTCGAATGCGACTGTGCGCATATCGGATGATCTGAAACTAGCCCCGAATGCCGTGATCTATACGTCTGCTCACTACTCACGCATGATGCAGTCCGACGGTTCGTATCGCAATTCACGTGTAGTCGTGCCACAGCCGGAAGGCCTGTCGTTGACATCACCGAGATCGACCCCTATCTGCAGACCTGTAATGTTACCCGAGCGTCTCAAGCCTCACGCTGAATTAGATGCTCTGCCGGCATCTCATCAATCGAATAGCCCAAATGCAGAGTACGTGAGCTCAGCTGCAGCCGCGTACTTCGAGATTGATGGAGAAAATTTTGTGGCCATCGCAAACTTTTGCAGGGGCAAAAATTGTAAGCATGATGCGGAAGTCAGGCTTGCATCTGCAGAATACGATATTTTTTCCTCAGTGTACAAGTGGAAGGACGATGGGTCGTTTACCTTTGTGCAGGCAATTCCAACGCAAGGTGCGATGGATGTCAAAGCGTTTGAAGAAGAAGATTCTCGCGAAGATGGCCCGCCAGGAAGAAAGCAGTTCTTGGTTTTTGCAAATTTTTACTCAAGAGTCAAAGATCCTAGATTGTGCGCGAGTGTGTTCGATTGCACGGCGAATGCCACCGTATGGCAGTATAATTACTTGAAAAAACAGTTTGAACGGAGGCAGAATATCAGAAGTGTGTCGTACGGTACAGCTGTTGATGTGCGTAGGCACAATGGTGAACTGTACCTTGCTGCCACAAGCACAGTGATAGCTGAATATGTTCAAGTGTTCAGATGGATTGAAGGAGGTTTTCGCTACGATGAAACAGAGGGCTGGATCTATGGTTGGCAACCAGGTCAAACATTTGGATGGGTGCCAGCTGGATTTTCGAATTTGGTGCAGGAGCTGCCTGCTGCAAGTGCTAGCGACGCACATCTTTACCATGCTGGAAGTCATTTTTGTTTGGCCGTGGCGAACTACGCCAATGGCACTTCGAATAAGGCTCCCGTAAATGTGTACAAATTTAATCCAACGGGCTGTTCATTGGTCGGAGGATGTTTTGAGCTAGTGGCCCAGCTTCCAGCATTGGGTGCGAAGTCAGTGGCAAACGCTGATTCTCATCCGGCCTCTGGAGGTAACGTAAGACACTTTTTGGTGGTTGCAAACAGTTTTGAAGGTGATCGTGATGCCGAAGTGCCGTCTCATTCCATCAAAAATTCTTACGTCTATGTGATTGATTATGAAACTGGAGCTTTCGAGTTAGTCCAAGCCATACAGACGGCAAGCGCGCAGGCAGTTCGAGTGTTTCAACATTGCGGATTCCCCATGTGCAGAACTTTTCTTACCATTTCCAATATGAAAGGCCTTTCGGGTATGGCTGAGATGTCCAAGGTTTATAAACTGTCTGAGCGAAGACCGGAAACCCTGATGAATTCAACGTGTGCACTTTCAACGAAAGAGCAGTTTGAAGAGGTGCTCGGCGTGCCGACTGTGGGCGGTGTTGAATTGAGTCTTATTGAAAACAAAAGGGACCAGCTCCCTTACTTCTTTGCCGTGCTCAGTAATGGAGGAGTCGGCGTCAAGGTTTTTAAGCTCGATCAGGTTGTTCCTAATCCACAAGCGGTGGTAGACCACTCGAGATACTTCGGGGCTTGTGACCCACTGGTTCTGGACGCCAGGGCATCAGTGAACAGTGGTGGCCGAAGTTTCCAAGTTGAATGGAAGTTTGTTTCATTCGTCCCTTTCAATCCGAAGCAGAACACGTGCAGAAACATTAATGATGCATGTGCGCCCCCAGTCATGAAGGAAATTGTTCGTAGCAAAGCACTTCTAAACGAATTTTCTATGCCAATGATTCCCGACGAGACAGGAATGGGAGTAGTGTACGATCCACATTACTTCCCTGCAGGCAAGTATGAGCTTCGCCTTAATCTTTTCAATTGGATGCAAGGACAGGGAACAAGTGATCCTATCAGGCTGGTGAAAACTACGGAACAATCCCCTCCCCTCATCAAAATTGAGGGTTCGCACAAAGTAAAGGTGCAGGCCGCAGAAGAAAACATCTTCTTGGGTGTCGCAACGCCGTCACAGTGTCTTGGTGCCGGCGAGCCCATCCTGGAGTTCGAATGGAGCATTGAGCCACCTGCATACGGTTTCGGTGAGGCGTGGGGCTCTAGGCGTCGCACCTTGGTAATACCCGCGCACTCCTTGTCCATTAACAGGACATATACTGTGACGGTGAAGGCCATTCAAGGTATTTCATTCTCGACAGCCGCAGTGGAAGTCCATGCCCTGATGACCCGCCCTGTGGCAAAATTGTCAGGCGGCGATCGTCTGGTGAGCCTTGCAAACCCTGCATCATTACTTTTAGACGCTTCGTCTTCGTTTTCGCACGACAATATATTAGGCCTACAGTATGCGTGGAGTTGCGGAAAATACGTCAAGGTGCTTGACCAAGATTTGGGAGTGAGCAAGTTCGAGTGTGAATTGGTGACCGAAACTCCACCTACTTCCGATGTTTCGTCGATTACCATCGTCGGGCAGAAACTGCTTGCGCAGACAATGGATTTTGCTCCCTCGACCTTATTGCCTACGTTCACCGAAGGATGCCTGATAAAGAGTCAGGTGTATCGATGTGATCCAACAGCAATTTTCATTTTCACAGTAACAGTTTGTCTGCCTGGGGTCGAGTGCAAAAAGGACACAGACATGTCATCATCAGTTTCCGTAGAATGGAGCACCACACCCCGAGATCCAGGATTGAGTGTTACTATCTCTCCTCGTGACTCTTACCGGATAAGCCCAGTTTACGACGTGATCGTTCTGGGGAGTTCGAATGAAGAATCTTCCCGCGTGTCATACAGATGGGTGCAGATGAAATCAGATTACAACCTCCTTGAGCCCAGTGTGGTTCGCACTTCCCTTGTTTCGAACGTTCTTGTCCTCCAAGCGGGTGTGATGCAGGGCGCACAGACGTTCACGTTTCGTCTATATGCTTCGTCGGAACAATCGCTGCAAGATATGTCGCGTTTGGAGCTTCAGACGTGTGCTGTCTGCAGTTGGGCAGAAGTGACTTTGTTTAGCAATCTCGCGCCCTCAAGCGGCCAATTTAATGTCGAGCCCACAGTGGGTATCGCGCTGCAAACTAAGTTTAAGCTTTCTGCTCAAGAGTGGGTTGATCCAAATATTCCTCAAGAGGATTATCCACTCTCGTACACTTTTGGTTACAAGGACTCTGGCGGCGCAGTCAAATATTTGATTGTTGACTCGTTGTATTCCTCGTATGACTCTATCCTTCCAGTTGGAAACATGATGTGTCCAACAAATTCTCGCGCTGGCTGTCGCGCTTTGGAGCTGATCTTGGAGGTTGCTGACTCGCTTCAAGCAAGAGGAGTCGCAGATGGATTACTTGTGTATTCAAGTATTCCCGCAGGGGATCGCTTCTCAATTCTGTTTGATAGTAGCATGCAAACAGCCAACCAATTGTACAAAGCGCAGGATGGTAAACAAATCCTCTCGATTGTAGCGTCCAGTGCCGACTTCCTGAATGACCTTTCGCTGCCCTTCGCACTCAACGGTCTGACAGGGTTTTGGAAATCCCGGACACGAGAACAGCTGGTCCAGTTGCTGCAAATATCAGCTAGCAACTTGATGCAACCAATGACGCTGCCGGATGCTGCACACGTCTTTAGCACCTTGTATGGCCTCTGCATGTATGCTGAGGAAATCACGCTGGAGTCAGCCTCGAGCGCCTCAGACATAATTATCATGGTTGGAACTGAGGTATTGCGCAGACAGCGTCTCGGACAAGGTGTAGACCGAATGAAAGAGATCTTGAACTTCATGGTATTGACTGTTGCAGAAGTGTCTGGATCATTGAGCAATTCAAACAGACGAAGAGCTGCCATAACAAAAGAACATTTTCCCGAGCATGCTGACTTATGGGGGGGGCATGAGTTTTACCGTCCGCAGGACACAAAAAGCAGGAGGGCGACTGGGCCGACGGAAGTCAGTACCTCAGGTATGCAAGCAGTAAAGAGTGTTCAGTTAATATCACAGCTGGCAGTGAGTACTCATCAGGTGTTGCAGCAACCGGTGCTTGCCGAACAACAAACATTCAAGTCCATCACACGAAGAATCGAGGCACGTGCAATATCAGAGAAATACCAAATCAGCATCAACGCTAGTGTTGTGTACAATTTGGGTAGTTCACCACAAGTCAATCCGAAAGAGCCGCTACCACTGACAGCATCGATCGAACTTCCGAGTCTCGAGTCCCTTGGCGTCCCCGCGTTTGAAGTTCAAACCGCTGTCCTATACACAAATCCGCTACCAGAGTCACAAACATACTTCTCATGCATAAACCCTCACTCGTTCACGATGTGGGCTAGTCCAGAGGTCCTGGTTCCAAAGGATAACTTTGGTGGTCTGGAAAAGAAGGTATTGAAGTCTGGGATCGCCAAGCACGCGACTCGTCTGTGTACGCTGATTGGTCAGGCTCACCTTTTTGAGGTGCGAGTCTTTGGGACCGACACTAACGTGCAAGAATTTGGGAACGGTAAGCGCGCCAAAATTCGTCTCCCCTTTAATGTGCAGATCCAGCCAAATGTTCTGCCCACCGATTTATTTGCGGACGAGTTTTCCGGCGTGGGAAGTTCTTTGGCTTGCGTCTACTGGAACAGCGAAGTGCATGCGTGGAGCCAGGCGGGTGTCGAGTTCATCGAGGCCTACTACGGTGATGCCAACGGGTTCGGCGCATATGTAGATTGTTGGACAACTCAATTGGGTGTGTTCTTGGTTTCAGAGGTAGCGTTGGACTGCAATTTAAAGACATTGGGGGGAAAGGTCAAGGATTGGTGCGGTGTTTGTGGTGGTGACAATTCAACCTGCTCGGGCTGTGATGGCATTCCTTACTCTGGTCGTAGCAAAAAGTGCAGCGGCCATGGCTCATGCCAGGGTATCGAGCCCATGATCAATGACAGATGCAATTGTGCGGAAAATTACATGGGCGTCATCTGCCAAATATACTGTAATCCCGCCGTCAATTGTAGCGGCCATGGTCGGTGCTATGCAGAGTATAAGGGCCTCAGCATGAATACCTCAGTGGGTTGTCACTGTGAACCTGGTTACAAACAGACGTGGGAGAATGGGTATCTCGAGTGTGTCGGGGTCCCATATTACACTTACAAAATGCCATGGGGACTCTTCTATTTCCTAGTGGTTGGAGTGCCGTGTTTGTTCATCATTTGTTGCATGGTTTGTGTCTGCTTCGGTTTGACGTCGCGGCAGGTGGCTATAACCAAGAAGATGCAGAGAGATATCGAGGGATTTGTCAGCGACTATGAGCACGAAAATGAAGATTTTACGATCGATAAGGCTGAAATCAATGCTGATCTTTGCATGCCCATGATTGGCCACATCGATGAAGACGACGGTGAGGAGCAACAGCCCTTGAAAATTGAGCGTAAGGGCATTCATGATGCACTGCCTGTGAGTGACACTGAAGGGCAGAGAACTCGAGAGCACTTGCAAATTGAGCAAACCAAGGGCATTCACGATGAACTGCCCTTCAGGGACACTGAAGGACAGAGAACACGCCGGCATCAACATTTGCGTTCTGATGCACCGTCTTCCTCGGATGCCGAAACGGGTGCACCAACGCGCTTGCTGCAGATCATGCCGGCTGGTGAACAGATTGCAGACGACACTGTTGATGATGAGGATTGGCGAAAATACCTGGTTAAAACAGCACTGAATAAACGCTTGAGGGCGGTACAAGGCTACATGAATGCGGGTCCTCGAAGTCCTGAAGGCGGCCATCGTCATCGCGACGATGACGATGGTGGTGACGAAGTTGCAGTTTGAGTGTGAGAGTTTCTATGCAGTTTGAGTGTGGGAGTTTATAGAAACTCTCACACTCAAACTGCAACTTCGTCAAGATATGCATCTTGCGAGTCTTCGTTCCTCATGCCTTGTGCTGACGCACAATGTGAGAGTGATTTAAAAAAAGGGATGAAAAAAGGGGAGTTGGGGAAGGTAAGGAAGTGTCGACTGCTGAGGAATAAGACTTGTGCGGAGGCGCTGGCAAAGTAATTTCGTTCAGATTTTTGCGAACAGCACATCGTGGATAGTCAGATTGTGGCTAGTAAACAATTATTCTTTACGGTGATAATATGGTGGGGTGCGCTGTAAGAATTTGTACCAGCTGCTGGTACAAATTTGTGAAAAATTCACAAGGAAAGGAAGCTAAGCTTCCTGCCCGTGAGCCGCACCTGCTAGCGGTGTAAAGCTGCTCGCAAGCGCTTCTCCGTGGTGTGTGTGCAAGCTGCGCGCTGGGAGATATACGTATGGCACCTCACACCACCGTGGAACTCGTTGTGCTTCGTCACCCTTGCGGCCCGGGTCCTGCCCACAGCCGTGGGCCCCTGTCCGCTCGTCGGTGCTGGGCTCCTCGGCCCGGCCACCGCCGCCTCGTCAGGCCATCTTCCTGGCACGGATGCTTGGTTGAAGAAAAAATTCTCCTAAAGAACAAATTCTCCAAACTACTACCAATCTGTGACAGACCCTCAACTCTCACGAGCTATTCGATCTGTGACCAACAGCATATTCTAACAACCTTTGAGAGGATAGACTCGCAAAAAAGAAGCGCAGCAGTGCATTTGGTAAGGCTGTGGTTGCGCTCCTTAATCAAAAGTGAGTGCAAGAGCTGCGCGAAGGCTCTCGAGCGCAGACGCAAGGAGGGCCTGCCTGCTCCATGCACTCTGCTTCGCACTTGATTTTGCGCCCAGCATTATGCCGTGGTCTTCGATTGACACCCTACTTACTTCTCTCCCTCCTGCAGTAGTCGAGGTCTCTTGTTCAGCTTCGTCGCCAAGCTCCTCCTGGCATGCGCAACAGCATCAGCACGATACTCCCCAACTCATCCATGCTCTACACTTTCTACTTGGCGACAAGTTGGTCAGGAAGAACGCGGAATACCTGGAGAGATTCATGCTCGTACTCAAGCCAAGCGAGCACAGCCATATTCTTGCCCGCAAAAGAGAAACGTTGTGCCTTGATCGCAGCTTTTGCCTTCTGGTTGTTGTATACCTGGAACGTACAAGATTTTGAGCAATAATCAGCCTCACAAAAATAAAATTAATTATTGTGCACTTGTTCGCCAAGAACACACCAGGGCCCAGACGGCGTTGGCAGCGAATGCGCGGCAATGAGCTGACGTGTCCATGCTCAGCGAGGATCCTGCGTCCAAGTCCGCAATCATTGCACCCTAATAGAAAAACATAATTCCACCTTAGGGACTTCCATCTTAGACCGCGTCGCGATTGCTTTGTAATTCAACGATCAACACAGAACAATATTGCAGACCATTGCGTCAGGAGACGACAGGATATGAGGCTTTGCTTCTGTACAGAAGGATAGGTTGCGAAGAAGAAGCGAGCACCTAGATACAGATTTGGCATTGGTAGTCAGAGCCCGGCAATACGCACCACATAAACAAACCACAACACACCGACACACAACCAACCCTTCGACATGCGACCAACAACACCACCCACCCCTCACACGCCCACACACTGACATAAACACCCGGGGTCTTACCGCTTGCGAACCTGTGCATGATTAAAAAGTGATTTGCGCGTGGCGCTGATTGTGAACAAGGCCTCAGGTGCCTTCATTATTGCTCCCTGCGATATCAGGCGACAATGAAGCGATGATAATTAGCCGAGCAGCCAGATCTCCATCCGAATCCCAAAGCACACCAAGTTTGTGGTGCAGCATAGTTCAAATTTGTGGTGCAGAATAGTTGGCACAAGCAAGGTCTTGTGGCGCAAAGAGCACTAGTGAAGGGTAGCCGGACCTGGCCGAGCTCGACCATAGACATGGCAATGAGGAAGTCAAGCAGCACACATGCGGCCGCTCCATCCTTTGCGTCGGCTGATGGATCGCATTTGATATGTTGCAGCATTGTTGCATTGCAGTAGCATGCTAGTCAGGGCCGGGTGGACGAAAAGGTTGCCAACATTCGTTGCAAAAGCATCAAGAAGAGCCTCACACACTCGACAGCACGATATGCACCCACAGTGGAGTGAGAAGCTAAACGGTACCTGCTGTCAATAACAAGTTGACGACACACGTCGTGACATTTGACTTGAGAAGCACGGCCATACATTCGTTGCACGACGCACAGCTTGCAAGAATACCTGTTAGCGCAGAAAGAGATGATATGCTTCATTCACATGATGATGCGCGAAGCAGCATCGCAATGCACAATGCAATGCAAAAAAAACATAAAAATAAAACAAAAATTACAGAGCAAACATGCTGCATCGCAATGCACGAGGACTCGCGTGAGACCGGGACAAATGTAGTTAGATGAACTAAACACAGACAATTGAGCAGAGCATTCCGACTGCTCTCCTGAGATTCCCCGATAGTCACTTACCCATAAAGTCATCGAGCCATGGCCTATGCCGCACGCTCTCTGCTCGCCGTTTCCATTCCCTGAATGAGAGGATGTGTGTGTGTGTGTGTGTGTGTGTGTGTGTGTGTGTACGTTGAGCCAAAGGCAGGGGAACAGCGATGAAGTAGCGTGTATATTTTAAAGGCGGTGGGTGGGGGGCAGCAGAGGCACAACAAATACAGGGTACCTTCCGTGGGGTGGGGC
>Ga0315905_10000855_pt1 | contig 33550 bp, 30 predicted proteins | sample LakEriMetagenome_5_FD_203522 | JGI IMG/M metagenome (GOLD analysis project Ga0315905, IMG submission 203522) | Freshwater fungal communities from buoy surface, Lake Erie, Ohio, United States - Buoy 4 MA121 | ecosystem: Environmental > Aquatic > Freshwater > Lake | place: USA: Lake Erie, Ohio... | reverse complement strand
ATTAGTAGCGCTATGTAATGAGTTCCTTTAGGGTGGCACCCATGATTACGACTGTTGATGCCGATTTCCTAGCTCTACCACTCGAAAAAGTCTCAGATGCAGCGCTCAATGCGGCAACTGGCGCTGGCGCTTCTCATGCAGATGTGCGAATTGAGCGAACCCGAACAGGTTTGCTTTCGCTTCGTGATGCAAAACCTGAAACCCAATCCGATGAAACCAATTTTGGAATCGGTGTACGAGTAATCGTTAATGGTGCGTGGGGCTTTGCTTCATCGCCAGATGTCAGCGTTGAATCAGCGCAGAAGCTTGCAGCCACAGCAGTTGCGATGGCAAAGACTTCGAAGCCGCTATCAACTGATGAGATTTCACTTGTTCCAGAACCTATTTATGCAAAGAAGACATGGGTCTCTGCTTACGAGATTGATCCATTCTCTGTTTCTGATTCAGATAAGAAGGATCGTCTTGCATCACTTAGTTCTAAGTTGCTTGCAGCAAAAGGTGTGAACCACACCGGCGCTCACACCATGTATGTGAAAGAGCAAAAGCATTATGCAGACTCTGCGGGCACTAGCACCACACAACAACGTGTTCGTGTCCAAACCCAGATTGAAGCGATTTCAACTGGTGACCATGGTTTTGAATCTATGCGCACCCTTGCTCAACCTGCAGGCTTTGGTTGGGAATGGATGGACAACTCAGTTTGGAATTGGGATGCAGAAATTGAACAACTTCCAACTTTGCTGGCAGAAAAAGTTGCAGCACCTTCTGTCGAACCTGGTCGCTATGATCTCTTGATTCACCCATCAAATCTTTGGTTGACAATTCACGAGTCAATCGGTCACGCAACTGAACTAGATCGTGCGATTGGATATGAAGCCAATTACGCAGGTACATCATTTGCAACGCCAGACAAGCTTGGAACTTTGAAGTACGGATCTGCCTTGATGAATATCACTGGAGATCGCAATACCGAACACGGTTTAAGTACCGTTGGTTGGGATGATGAAGGTGTTGCGGCCCAACGCTGGGATATCGTCAAAGATGGAGTTTTGGTTGGTTACCAACTAGATCGCAGAATCGCTGCAGCTGTGAACAAAGAGCGCAGTAATGGCTGTGCTTATGCAGATTCGCCGTCACATGTACCTATTCAGCGCATGCCAAATGTTTCATTGCAAGCAAATCCAACTGGGCCAACTCTTGAGAAGTTAATCGAATCTGTCGAAGACGGTATCTACATTCTTGGCGACAAGTCTTGGTCAATTGATATGCAGCGTTATAACTTCCAATTTACTGGTCAGCAGTTCCATCGCATTAAGAATGGAAAAATGGTTGGGCAGCTAAAGGATGTTGCATATCAGGCAACAACTACAGATTTCTGGGGCTCGATGAAGACTGTTGGTGGACCTTCTACCTACGTTCTAGGTGGCGCGTTTAACTGCGGTAAGGCACAACCAGGACAGGTGGCTGCGGTTAGTCATGGGTGTCCAGCGGCGGTATTCGACAAAGTTAATGTTCTCAACACTGTTGCGGAGGCGAGCAAATGATTTCAGCACAAGATCTGGTTGAAAAGATCCTTGCCCGTTCTAAAACTGATGATTGCATTGTGGTTGTCCAAGACAGCACACAAGCAAACCTTCGTTGGGCCAGCAGCACGCTGACAACCAACGGTGTAATTGCACAGCGCAATGTCACAGTTATTGCCTTCGTTGCAGTTGGTGGATCCATGGCAGCTGGCGCGGTTACACGTACCAATGTTGAAGAAGGCGATATTGATGCAATTCTTTCTGAAGCAACTGCTGCGGCAAAAGCTGCAGGTGCGGCGGAAGATTTCGCACCACTTGCTCGCGATATAGCTTTTGGTAATTGGAGCGCACCACATGTTCCAACAGGTCCAGAAGTTTTCGCTGGCTTTGCGCCACAACTTGGCGACATGATGCAACGTTCCAAGGCTGATGCAATTGAACTATTTGGTTACGCCGAACACACTCACCAAACAATTTGGGTTGGTTCAAAGGGCGGAATGAGATTGCGTCATGATTCCCCAGTAGGTCGCGTGGAAATGACAGGAAAGTCGCATCAGCGTTCACGTTCTACGTGGGATGGCGTTGAAACTCATGATTTCAAGGATGTTTCAGTTGCAAAGATTGATGCAAATATCCGTCAGCGTCTTGAATGGCAAGCAAAGAAGATTGACCTTCCGGCAGGCCGCTACGACACTATTTTCCCTTCAGGCTCTGTTGCCGATATCTACGTCTACATGATGTGGGTTGCAGGTGGACGAGATGCCCATGAAGGTCAGAGCGTGTTTTCAAAAAAGGGTGGCGGAACACGAGTTGGCGAAAAACTATCTAATGTTGGATTGCAACTATTTAGTACACCTACTCACCCAGTGCTTTCGGGTTCACCATTTGTTTCTGCGTCAACTAGTAGCTCATTTACTTCTGTCTTTGATAACGGTCAAAAGCAAGCACAAGTTGATTGGATTAAGGATGGAGTGCTGCAATCTCTAGTTCAGACTCGAGCAAGTGCACAACTGACATCTCTTCCTTACACACCATTTGGCGACAACTTGATCATGAGCGTTGATGGTGCAAAAGGAAATCTAGAAGATCTTGTTAAGAAGGTTGACAACGGATTGCTTCTGACAACGCTCTGGTACATCCGCATGGTTGATCCAAATTCATTGCTCCTTACTGGACTTACTCGTGATGGCGTTTACTACGTCAAAAATGGTGAAGTGCAGGGAGCAACAAATAACTTCCGTTGGAATGATTCACCAGTCAGTGCGCTTTCACGAATTGCTCATGCAGGTGCTACTGAATGGACTCAGCCACGCGAATGGGCTGGAGACATGACAAGCATGTCTGTGCCGCCGATGGTAATTAAAGATTTCAATATGTCGACTGTGAGCCCGGGTAACTAATCCCGGACTCACAGATCAACAATCTCAGATTACTTTTCTTCTTTTTCTCCAGCAGTGATGCGTCCAGCGTGGGCAGTTGCTGAAGGATCCTTCTTCACCTTCATCAAACTTGCCACAGTAGAAACAATCAAAACAAGTGCGATAACTGCCAAGCTAACCAAGGTTGGGATCTTTGGAACTTCATACCAAATTTCGTGTACATAAGTCATGATCAACTTAACACCAATAAACATCAAGATGATTGATAGGCCCAGAGATAGATAGACAAGCTTGTCTAGAAGGCCCTTGAGTAGGAAGTACAGCGCTCGTAGACCAAGCAAAGCAAAGGCGTTAGCTGCAAAGACTAAGAATGGCTCCTGAGTAACACCGAACGTTGCTGGAATCGAATCGAGTGCAAACAGCAAGTCTGTCGATGCGATTGCAATCATCACCAAGAACATTGGTGTTGCAATGCGCTTACCATTTATACGAGTAAAGATCTTTGAGCCATCATATTCATCAGTCATCGCGATGCGCTTTCTGATGAGCTTTACTAGCTTGTTGTCTTCAGGTGAAGGATCTTCATCCCAGTGCTTGAATAGCCCAACACCAGTCCAGATCAAGATTGCACCGAAGATTACGAAAGTAAAGCTAAATGCGGCAAGTGCTGCTGCACCGACTGCGATAAAGATTGCTCGCAAAACAAGAGCAAGGATTACACCGAACATCAAAATGCGTTGGTGGTAGATAGATGGCACTGCAAATTGCGCCAAAATAATAATAAAGACGAAGAGATTATCTACCGAGAGTGATTTCTCGACTAGGTACGCTGCAAAGTATTCGGTTCCAAATTGTGAACCAGCGGTTTGCCAGACCCACACACCGAAAGCGATGGCAACTCCAATATAGAAAATTGACCACGTTGCTGCTTCTTTAAACATAACTTCGTGAGGCTTGCGGCTAACAGTAAGTAAATCAACAACGATCAAAGCAATGATTGCGCCAACTACGAGCGCCCAAGTTAAAAGGGTTACATCCATGAATACACCTATTTCGTATAAGGGGGCCTGGTGCCAAGGTCTCCCTCAACCGCTAGTTCACTAGACGGTCGCAGCTCCGGGATATTTCTATCCGTATTGACGAAGATGCCGAACGAGGTACTCCCCTTAACGTAAGTGAATAGTAGGTTGACGGAAATCTGGATGCAAATCCAAACGCACAAATGTCGGGTTCTATCTTGTATTAAGCGTGTGAATAGGCCAGAGTTTGTCGAATGCAAACAGGTAGAAGCGTTGTTTATGCGCGAAATGGTGGGGCGGCGGCAAGTCAGCCTTTGGCAGTTAGTGCGGCAATTTCCATCCTAAAACAAGGTGGCTCATTTATTGATGCTGCAATCGCTCTAAGTTCAGTTTTGTGTGTCGTCGAACCTGGCGCATCTCACTTGGGTGGTGATGCATTCCTTGTTACCCACCATGCCGCAAGCAAAACTAACCTGGCATTTAACGGCAGTGGCGAAGGATCGCACGCTGCAACACCAGAAAATTATAAAGATGGAATTCCGATGCATGGGTACAAATCAGGAACTGTTCCTGGTTTGGTATCAACTTGGTTTGAAGCACATGAGCGCTATGGAAAATTGCCAATAGCAACTTTGTTGGCACAAGCCATTGATTATGCTGAAAATGGTTTCCCGGCAAATACTGGATTCGTTCGTCGAATTGCTGGGCATTTAAAGCTGGCACCTGAAACACAACTGTTTAATGATATGGGTGTCGATGTAAACGTAAAGGTTGGCGAATTAGTTGTTCAAAAAGATTTAGCACGATCACTTCGAGAAATTGCACAGGATGGACGCGCAGCATTTTACGAAGGCCGAATTGCCCAGCAACTGATTAAGGGATCTGATGGTTGGTTTAACGAAGATGATCTCAAGGCCCATACAACTCGTGTGCTTGATCCATTAGCTGTTAAGTACCGTGACATTACTGTTTATGGACAGCCTCCCCCAACCCAAGGCATGATCTTGATGGAGGAACTCTTACTCAATGAGCGCTTTGATCTTGCATCATTGTCTGAAGCGGATCGAATCCACATTGGAGTTGAGTCTAAAAAGATTGGTTTTGCGGATCGAAACGCAATTCTGGGTGACCCTGAATTCATCGAAGTTAATACTGAAAAGATTCTTTCTAAGTCACACATTGATCAACGCGTAAGGCAGATATCAATGGATTCGGCAGGACATGATGTTGCACCTGTCAGCGAAGGTAGCGATACGACCTACTTTTTAGTGGCAGATTCTGATGGAAACGCGGTTTCCTGGATTCAATCGGTATTCCATGGCTTTGGAAGTTCTTGGGTAATCCCAGAAACAGGAATCGTTTTGAATAACCGATTAACTGGATTTCTGTTAGACCCACAATCGCCAAACATCATTGCACCAGGTAAGCGTCCTGCTCATACTTTGAATGCATTCACTGCTGTGCACCCAGATGGCACTTTGTATCTTGTAGGCGGAACACCTGGTGCAAATATCCAAGTTCAATCAAATCTGCAGTTGATTACAAACATGGTTGATCTCAAGATGAATGTGCAAGAAGCAACTGAGGCTCCGCGCTGGCAACATCTAAACGCTTCTGGGCAAAGTTCGGAAGAAGAAAAAGGTCTTGGTGTTCTTGAAATTGAGAACCGAGTTTCAGATGATGTCTTTGAACAATTGCGCGCTAAAGGGCATGAAGTTAAAGCACTGTCTGCATGGGGACATGGATCTTCAGTTCAAATGATGGAAGTCCTAGCTAACGGAACCTTTGCATTTGGATCAGACCCTCGATGTGAAGGTCACGCTTCAGGAATTTAAAGAGTAGCGAAGGCTTCATCAAGAACGCTTAATGCATCCTTGAGCAGCTCATCTGTAATAACAATTGGTGGCAAGAAGCGAACAACGTTTGAGTATGTTCCAGCTGTAAGAATAAGAACACCCTTGCTCTGACAGTACTTAACAACTGCGTTCATCGCAGCAGTGTTAGGTGTCTTGGTGCCTGGTTCTACCAATTCAATCGCTTGCATCGCACCGCGACCGCGGACTTCACCAATCACAGGGTATTTAGCCTTCAGTGCATGAAGGGAATCGCTCAAAATCTGACCAATGTGGTTTGCGCGGGCTACAAGGTTTTCTTCTTCCATAGTTTCGATTGCGCCAAGAGCTGCAGCGCAAGCAACTGGATTTCCACCGTAAGTTCCGCCAAGGCCAGAAACATGAACTGAATCCATGATCTCTGCGCGACCTGTTACGCCAGCTAGAGGTAATCCACCTGCAATTCCCTTAGCTGTAACGATCATGTCTGGCACAACACCTTCGTGCTCGACTGCAAACATGTTACCTGTACGGGCAAATCCTGTTTGTACTTCATCAGCAATAAAGATGATTCCGTTATCAGTTGAATACTTAGATAACGCAGGTAAGAAACCCTTCGGTGGAACGATAAATCCACCTTCGCCTTGAATTGGCTCAATCAAGATAGCTGCAACATTGTGTGCACCAATTTCTTTATCAATCTTGTGAGTAATCATTTCAATTGCATCTTGAGTAATTGTTGCTTGGTCGCCTACCCAGTGGAATGCATATGGCATTGGCACGCGATAAATTTCAGGAGCAAATGGACCAAAACCTTCTTTGTATGGCATGTTTTTGGCAGTTAACGCCATCGTTAAATTTGTGCGTCCGTGGTAGCTATGTTCGAAAACAACAATTGCTTGGCGCTTTGTGTAGTGGCGCGCAATTTTGACTGCGTTTTCAACCGCTTCGGCACCTGAGTTAACAAGTAATGACTTCTTCTTAAATGTTCCTGGAGTCATTGCATTTAACTTTTCACATACTTCGATGTAACCCAAGTAAGGAGCAACGGTGAAGCAAGTGTGTGTAAAAGCTTGAACTTGATCGATCACACGATCAACTACGCGTTGAGCGGCGTTACCAACATTTGTAACACCAATACCGGAACCAAGATCAATGATCTGATTACCATCGATGTCCAAAAGGATCGCATCACTTGCGCGTTCAATTACCGCAGGAAAGGCCAGGCCTAGTCCCCCAGATGTCGCCTCACTGCGGCGCTGTAGCGCCTCGAGAGATTTTGGTCCCGGAATAGCGGTAACCAACCGACGCTCTTGAGTCAATGCGGTAAGTGTTGTCATAGGTAAAGTCTAAGCCATCATTTCGTACTGGCCAGTCCATTGGTTAGGCTTACTCAATGAACTCTGAGTTAAGAAATAGTGCACCGCTTCTAGATGCCTACTTAAGCTACTTTGAAACCCAGCGCACAGCATTCACAATTCCGGGTCACAAGCAGAAAGCACATCGCTTAGATGCTGGTTTAGGCGCGGTGGTTGATTCAGATACTCCGCTCTATGGTGGATTAGATGAAATCAAGTTAACTGAAGGAACTCTAAAGAAGGCAGAAGAGTTAGCCGCATCACTGTGGGGCGCGGATTATGCTCGCTTTTCAACTGGCGGATCTACTCATGCAAACCAAGCGATTATTTTGGCGCTGGGTAAACCTGGTGACAAAGTTGCTATCACCCGCACCGCTCACCGTTCTGTACTAAGCGCTCTTGTTCTTACAGGTTTAGAACCAATTTGGTTGACCCCTGACATAGATGAAGCAACTGGTGTCCCGACAGGTATTCCGGTTTCAGAGCTTGAAAGAGTTCTAGATCAAAAACCTATTGCATTATTGCTAACCGAGCCTGGGTATCTTGGAACAATTTCAGAACTACCTGCGTTGATTTCCAAAGCACACGAACATTCGATTGCGGTAATTGTTGATGCTGCGTGGGGCGCGCACTTTGGATTTAATGCACAGATTCCACACCATGTATTACAACTTGGAGCAGATGCTCTGATCACAAGTGTTCATAAGGCACTTCCTGGCTACAGCGCATCAGCCCTGTTGCTAGCCCAAGGAAAGTTGCTCAACCTTGGAAAGATTGAACAAAGCTTTGAAACAACCCACACAACTTCACCAGCTGGTGCACCGTTGGCATCTATCGATGGCTGCCGTGCATTGCTACAAAACCGTGGCGAAACATTAACCGGTGATTTGTTGAAATACGTCAATGATTTCAAGCACCAGGTGCAGTCACATTTTGATCAACAAATCTTTTTAAACAGCGACAACTTTGCCGCAGGTCGCTTTGATCCAGTCAAGATCGTGCTGCGTGCCAATGTTCTTGGTATTTCAGGAGTCGATGTTGAAAAGCAACTTCAGCAAGCCAACATCCGTGTTGAAATGGCGGATCGCGACACCATAGTTTTTCTGGCAACCCTTGCTGACAACGCCGATGATTTCTCAGCTTTAGCAAGTGCGTTGGTACCAATTCTAAAGAGTTTGCAAGGATCGCCCCGTGCTACTCAGACTTCACTGAGCTGGTCAATTGTTCCAACAGTTGCAGTATCTATGCGAGATGCCTACTTTGCAGATACTGAATTTGTTTCTGCCAGCCATGCAATTGGGCGAATCAGCGCTGATTTGATTGCGCCATATCCCCCAGGTGTTGCAGTTGTTGCACCCGGAGAAGTCCTAACCGAAGCGATCGTTAATGGTTTGTCTGCAACACAAAAGGCTGGAGTGCGAATTGCTTATGCTAGCGATGCGACTCTTGCGACATACCGCGTAATCAAGTAAATCAGCGAAGGTGTCCCTGTTCGTTCAGGGTTCGAAGCGCTCTTAAGCCATCACTTGGCCAAATGCTTATTGTCGTGATTGAACATGGCGAAACATCAATGTGAAAAATACTTTCAGCGGGTGCGCCAACAACGACTTTAGCGGCCGATTTGATGGTGCCGTTATGAGTTACAACCGCAACGCGTTGACCCGGGTATTCGGCAGCAATCTGACTTAGGGCGGCGTCAATGCGCAAAGCGACGTTGTCATATGACTCTCCTTGCGGAGGTGCAAATCCAGTTGATGAAATCCAGGCTTGGTAATCAGCCGGATATTTTTCTTTTACCTCATCAATTGAAAGTCCATCCCAGATTCCAAATGAACATTCGACCCAGGCTTGCTCAAAAACTATTGGTAATCCAGTTATTTTTGAAAGTGCTTCTGCTGTTTGTGTCGTCCGCTTTAGAGGTGAGGCAATAATTACTTCAGGGTTCAATTGTGCAACAGCTGCGGCTACTTTTTCGGCTTGCTCCAAACCAATGTCTGTTAGCTCTGGATTTAATGGGCCATCGCCAGAAAACTTCTTAAACGGAGTCAAAATTGTCTCACCGTGTCGAATCAAATAAATCGTGGTTGCTTTTTCTTGTGATAGCAGGCGTTCGGTCAGGTAATTCTGCTGTACCTGCACGACTTCTCCGCCGCCTGCTTGTTGATCAAGAGCTTTATTTGCAAGGCGATCAGCGTGTGAATTTTCATCGCGTGGAATCCATGAATATGTAACCAATGATGGATTGTGTGCAGAACGAGCAGATTGGGCAAGAACGCGCATATCTGCATGCTTAATCTGCCAACGTCCAGACATTTGTTCGACAACAAGCTTGCTATCCATTTTTACTTCAACAGTTGCCGCAGAATCAATCTCATTAATAGCGGTTAAACCAGCGATTAATCCACTGTATTCAGCCACGTTATTTGTTGCCACGCCAATAAAGTCATACAGCTCGGCAATTATTTTTCCGTTTTCTGTAATAACAGAACCGTAACCAGCAGGGCCAGGATTACCTCTTGATCCTCCGTCGGCAGTTAACAGAAAATGCCGTGCCACTTAAACTCCACGAACCAAGATGCAACGGCACTCTTCGCAGCGAACAACTTCATCGTCTGCTAACTCTGACATTCGCTTTAATTCGACTGCGTTAACTGAAAGGTTGCAGCCCATACATGAACCAGCAGAAAGCGCTGCAGCCCCTGCCCCGCCCGTTGTTTCTCTAATTTTTTCGTAAAGATCAACCAAGGCTTTATCAATTCCCTGGACCGTTTCGGCTCGATCCTTTGCAATCGCATCTAAATCATTGTGAATAACTGTCAGCGCATTTTCTTTGCGAATTTCAAGGTCAGCAATGATTACCGCGTGCTCTGCTTCCTCTGCCTTAAGTGTTGTAATGCGCTCGTTAATGCCATCTACTCGCATCATGATTTCCAGCTCAACCTCTTCAAGCTCAGCCCTGCGAGCTCCCAGGGTTCCAACTTCATGCTGTAGTTGTTCCAATTCTTTAGGTGAAGCAGAACCACCATTGAGTCGAGCTTCATCACGAGTAATGCGGGAAACAATCTGTTCTACATCGCCTTCGGCACGCAGTAGTTCGCGCTTAACATCATTTAATTCTGTTTCGGCAGCGATGCGTAAATCCCGAGCATTATTTGATTTGATGATGGTGCTTGCTAGTTCAGCAAGTTCAGGAAGATTCGCCGCCTTGTGGCGCAAAGCGTTGGTCTGCTGATCAAATCGTGCAATATCTACAATTGAACGCTGGTCGCTTGGGGATGCTTTCATGAGAACAGCTTATTTCCATATTTTAGGATGATTGCGATGATGATGGTTGCGTAAGCCCCGGTGTAGATGACGCGACCCCAACCTTTATCCAAGAATGCAACAATTTTCTCTTGGCGCTCTGGAGCAAAATTCCACGTATTTTCTAGCATGACCACGCGAGACATAGTTGAAAAAACTGTGATGGTAGATGCAGTTACTAATAAGCACCATGGGCAAAGCGCGTTGATAACAAAGAATGATTGAGACAGTAACCAGAGAGCAAAAACTAAACCGAGGCCATATACAACATGTGCCACACGCATGAACCATCGAGGAAATGCGACAAGTCCCAAACCTGCAATTGCAATTGTGATCACAACTGGTTCAGTCATTAATCCAAGAAAGGCATTTGGAAAGCCCAGCAGTTGTGATTGCCACGATTTGGCCACAGTGCCACATGAAAGTACTGAATTGATATTGCAAGAAAGTGGACCAGATGGCTCGGCGGCCAATTTAATTGCATCGATTGAGAGAACTAGTGAGGCGATAAGGCTAAGGACCGAAGAGACCAACATCGCAATATAGGTCTTTCGATAAGCCCGCAAACGCTCGATTGTTCCGGTCTCAGACATGTTCAGAGTTTACCGTCTTTCTTGATTGCTGGAGCCCTGTCATCTAAGTTCAAGAGCCTGATAACGTTTTCGTATGGCGACCCTAGAAGCACTTTTGAAGTCGCCGGATCAATCTGTTCGACTAAAAGCCGCACTTGCCGCTGGAACTTATCCAAATCTAGATCACATTGACGTTCTCATTAGGCAATGTGCAAACGAATCTGATTTTTTCGTAAGAGACACCCTGTCGTGGGCACTCATGAGACAGGACCGCCCAACTGTTGTACAACGCCTCATTCCTGAATTGAAATCGGTAAACCCGCAGTCACGAAGTCAAGCACTTCATACGCTGTCAAAGATTGGCGATAAAAATAACTATTCACTTATTACGACTGAACTGCTGCTAGATGCAGATGATTTTGTTGCATCAACTGCCTGGCGGTCAGCTTCGGTACTGGTGCCCGATGCAGATAAGCCAGCTTTAGTTGAAATTTTGATTTCTCAACTAGGTCGAGGCGATTCGGATACGCAGTTTGGCCTAACTAGATTTCTGTGTGCAATCGGTCAACCGATAGTTGCACCGCTCATGCAAGCTGCACAATCAGCAGATGAAACAGTTCGAACACAGGCTGAATTCACTTTGATTCGTTTTCAGGAAATGGAGTTAGAGAAAGAAGCTAAACCTGGGCGGTGAGGCATTTCCTATTTAGTTCCAAGGGATCCTGCATTACAGTAAAACTATGAGTAATCCATTAGTCGAGCGTTCTTTCAAGCACATGGCATGGGCGAACAAACAAATGCTTACGATTCTGCAAGGTTTACCTGATGAGGCAATCAACTTTTCGGCGTGGAATCCTGATTGGACCGTTGGAAAGATCGCACATCACATTGTTATCGCAGAAGGACGATTGATTTCTCGGATTGTGAATCAACCTTCTCCTGCCGAACCTGATGCTCCAACTACGGCAGCCGGAATCAAAGAGCTGATTTCTATATGTGCTGAACGAGACGCTCAGCTTTTGTCATTAGTCAATACTCCTGATGAGATGCGCACTTTTGTTCGATATGGCAATGAAGTTGCCTTCCTTACCTCAACAATTCTGGTGCAAGCCGTTCATCATGCTTCAGAACATCGCGCCCAAATTTCAGATATTTTGGCTTCAAACAATTTGGACGTTCTAAATCTTGATGAGATTGATTTGTGGTCTTTTGAAAAATGGGAAAAATCCCTCTGATTTAAAACTTGTGGGCGGTGAGGGTTTCGAACCCCCGACATTCTCGGTGTAAACGAGACGCTCTACCACTGAGCTAACCACCCGGTATTGCAGACCCAAATCTTAACTTACGAGCCCACAATTTCCTAAATCACGCTTATAGCGCTGCAATAGCCGCCTTGTAATCAGCGTTTTCACGCGCTGCCCAGCCGTTCTTAACTTCCCAACGAAGGATTCCTTCTTTATCGATCAAGAAGCTTCCGCGAAGTGCACAACCCTTTGATTCTTCAAATACTCCATAGGCTTTTGCAACTGCGCCATGTGGCCAGAAATCTGAAAGAACAGGGAACTGATAATTCTCTTGTTCAGCAAATACACGTTGTGTAAATGGTGAATCACATGAGATTGCTAGAAGTTGCAGATCATCATTTTGGAAAGATGAAAGGTCATCGCGCAGCGCACATAGTTCGCCGGTGCATGTTCCGGTAAATGAAAAGGGATAGAACATCAGCAAGACATTCTTTTGGCCCTTAAATGAAGAGAGTGAAACTTTTTCTCCATGTTGGTTAGCAATTTCGAAATCTGGTGCGGCTTGTCCGATTGTTAAAGTCATGCCGCAAACTTACCTCTTGCCCGCTTTACGTGCCACTAATCGAGTTGCGGTCCAATCTTTTGCGAGCGCAATTGTGGAAGTCACACTTAAGCCGGCAATAGGTGCGGCATCTTGAATATCACTTGGTTCGACATGGCCATCTCGTCCAGCTTTTGGTGTCATCACCCAGATAGCGCCATTTTCAAGTAAGTAAGAAAGCGCATCCATTAACTCGTCAACTAAATCTCCATCGCCTTCCCGCCACCAAATGATGACCGCATCGACAACTTCATTAGTGGATCCTTCTAAGAATGTGGTCCCAGTAATTGACATGATTTGATCTCGAAGTGTGGAATCACAGTCACTATCGTGGCCAACCTCTAAAACGAGGTCATCCTTGGCCAATCCCATCCGTGTAGGCACGGGCTAAGTCCACACTTTGCCGAGCCTGAGCGCAAGGGGAAGACTGGCTCAATTTCACACCTTCCCAATTTCCACTTAGGGGGTTGTAAGGGTGAGAATAAGCCCATGAGCGAAAACTTCGAGGCGCCCGATCTAAATATTGAGCAGTTGGTAGACACCGATCCATCAGAGTCCGCAGAATGGCGAGCCTCCTTTGACGCCGCCCTGAAGGCTGCTGGTCCGGTTCGCGCTCGCTATTTAATGCTCAATCTCTTAAATCATGCGCAGGAACGCAACGTTGGAATCTCAGCTCTGCGCACAACCGATTACATCAACACGATTCCTCCAGAGCATGAAGCAAAGTTTCCTGGTGATGAAGATCTAGAACGAAAGATTCGCCGCATCAATCGTTGGAATGCAGCGATGATGGTTCACCGCGCACAGCGTCCAAGTGTCGGAGTTGGTGGACATATTTCTACGTACGCTTCATCTGCTGCGCTCTATGAAGTTGGTTTCAACCACTTCTTCCGCGGACAAGATCATCCAGGTGGCGGAGACCAAATTTTCTTCCAGGGACATGCAAGTCCTGGAATGTATGCACGTGCATTTCTTGAAGGTCGCTTAACTGAACATCAGCTCGATGGTTTCCGTCAGGAACTATCACATGAAGGTGGCGGACTTTCTTCTTACCCTCACCCACGTTTGATGCCGGACTTCTGGCAGTTCCCAACTGTGTCGATGGGTATCGGACCGCTCAATGCAATTTATCAAGCACGTTACAACCGTTACTTACACAATCGTGGAATCAAAGACACAAGTGATCAAAATGTTTGGGCATTTCTTGGTGATGGCGAAGTCGATGAAGTAGATACTTTAGGTGCCATTGGTCTTGCTACCCGTGAAAAGCTAGACAACTTAACTTTTGTTATTAACTGTAATTTGCAGCGCCTTGATGGACCGGTCCGCGGAAATGGAAAAATCATCCAAGAGCTTGAATCAATCTTCGGTGGTGCGGGTTGGAACGTCATTAAGGTCGTATGGGGCCGTGGTTGGGATCCACTATTGGCGCAGGATCGTGAAGGCGCACTCGTAAAGATTATGAATGAAACCCTTGATGGTGATTATCAAACCTTTAAGGCTGAATCTGGAAAGTATGTTCGCGATAACTTCTTTGGTCGCGATCCTCGTGCTGCTGCGATGGTTGCAAATTGGTCTGATGATCAAATTTGGAACCTTAAGCGCGGTGGACATGATTATCAGAAGCTCTTTGCGGCATATACAGCGGCAACACAAAAGAATGGCCGCCCAACTGTCATCCTGGCTAAGACAGTTAAGGGTTGGACTCTTGGTTCGCACTTCGAAGGTCGTAACTCAACGCACCAGATGAAGAAGATGACGCTGGAAGATATTCAAAAGTTCCGCGACACATTGCATCTAGATATTCCTGATGAGAAGTTGGATAAGTACTTACCGCCTTATTACAAGCCTGCAGAAGATTCTGCAGAAGCTAAGTACTTGGCAGAGCGTCGCGCGGCACTAGGTGGATCGATTCCACGTCGTCGTTCGATTTCACGTCCGTTAACCATGCCTGCTGATTCTGTCTACGAATCAGTAAAGCGTGGTTCAGGTCATCAAGAGATCGCAACAACCATGGCTTTTGTTCGCATGCTGAAGGATCTTGTTAAGGATCCAGGTTTGGGCAATCGCATTGTTCCGATCATTCCTGATGAGGCACGTACTTTTGGTATGGATTCATTGTTCCCAACGATGAAGATTTATTCACCGCACGGTCAGCAGTACACCGCAGTGGACCGCGAATTGATGTTGTCATACAAGGAATCAACTTCTGGTGTGATTTTGCATGAAGGTATTAATGAAGCCGGATCTGTTGCTTCATTTACCGCAGTTGGATCCTCGTATTCAACTCATGATGAACCTATGATTCCGATCTACATTTTCTATTCAATGTTTGGTTTCCAGCGCACCGGAGATGCATTCTGGGCAGCTGCGGACCAATTAGTTCGCGGTTTCGTTGTTGGTGCAACTGCCGGTCGTACAACACTTAATGGTGAAGGCCTACAGCACGAAGATGGTCATTCACATCTGCTTGCCGCAACTAACCCAGCTGTCGTTGCTTACGATCCTGCATTTGCTTACGAACTTGGCCACATCGTAAAAGATGGTTTGCGTCGTATGTATGGTGAAAACAGCGAGAACATTTATTACTACTTGACTGTTTACAACGAGCCTTATGTTCATCCTGCAGAGCCAGAAAATCTAGATGTTGATGGTTTGCTCAAGGGAATTTACTTGTACTCACCTACCAAGAAAGCTCGCAAAAAGAATGCACAAATTTTGGCTTCAGGAGTTGGAGTTAACTGGGCAGTTAAGGCGCAGCAACTTCTTGCAGATGACTGGGGCGTTAACGCTGCAGTGTGGTCGGTAACTTCCTGGAACGAGCTACGTCGTGATGGTCTTGAAACTGATCGTCACAATCTGCTCAATCCAACAGATCGTCGCAGCGCTTACATCACTAAGAAGTTGGCCCACACAAAGGGTCCAGTAATTGCGGTCAGCGATTTCATGCGCGCCGTGCAAGATCAAGTTTCGCCTTGGGTTGAAAAGCCGTTCTACTCATTAGGAACTGACGGCTTTGGTTTATCCGATACCCGTGGCGCACTTCGTCGCCACTTCAAGGTTGATGCTGAATCAATCGCAGTCGCCGTGTTGCAGCAACTCTGTAACCAAGGTGAAATCAAGCAAAGCATTGTCACCCAGGCCATGGATAAGTATCGTATCCATGATGTCTCAGCTGCAGATGCTGGCAATACAGAAGGATCGGGTTGATCTCTAGAATTCCAATCACAGATATCTCCCCCGCGGTTTTCTTCGGGGGAGAATTTGTTGCGGTAAAGGCGATCGCAAAAGAGACGATTTCAGTCTCTGCAACAATCATTATTGAAGGACATGAAACCCTTACTGCCGAAGTTTGTCTCTTTAATTCCAAAGACAAGATGGTTGATTGTCAGCCACTAGTCCAGCGCTGGCCCGGAACAGATCGATATGAAGGTCAATTCACTGTTCCTGCCGAAGGTGATTTCTACTTTGTGATCAAAGCATCCAGCACTTCGCAATATCGAACCGTAACTGGGGAGTCAGAAAAGTATCCGGTTCGAGCAGATCGCGATCGTGCATTAGTTGGATCTTGGTATGAGTTTTTCCCACGTAGTGAAGGCGCAATTAGAAATGCAGATGGAACAGTAGTTAGCGGAACATTTGCAACAGCTACAAAACGTCTTGCAGGCGTTGCCGCTATGGGTTTTGATGTTCTATACCTTCCACCAGTTCATCCAATTGGAAATTCGCACCGAAAGGGTAAGAACAACACCCTTGATGCGAAACCAGATGATTGTGGTGTTCCATGGGCAATTGGTAACTCTGATGGCGGACATGATGCGATTAATCCCGCACTTGGCACCATGAAAGATTTTGAGGATTTCGTTAAAGCTGCAGGTAAGCAAGGTTTAGAAATTGCCATGGATTTAGCGCTGCAGACTTCACCTGATCATCCGTGGGTAAAGAGCAATCCGGAATGGTTTAACAAGCGCGCGGACGGAACAATTGCATACGCAGAGAATCCACCAAAGAAGTACCAAGACATCTATCCCATCAACTTTGATGATGATTACGAAGGTATCCGCAATGAGGTTCTTCGAATCATTCGTTTGTGGGTTTCAAAGGGCGTAAAGATCTTCCGCGTCGATAATCCCCACACAAAGCCAGTTCATTTCTGGCAGGACGTGCTTGCAATTGTGCATAAAGAAAGCCCAGAAGTAGTTTTCTTGGCTGAAGCTTTTACCCGCCCTGCGATGATGCATGCACTTGGCAAAGCCGGATTTCATCAGTCCTATACCTACTTCACCTGGCGAACAAGTAAGGGTGAATTAGTCGACTATGGCCGAGAAGTTGCGCAAGGAACAAGTGCATTCTTTAGACCAAACTTTTGGGTGAATACCCCTGACATCAATCCTTTTCACTTACAAAGCGGCAATCCCGCAATGTTTGCTTTGCGAGCTGTACTTGCTTCAACTCTGACTCCATCGTGGGGAATGTATGCAGGATATGAACTGTACGAACACCGCGCCTTTAAAGAAGGCGGCGAAGAGTATATGGACTCTGAAAAGTATGAGATCAAGGTTCGTGATTGGGAAGGTGCTGGTAAGAAAGGTTTAACTCTTGCGCCATTTATTACCCAGCTCAATGCGATCCGTAAGGCTCATCCAGCGCTACAACGTCTTCGCAATTTAACTTTTCACGATACAGACTCTGATGCAATTGTTGCGTACTCAAAACGTGATGGTAAAGATTTGATTCTTGTAGTTGTTAATTTAGATCCAAGCTTTGCTCAGGGAACAACGGTTCATTGGAATATGGAAGCTCTCGGGTTTTCGAGCAATGAATTTGCGGTTAAAGACTTGCTCGATGGATCTGCCATGACCTGGAGCCCGCACACCTATGTTTCACTTAACCCAACGCGACCGGTTGGAAAAGTTGCTCATATTGTTTCGGTAAAGATCTAACGTGGGCGTTTTCTCGAAGTTCTTCAAAGGCCAAGGTGTTCAAGGTCATCAACCTGCTTCATATCTGAATCCGCATTCATCTTTAGGTGAACTGGATCTGTATCTCATCGCAGAAGGCCGACACGAGCAATTGTGGAAAGCCCTTGGTGCCCAAGTAAAACGTGATGATTCTGGAGCATTGCTAGGCACTGCTTTTTCAGTCTGGGCTCCTAACGCCCAAGCGGTTTCTTTAATAGGCGATCACAATTTTTGGGATCGTAATTCACATCAAATGCATCGCATTGGATCATCTGGGATTTGGGAAATCTTTGTTGCAGATATCAGCGCCGGCACTAAGTACAAATTTGCCGTGTGTGGAATCGATGGTCGATGGGTTGATCACGCAGATCCCATGGCACGTGCTACCGAGATTCCTCCACTTACAGCATCTGTTGTCGAAGAATCCACTTATCAGTGGAAAGATGATTCATGGATTACTCAACGATCACAATTTCAATCATGGCGCTCTGCAGTCTCTGTTTATGAAGTACATCTTGGCTCTTGGAAAATAGGTCTTAGTTATACTGAGCTAGCAGTTGAATTAGTTGAGTACATCCAACAGCAAGGCTTTACACATGTTGAGTTCTTGCCAGTTACTGAACACCCTTACGGACCTTCATGGGGTTACCAAGTAACCTCTTTCTTTGCGCCAACCTCTCGCTTTGGTTCACCTGATGAATTTAAGTTCTTAGTTGATGCGCTACACAGTGCAGGTATCGGAGTTATTTTGGATTGGGTACCTGCTCACTTTCCAAAAGATGAGTGGGCGTTAGCAAAGTTTGATGGAACCGCTTTGTATGAACATGCTGATCCACGTCTAGGTGAACACCCTGACTGGGGAACGCTTATCTTTAACTTTGGCCGAAATGAAGTAAGAAATTTTCTAGTAGCAAGTGCTCTGTATTGGCTTACTGAACACCACATCGATGGTTTACGTGTTGATGCAGTAGCTTCGATGCTCTATCTAGATTACTCACGCGAAGAAGGTGAGTGGTTACCAAACGTCAATGGCGGCCGCGAGAATCTAGAAGCAGTTCAGTTGTTACAAGAAGCTACCTCAACAGCCTATAAAACCCACCCCGGCATCATGATGATCGCCGAGGAATCAACGGCTTGGTCAGGTGTTACTGCAGATACGACAGGTGGCGGGCTTGGCTTTGGTTTCAAATGGAACATGGGCTGGATGCATGACACTTTGCAGTATCTATCGCATGAACCAATTCATCGCGTTTACCATCACAATGACATTACTTTTTCAATTCTGTATGCCTGGAGCGAGAACTTCATGCTGCCGCTATCGCATGATGAAGTTGTCCATGGAAAAGGTCAGTTAGTAAATAAGTTTCCAGGTGACCGTTGGCAAAAGCTTGCGACATTAAGGGCGCTCTACGGATTTATGTGGGCACACCCAGGTAAGAAGTTGTTGTTTATGGGTAGCGAATTTGCTCAAAATGATGAGTGGAATGAGAGCGCCGGTTTGCAATGGTACTTAACTGAATACGCTGAACATCAAGGCATTCAAAAGACGGTGGCCGAGCTCAACGCGATTTACAAATCAACCGCGGCTTTGTGGGAGAAAGATACAAACCCTGAAGGTTTTACTTGGTTAGTTGGAAATGATGGTGCAGCAAATGTGGTGGCCTTTGCTCGATGGGATGATTACGCATCGGCATTGGTAAGTGTTACTAACTTCTCCCCTGTTCCGCATGAGAACTACCAACTTCCATTTCCAAGTGCAGGAATCTGGAAAGAAGTCTTGAATACTGATGATCTTGTCTACGGTGGAAGTGGAATTAGCAACGAACAAGTGATCGTTGGTGCTTCTCAAATCGCTTCGGTGCGTATTCCACCTCTTGCAACGGTATGGTTTAAGCGTTCCTAAAAATCTTGGCAAGGTAAGGAACAGTTAACAACATCACCGCAGGAATCAGTAAAGCGATAGTTAGTGATGTTGCCTGAGCAGTCCAAGCAATAACCCAACGGACCACAAAGACCAAAGTAATATTAATGACGCCGATTTGGCCAATAACAACGCTAGATGGGAACTTTGAGCGCGTATTTGCCGCATTCATAACCGATGGTCCCAAGAACGATGAGCCAAGGCCGGCAAAAGTGAAACTAATTGAAAGGATTAGGATCACTAAGGTTTTGTTTGAAGTTCCAACAATCGTGACACCGATGATTCCTGCAATAAAGGAAAGTCCAGACAGTAGCGAAGCCCGTACAACAAGATAATCGATCGCATAGCGCGGCAAAAGATTATGTAAATTGAGGCGACCAATAATCATTGCAAGGGTAAAGAGAATGTATGGCAAGGTGTGAATTCCGCCAGCGATCTTCATATCCTCTTTTACAAAGATAGCTGCCCAATCGCTGACTGCATATTCCAGCATAATTACTAAAAGCAGCGCAGCTGAAACTTGCTTATCAATTGTAAAACCTTTGAACATGTCACGTGCACGATGATCAGATTCTGGATTTAAATCTGCCTTGACTAAGTTAGGTGTAATTCTGTGAATGATGTAAGTCATCAGAACAAAGCAAAAAATTGCAAGGAAGTTTGAATAAGTTCCTAAAGCAACACGATCAACTAACAAGCCTGCAATGATCGACGTAATCAGTGCACCACTGCTCCAAAACCCACTTAACAGGGTAATTATTTGCTTTTTAGTTCTATCTTGGAAAAAGAAACCTTGTGAATTAATCGAGATATGAAACGCGGAAATTGCTCCGCCTTGAATAATGATGAAAATAAGAAACACCAAACTTGAAGTGCTATGGGTAAGGAAAACTAAACTTGTTCCTAATAGAAAAGATCCGATATGAAGCATCCACCGTGCGCCAAATTTGTGTACCAGGTGACCTACGGTCAAAAGTGCGACAACGTTTCCAACGGCTCCCATACTAACCAAAGATCCGAACTCACCATTAGTTAGCTTCAGGTTGGCCTTAACTTCAGGGAAACGCGGAACCCACGACATGATGAGTAATCCAAAAAGGAAGAAAAGTGCCTTAATAAGGTTGAGTTCTTGCTCAACGCCAAGTGTTTTTCTCAAAACAGGGCACTGGCAAGCTCTTTGCGAGCTGCCACCAATCGTGGATCACTTGGGTCTACTAGGGCAAATAAGTTAAGAAGGTGATCTTTCACCTTGGCGCGATCATCTCCTGCAGTAGCTCGGACAACATGCAGCAACCGCGTAAAGGCTGCTTCTACTCCTCCGTTCACTATTTCAACATCTGCTGCCTTTAGCTGCAGCGTGATATCACCTGGGTTGTTAGTTGATTCTAAGATGACAGCGTCAAGCTCTAAACCTTCAGTGCGTATCAACAATTGCGTTTGAGCTAAACCAATTTTTGCAAGATTTTCTGACGGTTTGCGGGACAACCACTTTTTGTAAGCGACCTCTGCTGCAAGGTAATTACCAGCTTCAAGTGCCTCTAACGCTTCAATTTCTTCAGCTTCCATTTGCTCAACTGGTGCTTGACCGATTCCTTGTTCAGAAGCAAGAGTTAAAACTTTATCTAAAACCATTCGAACTTGTGCTTCAGGGTATGACTGTTCAAACAGCGGAACCATTTGTTCGGCAATGATTGCCACCGCGTAGGGAATTGATTTAGTTTGAAAAGCTTGTGCAACCTGTGGATGCGCTTCGATATCAACTCGAGCTAAAGCGAAGGCTTGCTTGTAATCATTTTCTAACTTTCCTAAGACTTTAACCATTTCGGCGGATTCAGCAGAACGTGGTGACCACATTAAGACAATTACGGGACGAACTAGCGATAAAGGCAGAATCTCACTGCTGAGATTTTCAACCGATACTTCGATTCCTGGCAAAGGGATCGTTGGATCTACCTTTGGCTTAGTCAGAGAACTTAAATCAAAGGCTTGACCAAAATTAGGTGGCAAGCTCATGGTGCAATCCTATCTATTGAATAACAATGTCAACGCCTGAGTCACGGCGCAATGGCAAGATTTCAGCACAGTAGTTATCGGTAGCCACTTCTAGCCCAACGTCATAACCTGCTTTTTCACTTAAATACCAGCGATTTTCAAGGATTTCGTGGAACATCTGCGCACGTTCCACACGACCTCTCATGTCATCTGGAACTCTGCTGATTACCGGTTCAAAAACTTCAGCGATCCACTTTTTGGCCATCTCATTAATGGACTGACCAAGTTTGTTTTCTCGCGCGTTATAACGATCAAATGATGCAAGCAAACGCTTGGCTTGCAGCTCTTCAGTTTCAAGGCCCGTTAAATCGCGCAAACGCTGACTGTGGTATCCGGCAGCAACAAGTTTTGGTTGGAAGGAAATCATCTGAGTATCGCCATCGATTGTGATTGCTACTTCTTCGACGGCAAAACCAAGATCATGCAGCTGGCGCATTGCGCGTTCAACTGCATGTCGATCTTTGGGATCCAATAGTTGCCTTTCTTTCAGCGCTGCCCAAATTCTGCGATACCGTCGGATAACTGCCTCAGCTGCGCGAACAGGTTCCATGCCAGGGTACAAAACTCCAGAGAGAGCTAAATCTTCAAGTTCTGCGGCAACATTAAAATGCACAATATCTAAATCATGTTCGCGCTGACCATCGCTCAAGGTTTTCTGAAACTCACCCGTTTCTGCATCCACAAGATATGCAGCAAAGCCTTCAGCATCGCGTCGGAACAAGGTGTTAGAAAGTGAACAATCGCCCCACCAAAAGCCTAATAAATGTAAACGTACAAGCAATAGTGCAAGGGCACTTGCCATAGTTGTAATCTCCTGGGCAGTCACCGCACCTGAAAGCAGTACTCGATAAGGCAAGGAATACGGCAAGAAACGTGTAACGATTGCACATGGTAGTTCTTCACCATTTGCATCGACTCGACCTTCAACAACTGCCACCTGTTCTACACATGGCGCATTAAGCTGTGAAAGTTCGCGCAGAATTTTGTATTCCCGATTTGCAAACTCTGAAACCGTTTCCTTGACCGCATAAACTTCTGCATCTGGGTTATTGCTGGCACGCACTAACCGCACAACGTGCCTGGAAATACCTCGCTTTTCAGCTAGGGCCGGATCTTCAGGCCATTGCTCAAGGGGCAAGTGCCACGGCAGGCCAGTTACCGCAGCGATCTCCTCGCCCAAGCCTGTAATTCGCAATGCCATGGGCCTTATTCTCTCGCATAAATGTGTCGAGAACATGAACACCACGTCTCTATAAGTGTGATCTATTCACTTTAGAATGTGCGTATGGCCATAACAACGCGTATTAAGAAAGCAGCAGCTCGATCACCTAAGGCAGAAAAGGTTGCAGCAGATTACGGAACCTTGGGAGCGCCGATCAATCGATCTCACCCCTTTTATTTTGGTTTTATTGCAACTCTTGGAGCGCTGACCGCGATTGTCTTGATGCGAGCGTTAGCAAGTGTCAGCCAAATTTTTGTGCTGATTTTGATCGCCCTGTTTTTAGCTACCGGCTTAAATCCTGCGGTTGAAGCTCTGCGCAAGCGAAACTTGTCACGCAATGCAGCGGTCACCGTTATTTTCTCTGCCGTCATTCTCTTCGTAATATTTTTTGCACTAGTTGTTATTCCGCCAGTGATTAGTCAAGGAACAAATCTGATCGAGTCTGCACCACAACTGCTTCAAGATTTGATGAAGAATGAAACGATTAGCAAACTAAATACACAGTACGGTCTGATTGATACTTTGCAAGAAAGGTTGAAATCAGTAACATCAGATGGAACATTATTGATCTCCACATTTGGCGGTGTTATCGGTGTTGGTAAATCGGTACTTTCAGGATTCTTCACCGCATTAACTATTTTGGTATTAACTCTGTACTTCATCACTTCATTGCCTCAGGCAGTAAACCTTGGTCTTTCCTTGGTTCCTGCTAGCCGCCGTGACCGTGTTGGTTTACTTACAAATGCGATCATCGCACGCGTGGGTTCTTTCGTCGGCAGTCAGATCTTGATTGCTGCAATGGCGGCGGTATTTGTCACTATTCTTTCGACGATTCTGGGCCTTCCTTCTCCAATCGCGATCGGCATGTTCGTTTTAGTTGCCGCTCTTATTCCATTGATTGGGCACTTCATTGGTGCAGGAATCTTTACTTTGATCGCGCTATCCCAATCATTAGTGATTGGTATTGTCGCTTTCGTGGCCTACGTTGTTTATGTGCAGATTGAAAACTACGTTGTTACCCCGCGCATCATGAAGCGAACTCTGTCTGTGCCTGGCGCTGTCACAATTATTGCTGCGCTAATTGGTTCATCGTTGCTTGGTTTAGTGGGCGGACTACTTGCAGTCCCGGTTGCAGCTTCAATCATCCTAATTTTGGATGAAGTAGTTATTCCAAGGGCAAATAAGGCCTAAAACTCCAGCGGAAGTGTTGTTGGAGCGCCACTGACAATCGAAGTTATCTCGGACAAAACGCGGTGAACTGCTGGTTCTCCAAGCCATAAATGCTTAGCTTCATCGACTGCAATTAGCTTTAACTTTGGAACAATCGCAAATCTTGCGCGAGCTTGGTCTGGCTTCAAATAATCATCAAGCTCTGGGACAAGTGCGGTAATTGGCCGAGGATCGGTATTCCAGTATTCAAGTTGAGAATCGGTAGTTGTGCGAAGTGGTGGGCTGAGCAAAATTAAGCCTTTGTGTCGAGAATCTTTTGCGTGTTGTAGAGCGAGATCAGTTCCAAATGACCAACCTGTAACCCAAACATTTTCTAATTTCAATACGTCAAAGCAGTAGCTAAGCATTGCTTCGACATCAAAATGTTCGGCTATCCCATTATCAAATTGACCTGTACTGCTTCCCGCTTCACTTGTCGTACCTCTTGTATTGAAGCGAACTACAGTAATACCAGCCATTGCCGGAAGTCGGTTAGCTGCTTTTTTATATACATGACTATCCATCATTCCGCCGGCGGTTGGCAACGGATGCAGACACAAAATTGCACCTTTTGAGGTACCTAGAGGCGCTGAAACTTCACCTATTAAATCAACACCGTCTTCGGTCATCACATGAAATGGGGTTCGCTTAGCATCGAAAACACTGCTCGGACGTACCGTCTGGCTCATGCTGTAAATCCTACCGATACACGACTAGGCTTTACGACATGGCAAAAACCTTCACTTCTGTAAATCCATCTAACGGCCAGATCGTTGGACGTTACCCGATCTATACTGCAAAAGAAGTTGCGCAGGTAGTAGATCAGGCACATTCCGCGTCAGGTGAATGGATCAAACTAGGTTTTACTGGCCGTAAGAAAGTGTTGCTCAACTGGAGCACACACATCATTAACAATGTAGAACAGATTTCAGAATTGATTTCCCTAGAAACCGGTAAGCCCCTTAGTGATTCTCGATTAGAGGTTGCAAATACTGTTAATCACATTGGTTGGGCGGCGCGTCATGCTGAAGAAATTATGCGTACATCCCATCGTGCACCAGGTGCGTTAATGGCCAATATGTCGGCAACCGTTGAGCGTTCACCACTTGGAGTCGTAGGTGTTATCGGGCCATGGAATTATCCGATTTTTACTCCAATGGGTTCAATCGCTTACGCCCTAGCTGCGGGCAATACAGTCGTTTTTAAACCAAGTGAATACACCCCAGGGGTTGGAATGTGGATGCATGAGAGTTTCAACTCGATCGCGCCATTTGCCGGGATCTTTACGACAATTACAGGTTTAGGCGAAACCGGAAATGCGCTGTGTACTTCTGCCATAAATAAACTTTCATTTACTGGTTCAACTCGAACTGCAAAGTTAGTTGCTGCAGCGTGTGCAACTCAAATGACTCCAGTAGTGCTGGAATGTGGCGGAAAAGATCCGGTAATCGTGGCAGCTGATGCCAATTTAGATCGTGCCGTAGATGCAACTATCTGGTCTGCCATGGCAAATGCTGGCCAATCCTGTATTGGCGCAGAGCGTGTTTATGTTGATGAAAAGGTTGCAGACATCTTTATTGAAAAAGCTATAGCACTGGCATCAACGTTAAAGGCTGGATCACCAGGTGAGGGAAACTATGGAGCTTCAACCATGCCATCACAGATTGGTGTTATTACTTCTCATGTAAAAGCAGCAATCAAAGATGGCGGAAAGTTTGCCTACGGCAGTTTGAAATCTATTCAGGATCCATTTGTACAACCAGTGATTTTAATTGATGTTCCAGAAGAATCTGCAGCAGTGCGTGAAGAAACTTTTGGACCAATCATTATCATCAATCGCGTTAAGTCCATGAAGGAAGCGATCGCATTGGCAAATGATTCTCGCTACGGATTAGGCGCAAATATCTGGTCCAAGCGCCAAGGTAAGAAAATTGCTTCTGAACTGCATTGCGGAATGGTTGCAATTAATTCCACATTTTCTTTTGCCGCGATCTCATCGGTTCCATTTGGTGGAGTTAAAGACAGTGGGTATGGACGAATCCATGGGCCTGAAGGTTTATTGGAATACACCTATGCGCGCACTGTTGTAAGAACTCGGGTCAATCTGCCGCTTAAAGTTCTAAGTTTTAAGCGAACTGCAGCAACCGATCGCCTGATTGTTAGAGCTGCGCGACTGTTAAAGGGACGACTAGGTTAGAAAAACTCGCAGAAGTTAGAAGCGAGGTGCGTTTCTAGTTCGTTCAGTATTTGGCCGGCGCTTATCTTTCTTTGCCCAGCACGCAGTGTGCCAGTGACGGCGACCATCTTCATCGTAATCTTTCCAGGCAACAATGTGCGGAGTAGCTAAAGGAATCATCTGATCGCACCCTGGGCAGCGATATGGTTTTGTAGATCCCGAACCAGTTAACCGTCGAACAATGTAGATCCCATCGCTGTGTTCTTCAACGCTCTCACCGGTAGAGGCGATGTTGATTTCACGCGGCTCTTCCGGCTTTTGGCGCTTCTTTGGGTAATTTCTACGCGGGCTCACAGGTGTATTTTCGCATAGTAAAGTAACCATATGAGCCTCATCGAAGTTAAAGGCCTCACAAAAAGTTACGGTGATGTCCATGCCGTACGTGGCATTGACCTGAATATCGAGCAAGGCGAGATCTTTTCGATCTTGGGTCCAAATGGTGCGGGTAAGACAACCACAGTAGAAATCCTAGAAGGCTTTAGAACACGGGATACGGGAAGCGTTTGCGTTTTGGGTTTTGATCCCAGTAATCGGGGGCATCAGTCACGTGAATGGCGCAACAGAATCGGTATCGTTTTACAAACTTCGGGCGATGCTGGCGATCTAACAGTTTTTGAAACTATCAATCACTTTCATGGTTACTATTCAAATCCACGAGATGTTGACGAAGTAATTAACTCGGTTGGCTTAAAGGAAAAAGAACATTCGCTCATTCGAAACCTTTCAGGTGGACAACGCAGACGTTTAGATGTCGCGCTAGGAATCATTGGTAACCCTGAACTAATTTTCTTAGATGAGCCAACAACAGGTTTTGACCCCGAAGCTCGTCGCGCCTTTTGGTCACTGATCAAAAATTTACGAAGCGATGGAGCAACAATTGTGCTGACAACGCATTATTTGGATGAAGCAGAAGCACTTGCTGATCGAGTTGCTGTTATCAACAGGGGTGTAATTGTGGAGATTTCGACCCCTGCCGACTTAGGCGGAAGAGCAACATCTCAAGCCACTGTTGCGTGGCGAGATGGAGATCAGATCAAATCTGAAAAAACTGATAACCCAACTGCAGTTGTTGCTTCTTTAGCCGCCAGATTTAATGGTGAAGTCCCAGAACTAGTTGTTACCCGCCCTTCCCTTGAAGACATCTACCTTGAAATGATCGGGGGCGTTCATGAATAAGATTCCGAACGCACTTCAATTAGGTATCAGACGTGGTGGGTTAGAGATTCGACAGTTTGCTCGCCAGCGCGAATCAGTTGTCTTTACCTTGCTATTTCCAGTCATTTTGCTAGCAATCTTTGGTTCAGTCTTTAAGGACACAATCGCACCTGGTGTGACTTTCTCGCAGTACTTTGTCGCCGGAATGATCGCTTCGGGCCTTGTTAACACTGGTTTTCAAGCTTTAGCAATAACAATTCCGATGGAACGTGAACTTGGCGCTCTTAAGCGTTTACGTGGAACTCCGATGCCGGTATCTAGTTACTTTATTGGAAAAGCAATTCTCATTTTTGTCAGCATGGTTATTCAGATCTTGTTGCTGCTTGGATTTGGTATCGCCTTCTTTGGCTTAGATATGCCAACAGATTCTGGAAAATGGTTGACCTTCACCTGGTTGGTTTTGCTGGGTAGCGCCTGTTCGACCGCGCTGGGTATTGCATTTTCGATTGTTCCAAAGAGTGGCCGCGGTGCATCTGCGGTCGTTTCACCGATTGTCATTATCTTGCAGTTCTTTAGTGGCGTCTTTTTTGTGTTTACTCAACTACCTACCTGGATGCAACAAGTTGCCGCAATCTTTCCGCTGAAGTGGCTAACCCAAGGTATGCGATCAGTTTTCCTTCCTGATTCATTTGCATCGCAAGAAGTAGCAAAGTCGTGGGAGCTCCAAACTACCTTCTGGGTTTTACTCCTTTGGCTCATTATTGGTGTTTTCTTTAGTGTGCGTAAGTTCAAGTGGGATCGCGATTAAGAAGCCTATTGCACTCGTTCTGGCGCTAGTCGTTCTAGCTCCAGGGGCGCAGGCTGCTCAGACATCACAACTTGCTGCGACTAAGAAGGCAAAAATAACTCCATCACCTTCACCTATTTGGCCGCCTAAGGGGTTTATTAAGAGTAAAGATGGAAACACTTTCGCCAAGATTCCAACTCCAAAAGAGTTAGTGGGACTGGCTTCTAATGACAAGAAACTTACTGCGGCATTGGCTGAAAAAATCGATGGCGTGCCAGTGTGCGAGAAATTTGCGTGTGGAGCGGTAACTGTTGCTTCGGCAGTTGGTTGCGTGTGGTGGGTTGTTACTGCAAACCTTAAAGGCCCAACATCTACTGAGGATGCAACTCAGAAAATCTTTGGGACTGTGCGAACAACTATAGGGAAAACAGCTGCACGAAAGTATGCGACTATTTTGATTATCAGCCAAGAGCCAATTGAATTAGACCACGCAATTTCAAATATCAAAGCAGTGTGTAGAAATGATTCGCCGCAGGAAAAGGTTCCCAGTACGACCTACACAATCATTCCTTAGCGATTAGCCCCTGGAACCCACAACTGATCGCCGATTTCTTTATTGGCATAGCGTGCAAGAACAAAGAGCAGATCAGAGCAACGATTTAAATACTTAGCTGTTAGTGGATTTACTCCCCCACCAAAGGCGTGGATTGCCGCCCAGGTGCAACGCTCTGCGCGACGAACAACCGTGCGCGCTACATGTAAGTGAGCTGCAGCTGGTGTGCCAGAAGGCAGAACAAATGAACGCAATGATTCTAGATCTGCGTTGTACTTATCGATCTGTTCTTCTAGATAAGTAACCTGAGACTCAAGAACTCGCAGTGGTTCAAACGCTGGGGCATCAACAACTGGTGTACATAGATCTGCACCAACATCGAAAAGATCGTTTTGAATTCGAACTAACAGCGCACGAACATCTTCAGTTATTCCGTCAGTTGAAAGAACAACGCCGATGCTTGAGTTCGCCTCATCAACGGTTGCATACGCTTCAAGACGTGGGTCATTTTTTGAGGTACGGCTCATGTCTCCTAGAGATGTAGTTCCGTCATCGCCAGTCTTTGTGTAAATGCGCGTTAAATTAACCATGTGCCTACCCTATAAGTAGACTGCCGCTATGGCATCCCACGATCGCTTCCGCATAGTCGGCGGAACCTCCCTTCGGGGAGAAGTCTCTGTAACAGGTGCTAAGAACTCAGTTTTAAAGCTTATGGCAGCCTCATTGCTGGCCGCTGGCACCACAACAATAAGAAATGTTCCAGACATCGCCGATGTAGACATCATGGCCGATCTTTTAACCCGCCTTGGGTGCACCGTTGTTCGCGGGGCGGATACCGTGACAATTACAGTCCCACAAGAGCCTGCACATCGCGCTGATTACGATCTGGTGCGAAAGATGCGCGCATCTATCAATGTCCTTGGTCCTTTAGTTGCACGAGTTGGTCAGGCAGATGTGGCACTTCCTGGTGGAGATGCAATTGGTTCTAGAGGTTTAGATTTTCACATCAAGGGTCTGGAATCACTGGGTGCAAAGGCGCATATTGAACACGGATATGTAATTGCCGAAGCTCCTAATGGTTTAACTGGCGCGCCCGTTGAACTTGATTTCCCAAGTGTGGGTGCGACAGAAAACATCATGACAGCTGCGGTATTAGCAAAAGGTGTAACAATAATTGATAACGCTGCGCGCGAACCAGACATTGTGGATCTTGGTGAGTTCCTTATTTCAATGGGTGCAAAGATCGAAGGGTTGGGCACTCCACTAATCACAATTACTGGCGTAGAAAAGTTATCACCAACTGATCACACAACAATTACTGATCGCATCATCACCGGAACATGGGCATTTGCGGCGGCTATGACTCGTGGTGACATCACAATTCATGGCGCAGTTCCAGAACATCTAGAGCTTCCACTTGAAAAGTTAGCCTCAGCTGGTGCGATCATCACATCGACAGCAGATGGAATTCGCGTGAAGATGGATACCCGCCCGCAAGCAATTGATGTGGCAACACTTCCCTACCCAGGTTTCCCGACAGATTTGTTACCAATGGTTATTGCGCTCAACGCCATCGCCGATGGACACTCTTTAGTGACAGAAAATGTCTTTGAATCCCGCTTCATGTTCGTCAATGAACTGAGCCGTCTAGGCGCACAAGTGAGCGTAGATGGCCATCATGCATCGATTACAGGCGTGGAAGAGCTATCTGGCGCACCCGTTGAAGCTCACGATATCCGTGCAGGTGCGGGATTAATTCTGGCTGCGCTAGTTGCAGAAGGTGAAACGACTGTAGATCAGGCTTTCCACGTGGATCGCGGGTATCCAAACTTTGCCGAGCAGTTACAAAGCCTCGGCGCTCAGGTAACCAGAGAGTAATTTTTGGACATAAAAAAAGTAATTCTTAGCCGAGAAAAGTGTGTAGTTGCTTCTTCATCTTTTCGCAGCTGAGAATTACTTTTTTCTAATTAGTTAACGGACTCCGTAAGGATAGAAACGCGATTGTTGGCGACAGACAAAAAGCCTCCGCTGACGTTGAACTCCGTTGTTTCCCCGTTTGTGCCATTGATAACAACCTTGCCGTCGACAAGTACTGCAAAGAGCGGAGAGTGGTCGGTCAAAATACCGATGTCACCTTCGATGGTACGAGTTGAAACAAATTGTGCTTCACCCGACCATACCCGCGCAGTTGGAGATACTAGTTCGACTTTAAATGTCATGATCGATTACTTCGCCAAGCTTGCTGCTAGTTCAGCTGCGTTGCGTTCTACATCTGCAAGACCACCACACATGAAGAATGCCTGCTCTGGAATGTGATCGTACTTTCCATCTGCAAGTGCTTCGAATGCTTCGATTGTCTCTGATAGCGGAACGAATGATCCGTCAATTCCTGTAAACACCTTCGCAACGAATGTGTTCTGTGACAAGAAGCGCTGGATACGACGTGCACGGCCTACTAGTACGCGGTCATCTTCTGACAATTCATCGATACCAAGAATTGCAATGATGTCCTGTAGATCCTTGTAACGCTGCAAGATCTGCTTGATGCGGTTAGCAACACGGAAGTGGTGCTCACCGATGTAGCGTGGATCCAAGATGCGTGAAGTTGAGTCAAGTGGATCCACAGCTGGGTAGATACCAAGCTCTGAAATCGGACGAGACAACACTGTTGTTGCATCTAAGTGCGCGAAAGTAGTGTGTGGCGCTGGGTCAGTAATATCGTCAGCAGGAACGTAAATTGCCTGCATAGATGTAATTGAGTGACCACGTGTTGATGTGATGCGCTCTTGTAGCTGACCCATTTCATCAGCCAAAGTTGGCTGGTAACCCACAGCAGATGGCATACGGCCTAGAAGTGTTGAAACCTCAGAACCTGCCTGTGTGAAACGGAAAATGTTGTCAATAAACAGAAGTACGTCCTGCTTTTGAACATCGCGGAAGTACTCAGCCATTGTTAGTGCTGACAGAGCAACACGTAGACGCGTTCCAGGTGGTTCATCCATCTGACCGAACACTAACGCGGTCTTATTGATAACACCGGTCTCGGTCATTTCAAGGAACAAGTCGTTACCTTCACGAGTACGCTCACCAACACCGGCGAATACAGATACACCACCGAAGTTTTCAGCTACACGGTAAATCATTTCCTGAATCAAAACTGTCTTACCTACACCTGCACCACCGAATAGACCGATCTTTCCACCCTTTACATACGGTGTTAGTAGATCGATAACCTTAATTCCGGTTTCAAACATCTCAGTCTTTGATTCCAACTGATCAAATGCTGGTGCATCACGGTGGATTGGCCAACGCTCTTTGATGTCGAGTGAAGAGGTTGGTACGTCCAGTGATTCGCCAAGTGTGTTGAACACGTGACCCTTTGTTACATCACCAACAGGAACTGAGATCGGTGTTCCTGTATCTGAAACTTCTGCGCCACGGACCATACCGTCGGTAGGCTGCATCGAGATTGCGCGCACTAGGTTGTCACCAATGTGCTGAGCAACTTCCAGTGTCAAGGTACGAGTAGTACCTGACATGGTTGTCTCTACGTGTAGCGCGTTAAAGATCGCTGGCATTGAATCCGCGGGGAATTCAATATCCACCACCGGTCCGATTACGCGAGCTACGCGGCCCTTTTTTGAGTTCGACATCATTCACTCCCTGCACTAGCTGAGGCCAACGCGTCTGCGCCGCCAACAATTTCACTGATCTCTTGAGTAATTTCGGCCTGACGAGCCGCGTTCGCAAGTCGAGTTAACGACTTGATTAGATCATCAGCATTGTCAGTTGCTGACTTCATTGCGCGACGGCGAGCTGCATGCTCTGAAGCTGCAGATTGCAACATCGCGTTAAATACTCGAGCCTGAATGTAACGAGGCAGAAGTGCGTTAAGCACAACCTCGGAACTAGGTTCGAATTCATACATTGGTAGCAATCCAGCAGGTGCTGGCGCTTCGCTTTCCACAACTTCTAGCGGAAGCATGCGCTTTGCCATCGCATTTTGAGTAAGCATTGACTTGAACTCAGTAAAGACAATGTGAATCTCATCGACTCCATTGACATCTACTTGAGCATCAAGAATAAATGCCTCAATCAGCGCATCGGCAACTTCGCGAGCATCCTCGTACGTTGGGTTATCTGAAAAACCTGTCCACTGTCCAGAAATTTCGCGATTGCGGAACTTGTAGTAGCTCACTGCTTTACGGCCAACTAAGTATGACTTTGTTTCCAAACCGCGCTCACGTAGAAGAGCTACAAGCTGCTCGCCTTCCTTGATTGCATTGTTTGAGTACGCACCAGCCATACCTCGGTCTGCAGAGATGATTAACACCGCTGCGCGCTTTGGATTCTCTGAAGCAGTCGTAAGTGGGTGGTTTGTTGTAGAAAAAGTTGCAACTGCAGATACCGCGCGGGTCAACTCATTTGCATAAGGAGTTGAAGCTGCGACTCGTTGCTGCGCCTTAACGATACGAGAAGCAGAGATTAACTCCATTGCTTTCGTAATCTTTTTGGTCGCTTTAACGGATCGCATCCGTCGGCGATAAACGCGAAGTTGGGCACCCATGGGTTACTTCTTCACCGCCGGTTGGACGTAACGAGTTACTGACTCTGCATCTTCGC
>Ga0315905_10000854_pt1 | contig 33553 bp, 34 predicted proteins | sample LakEriMetagenome_5_FD_203522 | JGI IMG/M metagenome (GOLD analysis project Ga0315905, IMG submission 203522) | Freshwater fungal communities from buoy surface, Lake Erie, Ohio, United States - Buoy 4 MA121 | ecosystem: Environmental > Aquatic > Freshwater > Lake | place: USA: Lake Erie, Ohio... | reverse complement strand
GGTGAAGCGCGTGCCCTTGAAATTGGGCATCGGGTTCGCCTTGCGCCAGACGATGTCGTTGAGGATCCAGAAGCCGAGATCCTGCAGCAGCGCGCCGACGCGGAAGATGTTATGATAGGAGCCGATCACCCAGATCGCGCCATCGGGCTTCAAGAGGCGGCGGGCTTCGGCCAGCCACTCGCGGGTAAAGGTGTCGTAGCGCTCGAAGCTGTCGAACTTGTCCCAGTCGTCGGTCACCGCGTCGACATGGCTACCATCGGGCCGTGCGAGATCACCGCCCAATTGGAGGTTGTAGGGCGGATCGGCGAAGATCAGATCGATTGAGCCGGAGGGCAATTCGCGCATCCGCTGGATGCAATCGCCGCGCAGGATCTGCCCCAGCGGAAGCGCCAGCTTCGTCACCGCTGCCGCCGCATTGCTACGCAGCGCGCGCGCCGTCCCCTTCGCCAGACGTTCCTTTGCCAGAGCCACCATTGCCGCTTGTCCCCTGCTGATGCGCCGGCACTGGTGAATCATCCGGGACTCGCCGTCAAGCCGCGACTCGCGGGAATCCGGCGAGTCGCACTGATCCGCACAGAGAGAACGGAACGAGTCCGTGTCTATATCTGGAGTCCGGCAAATTCGGTGGACGCCATATATGGTGGGTGTGACGTCAAGGATTCACCGCCAAAAAAGTTTTGGCGCGCCCTAGTCGATCACCTTGGCGACCGGAGCAAAGCTTCGGCGATGGTGCGGGCTCGCACCGTGGCAGCGCAGCGCCGCAAGGTGTTCCGCCGTGCCATAGCCGGCATTGCGCTCCCAGCCGTAGTGCGGATACTCTGCCGCCGCTGCGCGCATCAGCCGATCCCTGTGCTCCTTTGCCAAAATCGAGGCGGCGGAAATGCACGGTTCGCTGGCATCGCCCCTGACGATGGCGCGCGCGGGCCAGACCCAGTCAGCACAGCGCCCAGCCGGGGTCATGTTGCCATCGACGAGCACCGCGCCAATCCCTGCCTCGCCGATCTGCCCGGCAAGCCCGGCTACGGCGCGGGTCATCGCCAGCATCGTGGCGGCAAAGATGTTGAGCCGATCGATCTCCTCCACGTCGGCGATCCCCAGCGCCCAGTGGCAGCTTTCGCGGATAGACGGTTCCAGACGCGCCCGGCGCGCGCGGCTCAGCACCTTGGAATCGGCGAGGCCCTCTGGCGGTCGAGCGCCCAGCACCACGGCAGCCGCCACGACTGGTCCGGCAAGGGGGCCGCGCCCCGCCTCGTCGACCCCGACGATCAGGCACGGCAGCCGGGCCAAAGCGTTTCTGGCGGGCGCCGAACCGCCGCTGACAGCGGGGCCGTTCGCTGGCATTCTGCCTACCATGAAGACATCTGTCCTTTCCGCTCTTGCACTCGCTGCGCTCGGCCTGGCAGGCTGTTCGAGCCCTGCCAATGCCGGCGACAATATCATTGTCACCAGCCCCAAGCCGCAGCTCACGCAAGTAACCGTGACCGATGAAGCCGTCTTCGATGAGCCTTGGGCAATGACTTTCCTGCCCGGCAGCGCGTCGGCCCTCATCACCGAAAAGGCGGGCAAGCTCAAGGTGTGGAGACACGGCGGCAGAATCCGGGACGTCACCGGCGTGCCCCCGGTCGTCTATGGCGGACAGGGCGGTTTCGGCGATGTCGTGCCCGCGCCGGACTACCGGACCAGCAAGCTGATCTACCTGAGCTGGGTTGAGGCAGGGCGTGGCGGCACGAGCGGGGCCGTGGTTGGCCGCGCCAGACTGGAGTTTCCATCCGGCGCACCGCCCCGGCTCAGGGGCCTCAGGATCATCTGGCGGCAGGCCCCAAAATCCCAGGGCCAGGGCCATTTCTCGCATCGGATCGCCTTTTCGCCCGATGGCCAATACCTGTTTGTCAGTTCGGGCGAGCGCCAACGATTTACCCCGGCGCAAAGCCTCAAGGTCAGCCTCGGCAAAATCGTCCGGTTGACACTCGATGGCGCGCCAGCGCCCGGCAACCCCTTCGCCGACAAGCCCGGTGCGGGACCCCAGATCTGGTCCTACGGCCACCGCAATGCGCTGGGTCTTGCGTTCGACACCAAGGGCCAGCTGTGGGATCTCGAACACGGACCGCTGGGCGGCGACGAGCTCAATTTCGTCAAGCCCGGCAAGAACTACGGCTGGCCGCTCGTTTCCAATGGCGACAACTATAACGGAACGCCGATCCGGCGCCATGCGACGCGGCCAGATCTGGAAGCGCCCGCGATCAGCTGGAACCCGGTGATCGCGCCCGGCAATCTGATCTTCTACAAGGGTGATCTGTTCAGCGGGTGGAAAGGCCATGCGATCTGCGCCGGCCTTGTCGCGCAGGGGCTCGTCAGGGTTGCCACGAACGGCGAACGCGGCGAGGAAATCGAGCGCATTGCGCTTGGCAATCGCATCCGCGAGGTGAAAGAAGGGCCAGACGGCGCGATCTATGTGCTGGAGGACGGCCGTGGCGGCCGCCTGCGCAAGCTTGTGCCCGCACCAACTGGGAGCTGAAGTGTCGTTTGACCCAAACCGCGTCGATTGCTGGATCTTCGATCTCGATTACACGCTCTATCCCCCGGCCTGCGGCCTGTTCGGCCAGATCGACCAGCGCATGGGACTGTTCATCGCCAATCTGCTCGGCTGCGATGCTACCGAGGCGCGGCGGGTGCAGAAGATGTACTTCCACGATCACGGAACGACGCTTGCGGGCCTGATGCACTACCACGCGATCGACCCGCGCGAGTTCCTCGACTTCGTTCACGATGTCGATATGTCTGTGCTCGCTGCGGCACCGCGGCTGGCCGGGCAGATCAACGCGCTGCCGGGCCGGCGGCTGATCTTCACCAATGGCGATCGCCCCTATGCGGAGAAGGTGCTGCAAGCGCTCGGCCTCGACGGCTGCTTCGAGGGGATGTGGGACGTCATCGCGATGGACTACAAGCCCAAGCCAGAGCCATCCGCTTACCGCAGCCTGATCGAAGCATTCGGCTTCGATCCGGAGCGCGCGGTGTTCGTCGAGGATTCGGCGCGCAACCTGCCGCCCGCCAAGGCGCTCGGCATGCAGACGGTCTGGCTCGATTGCGCGAGCGAATGGGGCGACCGCGCGAAGGATGATGCCGCCATCGATCTCGTGATCGACGATCTGCCGCAGTGGCTCGAATTGGTTTGCGCAGAGCTTGCAGGCAGCGCTGCGCTCCGTTAGGCCCCGTGCAGTTTTTCTGGAGCCAAGAGCCATGACCGCAGACCTGCAGGCCGCCATCGAAGCAGCGTGGGAGGACCGCGCCAGTGTCACGCCAGCGAGTACTGCCGTGCGCGAGGTGGTCGAAACCGCGCTTGAACTGCTCGATGCGGGCAAGGTCCGCGTGGCCGAGAAGGTAGACGGCGACTGGACTGTCAACCAGTGGCTCAAGAAGGCTGTGCTGCTGTCGTTCCGCCTGAATGACAACGCGGTGATCGAGCAAGGTGCGGGCGGCGCGCCCGCCTATGACAAGGTGCCATCGAAGTTCGCAAGCTGGGACGAAGACCGCTTTCGCGAAGCAGGTTTCCGCGTGGTCCCGGGTGCAGTAGCGCGGCGCGGTGCGCATATCGCCAAGGGCGTGGTCCTGATGCCGAGCTTCGTGAACATCGGCGCCTATGTCGATGAAGGGACGATGGTCGATACCTGGGCGACGGTCGGTTCCTGCGCGCAGATCGGCAAGAACGTGCATATCTCCGGCGGCGCCGGCATCGGCGGCGTACTCGAGCCGCTGCAGGCCGGCCCGGTGATCATCGAGGACGGCGCCTTCATCGGCGCGCGCTCCGAAGTTGCAGAGGGCGTGATCGTCGGCGAAGGCGCGGTGCTTTCGATGGGCGTCTACCTCGGCGCCTCGACCAAGATCGTCGACCGCGCGACGGGCGAGGTCCATATGGGCCGCGTGCCGCCCTACGCCGTGGTCGTGCCGGGCGCGATGCCGGGTAAGCCCCTCCCCGATGGCACGCCCGGGCCTTCGCTCTACTGCGCGGTGATCGTGAAGACCGTCGATGCGCAGACCCGGAGCAAGACCGGGATCAACGAGCTGCTGCGCGACTGAGCACCCTAATGCCTTGGGCACGGGCGGTCGCCCGCTGGGTACTGGCCCTGCTCTACGCGCTGGCGGGGCTGCTTCACCTGCTTGTCCCCCGCCCGTTCCTCGGCATCATGCCGACCTGGGTGCCCGCGCCCGAGCTCGTCATCGCACTGACCGGTATAGCCGAACTGGTGGGTGCGGCGGGTCTGTTGCAGCCATGGTCTCCTGCCTTGCGCCGCGCCGCCGGATGGGGCCTTGCCGCCTATGCCGTCTGCGTGTTCCCGGCGAATATCGTCCACTTCATCCGCGACATGGCGCGGTCGGATCTTGGCCTGGGTCTTGGTTATCACGTTCCGCGCATGTTTCTGCAGCCCGTGCTGGTCTGGCTGGCCCTATGGGTTGGACAGGCCCTGCCCTTTCGGGCAGGGGGCAAGCCATGAGCGATGAAGACTACGTCTATGACGAGGACAGTGGCGAATGGCAGCCGGCGTCCGAGCTTGCCGCCAAGCGCGCGGCGGAGGACGCGGTCGAGGTGCGCGATGCGGTGGGGAACCTCCTTGCCGATGGCGATCAGGTCACCCTCATCAAGGACCTCGAGGTCAAGGGCGCGGGCCAGACCCTGAAGCGCGGCACGCTGATCAAGGCGATCCGCCTGACCGGCGACGCGCAGGAAATCGACTGCCGGTTCGAAGGGATCAAGGGCCTCGTCCTGCGCGCTGAATTTGTGAAGAAGCGCTGATCATCAAGGCTGCGGCCCGACTTCGGTGAGCGCGAACGTACCATCGAGCCGCCGCCAGACGGTCGCCTTCCAGTGCGAACCATCTGCGAGGCGCAGGACCATGCGGATATTGATGCCGGCAACTACCTGCGTTTCGGCCGAGGTGACCTCGGCGGTGCCGCCATTGCCTGCGCGCACCATTCCGGCAGCATAGCGCGCGGCGGCCTGGATATCCTCATTCCGCGGATCGGCAACCTGCCAGCCCCCGACGACAGCGGGTTCAGGCGCGGTTGCCGGTGCCGGTCCAGCCGCCTTGGGCGCGCAGGCGGCGAGAGCGCAATAGGCGGCGAGCGCCAGCCAGTTGCGCGTTCTGCAACTGGAGCGGCGTTCATTACATTTGCGGGACATTGTGCACTGCACCATATGCATCACAACGAGAAAATAGGGGTGCTCGAAGGCAATTTCTTCCGACTTCCAAGGAGATATTGCCATGTTTATCAAGTCCTTCCAGATCGCTGCCGCTGCTGCCCTGATCGCTGCTCCGGCGCTTGCCCACGCGGACGAAACCGCTGCCAAGTTCACGCACGAGGGTGTCACCTACACCTATACCGCGCAAGTCGTCGGTGGCGAGCGCGTGATCAAGGGCGCCGCATTCAACGGCAGGGCGCCCTTCGAACTCCACGTGCGCGGCCGCAAAGTGAGCGGCACGTTCAACAGCCAGCCGGTCGAGTTCACCCAGGCCGAAGCCCGCGCGCTGGGTATCCAGGTCGCGTCGAACTGATCCGTTCTCAGGGCCGCCTCTTTGCCGCCCTGAACGACAGAGCCCCCGCAGAGCGCTTGTGCGGCGCTTTGCGGGGGCTTTTTCGCGCCCGCCAGCCAAGGCCGCGCGAGGATTGCTGGCCATCGCCCCGCCAAGGGCCTAGGGCTGGTCTCCGGCCATTCCGTCCGGACGGAGAGCGAGCATGGCCAAGAGCCAGAAGAAATCGAACCGCGAAGTGCGCAAGCCCAAGGCGGAAGGCCCCAAGAAGCAGAATGCTTCCAATCCCAGCCAGAAGCCGGGCGTTGTCGCCGGGCTCGACAACATGAAGCGGAGCACCTGAACGATCGGCCCTGTTGCCGGCAAGCCTGCTGTGGCAGGGGCGGGCGATGAACGAGCCCCCTTCCCCGCTCCGCGTCCTGGTCGATGGCGATGCCTGCCCGGTCAAGGACGAGATCTACAAGGTTGCGTGGCGGCATGAAGTCGCCGTCGTGATGGTGAGCAATGCGCCCTTCCGCGTGCCGGTGCATCCCCTGGTGCGCCGGGTGGTGGTGAGCGACGGTTTCGACGCGGCCGACGACTGGATCGCCGGGGAAGCGGGCCCCTGCTGCGTGGTAGTGACCGCCGACATCCTGCTGGCGGATCGCTGCCTCAAAGCGGGTGCACAGGTGCTGTCCTCAACTGGCAAGCCCTTTACCGCCAATTCCATCGGCAGCCAGATCGCCACCCGCGCGATCATGGCGGACTTGCGCGCGGGCGGGGATGTGATTGGCGGGCCAGCGCCGTTTTCCAAAGCGGATCGGTCACGGTTTCTCGGTGCGCTGGACGCGGCACTCGTGCGGCTGAAGCGCGCCTAGCCCACGCGCACGTACTGGCGCGGAACCAGTCGGACAGGTCTTCTTCGGTGGATTGGCTAGATGTCGGCGTTGCGCATCGCTGACCCTGCACCCTCCACGACTCTTCGGGCGGTACCCCTCCCCGAGCAAGCTCGGGGAGGAATGGGCTTATTCCGCTGCCGGCAGGTAAAGTTCGCTCCCGGCCTCGCGGTACTTTTCGCTCATCTCGGCCATGCCCGCTTCGGCCTCGGCTTCGTTCGCAACGAATGTCTCGATCTCGGCGTTCTGCTTGGCGGCGAAGTCGCGCACTTCCTGCGTGATCTTCATCGAGCAGAACTTGGGGCCGCACATCGAGCAGAAGTGCGCGGTCTTGGCGCCTTCCGCCGGGAGCGTCTGGTCGTGGTATTGCTCGGCGGTGTCCGGATCGAGCGAGAGGTTGAACTGATCGCGCCAGCGGAAATCGAAGCGGGCACGGCTGAGGGCATCGTCGCGCATTTTCGCGGCGGGGTGCCCCTTGGCGAGATCGGCGGCGTGGGCAGCGAGCTTGTAGGTGACGACGCCGACCTTGACGTCATCACGGTCAGGCAGGCCGAGGTGCTCCTTCGGCGTCACGTAACAGAGCATCGCCGTGCCGAACCAACCGATCATCGCAGCGCCGATGCCGCTGGTGATGTGATCGTAGCCCGGCGCGATGTCCGTCACGAGCGGCCCCAATGTGTAGAACGGAGCTTCGCCGCAGGCGGCGAGCTGCTTGTCCATGTTCTCCTTGATCTTGTGCATCGGCACGTGGCCGGGGCCTTCGATCATGACCTGCACGTCCTGCTCCCACGCGCGCTTGGTGAGTTCGCCAAGCGTGTAGAGTTCGGCGAACTGCGCTTCGTCGTTGGCATCCGCCACCGAGCCCGGGCGCAGTCCATCGCCCAGCGAATAGGCGATGTCGTAGGCCTTCATGATCTCGGTGATTTCGTCGAAATGTTCGTAGAGGAACGACTCCTTGTGATGCGCGAGGCACCACTTGGCCATGATCGAACCGCCGCGGCTGACGATGCCCGTCACACGCTTTGCGGTGAGCGGGATGTACGGAAGGCGCACGCCGGCGTGGATCGTGAAGTAATCGACGCCCTGTTCGGCCTGCTCGATAAGGGTATCGCGGAAGACTTCCCACGTCAGATCCTCGGCAATGCCGCCGACTTTCTCGAGCGCCTGGTAGATCGGCACGGTACCGATCGGAACCGGGCTGTTGCGCAGGATCCATTCGCGCGTGTCATGGATGTTGCGCCCTGTGGAAAGGTCCATGACGGTATCGGCGCCCCAGCGGACCGACCAGACCATCTTTTCGACTTCCTGCGCGACGTCCGACGCGACGGCGGAGTTGCCGATGTTCGCGTTGATCTTGACGAGGAAGTTGCGGCCGATGGCCATCGGCTCGCTCTCGGGGTGGTTGATGTTGCTGGGGATGATCGCACGGCCGCGGGCGACCTCATCGCGCACGAATTCGGCGGTAACGTAGTCGGGAATCGCGGCGCCCCAATCCTGCCCGTCGCGCGCGAGGGCTTCCTTGAGCTGCCGGCGGCCGAGGTTCTCGCGGATGGCGACGTATTCCATCTCGCGCGTGATGATGCCCTGGCGGGCGTAGTGCATCTGGCTTACATTCCCGCCAGCCTTGGCGCGCAGCGGGCGCTGGACGACATTGGGGAAGCCGGGGACGCCGCCCGAGCGATCCGGCCCGAGTTGGCCGTTGTCTTCGGGCTTCACTTCGCGCGCCTGGTATTCCTCGACATCGCCGCGGCCCATGATCCATTCGCGGCGCAGCTGGGGCAGGCCCTTGGCAATGTCGATGCTTGCATGGCTGTCGGTGTAGGGGCCGGAGGTGTCGTAGACGCGCAAGGGAGGCTCGCCCGAAGAGGGCTCGAGCGCGATTTCGCGCATGGCGACCGTCATGCCCGGGAAGCGCGGGCTTTCGACATGGATCTTGCGGCTGCCACGGATCGGACCGGTGGTGACGCCGATGGGCGTCGCCTGCGGGCCATTCTCGAGGCGGGAGTTGATATCGGCCATTGCTTGCGCTCCTTCCAGATCACGGGGATGGAAGTCGCGCCGTTCACGGATGTTCCGCCGTGGTCAACCCGCTCCCTCCGCCCGTGCTAACGGGTTCAGGTTCGACGGGTCGTGGGGTGCGAAACCCACCTCTCAGCCAAGCGGCTCCCCGGGGAATAGACGTGTTCTAATGCGGCAAGCAGGCGGCGTCCACACTCTTTGGGGGCTGGACTTTAAGCGAGCGCTTAAACATACTCCGCCACAAGCGCCTGCCGGTTTGCGAGCGGGCGCATCGGAGCAGGATCATGGCGAGCCAGACCCTTACGCGGGACAGGGCGATCAACCCTTACGACGTGAGCGCCGACGCGCTCTATACCGAGGATACCTGGCGCGAGCCGTTTGCCTTTCTGCGGCGGGAAATGCCGATCAGCTGGCGGCCGGAAAGCCCGTTTGGCGGGTATTGGTCGGCCGTGACGCACGGGCACATTCAGGAAATCGAGCTGATGCCGGAGGTGTTCTCGTCCTCGTGGAAGCTCGGCAACATCACGATCGCCGAATCGATCAACGAAGCGGACTTTCCCAACTTCATCGCGCAGGATCCGCCGATCCACACCGCGCAGCGCAAGGTGATCGCGCCCGCGTTCAGCCCGGGGCAGATGATCAAGCTGGAAGCGCAGGTGCGCGCTCGGGCCAGGAGCCTGTTCGATGCCCTGCCGATCGGCGAGACGTTCGACTGGGTCGAGCAGCTTGCGATCCCGCAGACGCTGGGAATGCTGTGCAGCCTGTTCGACTTCCCTTTCGAGGAGTGGCGCGACCTCAAGCGCTGGTCGGATTATGCCAGCGGGGTTTCCGCTGACAACCTGACGCCGGAATATCGCGCCGAATGGATGAAGCAGCTGGGCGAGATGCTGCAGCGCTTCGATCGTGAGCTCGACGCGCGGCGTACACTGCCGCCCACGGACGATCTGCTAAGCCGCATGGTCCATTCCGAAGCGATGGGGCAGCTGCCGCCGCTGGAGCGACTTGCCAATATCGCGCTCCTGCTCGTCGCCGGAAACGATACGACGCGCAATTCGATCAGTGGCCTGGTCGAGGCTCTCCATCTCTATCCCGAGCAATTGGAGAAGCTGCGCGCAAATCCGACACTGAGCGCCAATGCTGCGCAGGAGATCATCCGCTGGCAATCGCCCGTGACGCATATGCGCCGCACAGCCATCCGGGACGTGGAGGTTGACGGGCAGCTGATCCGCGAAGGCGAGAAGATCGTGATGTGGTACATTTCGGGCAACCGCGACGAGAGCGTGTTCCCGGACGCCGAACGCTTCGATGTGACGCGCGATAACGCGCGCCGCCACATTGCTTTTGGCCACGGCATCCATCGCTGTGTGGGCGCGCGGCTCGCCGAAGTGCAGATCGCTGCGGTGATCGACGAGATCGTTTCGCGGCAGCTGCGGATTGTTCCCATGGATGTGCCGGAGCGGCTCGCGAGCCCCTTCCTCCATGGCTTCAACGCGATGCCGGTGCGGCTCGAGCAGGACTGAGCGGCGATGACGAACGCACGGGTCTGCGTCATCGGAGCGGGCTGCTCGGGGATCACCGTCGCCAAGCGGCTCAAGGACTACGGGATCGCATACGAGGAGTTCGACGCTTCGGACGATATCGGTGGGAATTGGTACTACAACAACCCCAATGGCCTCTCGGCCTGCTACCAGAGCCTGCACATCGATACCTCGAAGTGGCGGCTGGCGTTCGAGGACTATCCGGTGCCGGCGGACTGGCCGGACTTTCCGCACCATTCGCAGCTTTTGCAGTACTTTCGCGACTACGCCGATCATTTCGGGCTCCGGGAGGCAATCACCTTCAAGACAACGGTCGAAAAGGCGACCCGGCGCGCCGGCGGCGGCTGGGATGTGCGGCTTTCAAGCGGCGAGACGCGGACCTACGAGGCGTTGGTGGTGGCGAACGGCCACCACTGGGCGGCGCGGATTCCCGAGTATCCGGGCACTTTTGACGGCGAGCAACTTCACAGCCATTCGTTCCGGAGTGCGTTCGAACCGGTGAACTGCGTCGGCAAGCGCGTGCTGGTCGTCGGCATGGGCAATTCGGCAATGGATATCGCCTCCGAGCTTTCGCAGCGCGCGATTGCGGAGCGGCTCTTCGTTTCAACCCGGCGCGGTGTCTGGGTACTGCCGAAGTATTACAAGGGGCAGCCGATCGACAAGAATCCGGCCCCGGCATGGATGCCGCGAAAGCTGCGCACATGGCTAGGCGGGCGGCTGATCCGGGGTCTGGTCGGGAGAATGAGCGACTATGGCTTGCCCGAGCCCGAGATTGGCCCCTTCGACGCGCATGCCACGGTTTCGGGCGAGTTCCTGCTGCGCGCCGGATCCGGTGACGTGGCAATGAAGGGCGCCATCGAGCGGCTGGACGGGGCCGGTGTGGTGTTCAAGGACGGGAGCCGGGAGGCGATCGACGTCATCGTCTGGGCGACGGGTTATGACATCCGTTTCCCTTTCTTCGACGATCCCGCGCTCTGCGCCGATGCCGACAACCGTCCGCCGCCGCTGTTCAAGCGTATCATGAAGCCCGAAGTGCCGGACCTGTTCTATGCCGGGCTCGGCCAGCCCCTGCCGACGCTGGTCAACTTTGCCGAACAGCAATCGAAGCTGATCGCAGCACACCTCCAGGGGGCCTACACACCGCCCCCGCCCGATGAAATGCACCGGATCATCAAGGCCGACGAAGCCTACCACACCGGGCACTACTATTCGGCGCGGCGGCACACGATCCAGCTCGAATTCGACGCCTATGTACGCGATCTCAAAAAGGAGATTGCGCGGGGGATGGGGCGCAAGAAGGCGGCCTGAGGAAATAACTCCCACCACCCTTGAGCCCCCTCCTCCGAAGAGGAGCGGGCTCAAGGGCAGCATTATTCCGCGGCTTCCAGGGCTGCCGCTTCCGCGCGCTGACCGTCGTAGACGAACTCGCTGGCTGCCGGATCGATCGCCGGGATCTCGCCCCGCTCGCTCCAGTAGTCCTGGTTGTGCTGCCATTCGGGCTTTTCACCGCGCTTTGGCATGCGGTCCAGATCGCGCATCAGGTAGCTCGGGTTGAAATTGTCGGCATCGATCCATGGCAGGATCTTCATGTCGGCGTCCTCGGCCCGCAGTGCGACCTCGACCTTGCGCCGCCCTTCGGCATCCATGTGATTCAGGAGCTTGCAGACGAAATCACCGACGATATCGACCCGCAATGTCCACGAGGCACGGAAATAGCCGAAGACCCAGACAAGATTGGGCACGCCGGTGAACATCATTCCGCGGTAGTTGATCGTATCGGCCCAGTCGACGGCCTTGCCATCGACGCTGAAGGGGATCTCCCCCAGCACCGAGAGACGGAAGCCGGTGCAGGCAACCACGATATCGGCTTCGATCTCCTGACCCGACGAAGTACGGACGCCGTTCGCGGTGAAGGTGTCGATCGTATCGGTCACGACTTCGGCATTGCCGGCCACGACATGCTTGAACATGTCGCCATCGGGAAGCTGCGCCAGGCGCTGCTGCCAGGGGCGATACTTCGGCGTGAAGTGCGGTTCGAAGTTGAAGTCCTCGCCGACATAGCCGCGGATCAACGCGCGCAGGTCCTCGGCCATGGCCTCAGGCTCCTCGCGGCTGCGACGGTCCATTTCGTAGAAGTTGTAGATGTAGTCCTGCCGAACCACGCGGTGGACGGTCTCCTCGTCGACGCCGATGGTGCGCAGGCGGTCGGCAAGTTCGCTGACGTTGGGCGCGCAGTAGAACCAGGTCGGCGAGCGCTGCAGCATGGTGACCTTGGCGCCGGAATCGCACATTGCGGGGACGACGGTGGCAGCGGTGGCACCCGAGCCGATCACAAGCACGCGCTTGCCCGCAACGTCCGTCTTGGGATCCCACAGCTGGGCGTGGACGAAGTGACCCTTGTAGTCGGCCATGCCCGACCAATCGGGAATGTAGGGTGTCTTGTGGTCATAGTAGCCTTGGCACATCCACAGGAAGCCGGCGGTGAAGACCAGTTCGGTGCCGTCCTTGCGGCGGGCGTTCACGGTCCAGACATTGTCCGTGCTCGACCAGCTGCACGCGGTGATCGTGTGGCCATAGCGGATGTGGCGATCGATCTCGTTGTCGGCAATCACTTCGCCCATGTAGCGCAGGATCTCGTCCGCCGTGGCGATCGGCGCGCCGACCCAGGGCTTGAAGCGGTAGCCGAAGGTGTAGAGATCGGAGTCGGAGCGGATGCCGGGATACTTGTGGGTTTCCCAGGTGCCGCCGAACGTGTCCTTGCTCTCGAGAATGACGTAGGTCCTGCCGGGGCATTGGTCCTGAAGGTGCTTGGCCGAACCGACGCCGGAAATGCCGGCACCGACAATCAGGACATCAACGTGCTGCTTGGCCTCATCTGCCATCTCTCTCTCCTCTACGCCGATCCTTCGCCGTTCCTTGCGCCCGAGCACCCTACGCGGGGCTTGCGGATGCGGCTGGACCATTCTGGCGGTTTTCGCCTTGTCTGTGCAAGGAGGCCTTGATCCGCACCAAAAGGCAACAGGATTCTCGCAGCGCTTCGCGTCGCGAAAACAAATCATTGCGAAAAGTTCATGCGGTGGACTGCCGGACGACATTTGCCGTCTGGCAAGACGGGATCTTCGCCGCAGCCTTCCCGCAGCACTCCAGTCCCGCAGTGCCCAGACCCCGCAAGTCCGGCGAGCCGGCATCGCGCCTTTCCTTCATGTTCACGAACGGGCAGGCTTGGCACAGGTTGCGCGCGCCCGGTCCAGCGCCTATCGCCGCAGATGATGAATGCACGGCGCTGCGATATCGCGATCCTTGGCGGCGGACTGGCGGGTGGGCTTATTGCGCTTGCCCTGGCCCGGTACCGCCCCGATCTCTCGCTTCTCATTGTGGAGCAGGGTGACTGCCTTGGCGGCAATCACGTCTGGTCCTTCTTTGCCACCGACACAGATCACGAGGCGACCGAACTGCTCGCGCCGATGATCGAGGCGACCTGGCCCGACTACAACGTCCATTTCCCCCGCCATAGCCGCCACCTGCAGACGCGCTACAGCGCGATGACTTCGACCAGGTTCGATGCAACCCTGCGTGCGGCGCTGCCCGCGGACGCGATCCTGACGGCGCAGGCGGTCAAGGCCTGCAACGAGACCGAGGTCATGCTTGGTGACGGAACACTGGTCCAGGCTGGCGGGGTGATCGACACGCGTGGTCTGCGCGATGCCTCACACTTCACCGGAGGCTGGCAGAAGTTCGTCGGCCGCAAGTTCAGGTTGAAGGCGCCGCATGGGCTCGAGCGGCCGATTGTCATGGATGCGACGGTCGAGCAACTTGACGGCTACCGCTTCATGTATGCCCTGCCCTTCGCACCCGACGTGTTGTTCCTTGAGGACACCTACTATTCGGACAGCAGCGTGCTCGACAGGCCGCTGCTCGAGGGTCGAATCGATGCCTATATGGCGGCGCGCGGCTGGGAGGCCGAGGCGCTGATCAACGAGGAACATGGCGTGCTTCCGGTGGTCGCCGGCGGTGACTTCGACAGCTTCTGGCGCGATGGCGGCGATGAGACGGCGCGGGCCGGGTCGAGGGCCGGACTGTTCCATTCGCTGACCAGCTATTCGGTGCCCGATGCGGTACGTTTTGCCTTGGCGCTGGCGCACCACGATGCACTCGACGGAGCAGGCCTGAAGGCGTTCTCTGCCAATTGGGCTAAAGGGCACTGGAAAAATCAGAGCTATTACCGCATGCTCTCAGCATTGTTGTTCGGCGGAGCTTATCCGGAGGAGCGGCTCCACATAATGGAGCGGTTCTATAGGATGAACCCGCAATTGATCGAGCGTTTCTATTCCGGGCGTTCGACGGCTTACGACAAGTTTCGTATTCTTGCGGGCATTCCGCCAATACCTATTCCACGAGCGCTAGGCACCATCACGGGCCTGGGCAGGCAGCCGGCGCCGCTGAAGATTTCAGGAGTTTAGAGTTTCATCATGAAAAAAGTAGCCGTCATCGGAGCCGGTTTCGGCGGGCTGGCTCTGGCAATCCGCCTGCAATCGGCGGGGATCCAGACCACCGTGATCGAAGCACGCGACAAACCGGGCGGCCGCGCCTATTTTTGGGAGCGCGACGGGTTCACGTTCGATGCGGGGCCGACGGTTGTGACCGATCCCCCCTGCCTCAAGGAACTGTGGGCGCTTTCGGGCCATGACATGGCCGCGGATGTCGAGCTCATGCCGGTCAAGCCGTTCTACCGGCTGAACTGGGCCGACGGGACCAACTTCGACTACACGAACGACGAAGCGATCCTCAACGCCGAGATAGCCAAGCTCAGCCCGCGCGACGTGGCAGGTTATGCGGACTTCCTGAAGTTCTCGGCCGGCGTGTTCGAGGAAGGCTATGTCAAGCTCGGCTCCGTGCCGTTCCTCGATTTTGCCTCGATGATCAAATCGGCGCCGCCGCTGATCCGCTATCAGGCCTGGCGCTCGGTCTATTCGATCGTTTCGAGCTACATCGAGAACGAGAAGCTGCGCGAGGCGTTCAGCTTCCACTCACTGCTGGTGGGCGGAAACCCGATGACCGCGAGCGCGATGTACGCCCTCATCCACAAGCTCGAGAAGGACGGCGGCGTGTGGTGGGCCAAGGGCGGCACCAACAAGCTGATCGCAGGCATGATCAAGCACTTCGAGCGGCTCGGCGGCACGGTGCGCATGGGCGATCCGGTGGTTCATATCCACTCGCTGGGCGACCGGGTAACCGCAGTCGAGACCAAGAGCGGCTGGCGCGAGAGTGTGGACGCAGTCGCGTCCAACGGCGACATCGTCCATTCCTACGCCGACCTCATGCCGGACAACGGCCATGCGCAGCGGCGCGCCAAGTCGCTCAGGAAGAAGAAGTTCTCGCCAAGCCTCTTCGTCGTCCACTTCGGTGTCCAAGGCACCTGGCCTGGAATAGCGCATCACATGATCCTGTTCGGGCCGCGCTACAAGGGGCTGCTCGACGACATCTACAAGCACGGCGTGCTGCCCGAGGACTTCTCGATCTATCTGCACCACCCCTCGGTCACCGATCCGAGCATGGCGCCCCCCGGCATGAGCACGTTCTATGCACTGGTGCCGGTCGCCAACATGGGCAAGCTGCCGATCGACTGGGACGAGATCGGGCCGCAGTTTGAAAAGCGCGTGCTCGACGAAGTGGGTCGCCGCCTGATCCCGGACATCCACAGCCGGATCGTGACAAAGTTCTCCTACACCCCCAAGGATTTCTCGATCGATCTTTCGGCGCACCAGGGCAGTGCGTTCAGCCTTGAGCCGTTGCTGACGCAATCTGCGTATTTCCGCGCGCACAACCGTGACGATGCGATCCAGAACTTCTATCTTGTCGGCGCGGGCACCCATCCGGGTGCTGGCATCCCCGGCGTGGTCGGCAGCGCGAAGGCGACGGCGGGGCTCATGATCGAGGATCTTCTGGGGGCGTGAAAACCGCGTGAAACGTCTGGCGGTCTATTGCGGTTCGGCATCGCCGGCGGACCCGCGCTATATTGCTCTGGCGCGCGAGGTCGGCGCGGAGCTTGCCGGGCGCGGGATCGGTGTGGTCTATGGCGGCGGGCGGCTGGGCCTGATGGGCGCCATCGCGGCGGGCGCGCTGGAGGCGGGCGGCGAAGTGATAGGGGTCATCCCCCGTGCGCTGGCGGAGGCCGAGGTCGCCAATCCGGATTGCACGCGCCTCACGATTGTCGAGACCATGCATGAACGCAAGCAGGCCTTCACCGACCTTTCCGACGGGTTCCTGACCCTGCCCGGCGGGGTCGGCACGATGGACGAACTGTGGGAAGCGGTGAGCTGGGCGCAGCTGGGTTACCACGCCAAGCCGGTAGGTCTGCTCAACGCCTTCGGGTTCTATGACAAGCTGCTCGCTTTCCAGACGCACATGATCGAGGTCGGCTTCATCCGGCCGGTACATGGCGGGATCATCCTTGCCGAACATGCGCTCGATGTGCTGCTGGCGCGGATGGCGGCGCATGTGCCGCACAAGCCGATCATCCAGATGTCCGCGACGGACTTGTGAGGCTGCGTGGCTGATACCGTTGCAGCGTTACCGGAACCGGACCGCGCTGCCCTCGTTGTTCATGCCCGCGAGACCATTGCACGGGGATCGAAGAGCTTTGCGGCAGCCTCCATGCTGTTTGACCGGACAACGCGCGAGCGGGTCTGGCTCCTCTATGCCTGGTGCCGCGCTTGCGACGACATTGCCGACGAGCAGGATCTTGGCGGCGAACTCGGGATGACACCGGGGGGCGACGCCGCACACCGGCTCGCGCAGATCCGGCGGCTGACCGACCTCGCCTTGGCAGGGCTCCCGACAGAAAATCCCAGCTTCGACGCGCTGGGCGTGGTCGCGCGCGAATGCGGGCTGACCCGGAGCATGGCCGAAGACGTGATCGACGGCTTTGCGCTGGATGCACAGGACTGGACCCCGCGCAGCGAGGCGGACCTGCTGCGCTACTGCTTCCACGTCGCTGGCGCGGTGGGCGTGATGATGGCGGTGGTCATGGGCGTGGCGGCGGACGATGAGGACACGCTCGACCGCGCCTGCGATCTCGGCCTTGCCTTCCAGCTCGGCAATATCGCGCGCGATGTGGCGGAGGATGATCGCGGCGGGCGCTGCTACCTCCCCGCCGAGTGGCTGGCGGAGGCGGACATTCCACCGGGCGAACAGCTGCGCCCGTGCTATCGCCCGGCGCTGGTGGCAGTGGCACAGCGGCTCGCCGCGCTGGCGGCGGACTATGAGGCTTCGGCGCGGGTCGGCGCGGCCCGGCTTGGTTTTCGCCAGCGCTGGGCAATCCTGTCGGCCGCGGGCATCTATGGCGCGATCGCGCGCAAGGTGGCCGGCGGCGGCCCGCGCGTGTGGGACGCAAGGGTGTTCACCTCGCGCGGGGAGAAGATCCGCTGGGTCCTGCGCGCCGGGATTCAGGCGCTGCGGCGGCCCGGCGCCGCGCCCCGCCCGCACTGGTCGCGCCTGAGCCTCAAGGCCATGGCCGGCGAAATGGGGGCTAGCCGGCCGGGAGCATGACAGTCCGCCGCTCGCCCGCAAGATCGGCAACAAGGCGCGCGGCGGCGATTCGGCCGGACATCGTGGCCATCGGAATCCCCGGCCCCGGGTGCACGCTGCCGCCGGCGAGATAGAGGCCGGGGATCTTCCCGCGCGCGCCGGCGCGCGCGAAGCTGCCCATCATACCGTGGTTGGCCCTGCCATAGAGCGCGCCGCCGCTGGCGGGAAACAGCGCGTTGAAGCCGGAGGGATCGGTGACCACCGGCTCGCCCGCCCCCTCGATCTCAAGGCCGCAATCGCGCATCAGGCCGACACTGCGGCGCGCGAGATCGGCAAGCTCGGCATCGGGGAGCGGCCCCTTGTCGCCATCAGCCGGCGCGTTGATCAGCGCGAGCAGGCGTTCGGGCATGCCGGCGGGGTGGTCGCTCCCCTCCCCCCGGTCCTGCGCGCATAGGTAGACGGTGGGCGTCCCGGTGATTCGGCGCTTGCGGAAGATCGACTCGAACTCGCTGGCATAGTTGGGCGCGAAGAACACGTTGTGGTGCGCGAGATCGAAGCCCGAAGTGCGCGCGGCGAGACACCAGGTGACGGCGGAGAGCGAGCGCTCGAGCGGAGCGGTGGCAGGCACGGGGCGGACCTCGTCGGTGAGCGCCGAGATATCGCCGTTGAAGACGACGGCATCGGCGGGCAGGCGTTCGCCGCCGGCAAGCTCCACCCCGGCGACCCGGCCCTGCTCGATGACGATGCGCTCCATTTGGGCACCGAACCGGAAAAGGGCACCGTGGCGTTCGGCCAACCCGGCGATGGCGCGGGCGACTTCGTGGATGCCGCCGCGCACCAGCCAGACACCTTCCTGCTCAACATGGGCAATGAGCATGAGCGTGGCGGGCGCGGCCCAGGGCGAGGAGCCGACATAGGTCGAATAGCGCCCGAACAGCTGGCGCAGGCGCGCGTCCTTGAAGTGATCGCCAAGCGCGCCCCACAGCGTGCGCATCGGCACGGTGCGCATCAGCGCGGGGATGCCGAAGGGGCCGAGCCTGGCGACAAGGCCGGGGATCGAGGGGCGTTCGGCAGCTATGAACGAGGCGGCCAGCGTCTTGTAGATATCCGCGCTGCGGGCGCAGAAATCGCGGTAGGCCTTGGCCTCCGACGCACCGGCAAAGTCCCCGATGGCGTCAGCGGAGCGGGCCACATCGGCGAAAAGATCGAGATGGCCGCCCTGCTGCCAAGCATGGCGCGCCAGCGTTTCAGCCGTGATCAGCCCAAGGTGATCCTCGAGCCGTTCGCCCGCATCGCCGAACAATCCGTCGAAGATCCAGCGCATGGTGAAGACGGTCGGGCCTGCATCGATGTGGAGGCCCCCGCTTGTCACCCGGCGCATCTTGCCGCCGACGCTGGCAGCGCGCTCGACGACAGTGACGTCACACCCCTGCCGCGCAAGATCGGCGGCAGCGGCGAGGCCGCCCATTCCGGCGCCGACGACAACGACCTTGGTGGAAGCCATGTCAGTCCGATGCCGCAGCGCGGCGCGAGCGCAGTTGCGGGATCACGCTGATCCCCGCCTTCTGGTCGATGCGGATGCGGTGGTAAATGAGGATGATCAGGCCCGTGACGAGCGGGACCGACCACATCGCGGGATGGAGCGCAAGTGCGGGGAACAGCCGCACCGAGCCGAACGCGAGGAACGCGGTGTAGACCGAAATGCCCGCGCCGACGAGCGCCTTCACATGCTCCTTGAGCCACATCACCGGGGAAGGGTTGCGCGCATAGAGGAATACGAGGTTGGTGATGCCTGTCGCCATGCCGACAACCGAAATGAGCATCATTAGCGGCTGGTTGATGCGCGCACCGTCCCACGCGCAGAACACGGCGGCGATCATGACCAGGACCTGCAGCGCCACGTTGAGCGGGGTACGGTTGGCCGCGACATTGCGCCGGTTCTTGACGCAGAGCCAGCCATACCAGGCGAGATTGAGCGTGAGAATCGCATTGTGGAGCATCATCACGCCAAAGATGCCGCGAACGAAATCGGCATCGAACCTGCCGACCAGATGCGGATGGACCGCCATCGGATCGTAGAGCGTCAACAGGCTCATCGTCATCGCAAGGCAGCCGGTGATGAGGATCGCCTTGGTGAAAATGCGGCCCCACTTGCGGTGGTTCACATCGCCCTTTCGGCCGACGACCGGAATCCAGAACGCGATGGCCCCGGTCGCCCCGGCCGCGATATGCGCTGCAATCAGGCACTGGAACAGCAAGAGTTCCATGGCATCCCCCGTTTCTGTGCATGCGACTATTCCACTGGACATGGCCGGTGTAAACATAAGATGACACATGGAGACCATGTGGGGAGCCCTGTGAGCCAGAATACCAGCCCTGTTCGCTATCGCCCGCCGCGCCCGAGCTCGCTGGGCGCGATTCCCGCGCTCCTGCGCGTGGCGCTACGGGGCGATGGCGACTTGCTCAGCCTGTTGCCGGCGAGCGCCTATCGCTGCGATGTCGGGCCGCTGGGCTATTCGCGGCGTTCGATCCTGATCGTGAACCGACCCGATGAAGTGCGGCGGGTCCTATCCGATCCCGAGGGCATCTTTCCCAAGAGCGACCTGATGGTTGATGCCCTCGCCCCGCTGATCGGCGATTCGATCTTCGTCTCTTCAGGCCAGGTTTGGCAGCGCCAGCGCCGGATGATCGATCCCGCCTTCACGATGATGCGGGTGAACCGCGCCTTTCCCGCAATGCAGGAGGGCGCAGAGGCCTGCGAGGATCTGCTGGCGGCGCGCGCGGCGGATGGGACGGCGTTCTCGCTCGACCTCACGATGAGCCATCTGACGGCGGACATCATATGCCGCACCGTGTTCAGCACCGGGCTGGAAACGGGGGCGGCGCACGATGTCTTCGATGCCTTCACAGTGTTCGAGCACAGCGTGGCGCAAGTCGAGATCCGGCGGCTGATCATGGACCCGGCCTGGACCACTGTGCCGCAGAAGGACTTCGTGCTCGAGGCCTGCCAGCGCATCAGGAGGCACCTCGGCGATCTGCTCGATACGCATCTCGGCCCCGATGGCGAGCATTTCGATGATATCGCGGGAGCCGTGATCGCGGCGCGCGACGATTTCACCCGGACGGCATTCACGCGCGAAGAGCTGATCGACCAGCTCGGCGTGCTGTTCCTGGCGGGCCATGAGACAAGCGCAAGCGCGCTGACCTGGGCGTTCTATCTGCTGGCGATGCAGCCTGATCTGGTCGCGCGGGTTCGGCAGGAAATCCGCGAGGTGGCGGGCGATGACGGACCGATCGGCTTCGAGGAGACCAAGCACCTCCCCACCGTGCGCAACGTGTTTCGTGAGACGCTGCGGCTCTATCCTCCGATCACTTTCCTGCCGCGGGTCGCGACAGCGGCAACGACGATCGCCGGACGCCGCGTCAAGCGCGGGGCGCTGGTGATGGTCGCGCCCTGGGTGCTGCACCGGCACCGGCGGTTCTGGAAGGATCCCGACCTGTTCGATCCCGACCGCTTCCTGCCCGCTCGGGAAAGCGAACTGACACCGGGGGCCTACATTCCCTTCGGACAGGGACCGCGCGTCTGTGCGGGCGCCGCCTTTGCGCTGACCGAGGCGGTGCTGCTGATCGCACGCCTCTTCCGCCGGTTCGACTTCCACATCGAGCACGCGGCGGCAGTGCGGCCGGCGGCGCGGCTGACGACGCGGCCGGGCAAGCAGATCCTGGTGCGGGTAACAAAAGCGTGACGTCATGACGACAGTGCTGCTCACCCTGGGCCGACTGCCCAAGGCGCTCGATCTGGCGCGTGGCTTCAGCAAGGCTGGGTGCCGCGTGCTGGTGGCCGAGCCTTATGGCTGGACACTGGCGGGGGCATCGCGGCACGTGGCGCGCGAATTCAAGGTACCCGCACCGCGTGCCGACAAGGCAGCTTACCGCGAAGCGCTGACGCAGATCGTGGCGCGCGAAAGGGTCGATCTGGTTGTACCTGTCTCGGAAGAGACGATGCATGTGGCGCACTTGACGGGCCTGCTGCCGGAAGGTGTCCGGCTGTTCACGATGCCACCGGAGGAGGTGCTCGCGCTGCATGACAAGGCAAGCTTCGTGCGCAAAGCGGCGGGCCTGGGTTTCACGGTGCCTGAGAGCGCCCCGCTCGGAAGCGCGGAGGCCGAGACGCTCGCGCGGTCCGGCCCGGTGGTGGTGAAGCCGGTCTTTTCCTGCTCGGGGAACGGGCTCAGCATTCTGCGTTGCGGCGAACCACTGCCTGCCACCGACGGCGCAGGGCCGGTGGTGGTGCAGCGCTTTGTCGAGGGGGCTGAGCACAGCACCTGCACGATCGCGCAAGGCGGCCGCGTGGTGGCGACGATGATCTACCGCGGGGCGGTGATGTCCGGTTCGGTCGCCGTGGCGTTCGAACGGGTCGAGGTACCGGCAATCGCGGATTGGATAGCGCGGTTTGTCGCCGAGACAAACTGGAGCGGATTCATATCGTTCGACTTCATCGTCGATGCGGGGGGCGTCCCCCATGCCATCGAATGCAATCCGCGCGCGACGAGCGGGGTGCACTTCTGGGAGCCCGAAGACATTGCCCGCGCGGTGCTCGAACCCGGCTGGGCCGGGCCGGTGCGTGTGCGGCGGCACCGGATCTTGCAGCAGTTCTACGCCTGCCTCACCGAGACGCAGGCAGCGATGCTGCGGCGCAAGGGGTTCCTCCCGGCGCTCAGAAGCCTCTTTACCTCGCGCGACGTGAGCTGGGACTGGCGCGACCCCTGGCCGTTCCTGAGCATGATCGGCACCTCCTGGCCAATCATTCGGGAATCGATCACCAAGGGTGCGCGGTTTGGCGAGGTGGCCACGCAGGACGTCGGATGGTACCAGAATTGAAGTGAATTGTTTTGCACGCGCAGAGACTTTTGCGCGAGTATAACCAGATTGGTGTGTGCGGCGCCTGCTCTTCCACTCCGGGAGGACACGATCATGGCGTACGCGCGGCTTGCCGGGAGCGGGAATATGGCGACACACAATGCTGACAGTGAGGCTCCTGCTGCGCCAGGAAAAGCGGTCGCGGAGGCGTCGCCGCTGATCTACCGCACGAAGCTGCCAGTGCGGATCTGGCACTGGATCAATGCGCTCAGCATCTTCGTCATGCTGATGAGCGGGATGATGATCTTCAATGCCCATCCCCGGCTCTATTGGGGAGTCTATGGTGCGAACCTCGATCATCCCTGGCTTGTGATCAGCCACCGCGGCACGAGTGGGTTCGTCCAGATCGGCGGGTTCGAAATCGCGACGACGGGCATCCTCGGCTATGCGCAAGGTGTGCCCTATGCCTTCCCGCCGCTGGTCACGATCCCCTCGGCCTACAACCTGGCGGATGCGCGCCAGTGGCACTTCGCGTTTGCCTGGGTACTGCTGACCAGCGCCTCCTTGTTCATGGCATACAACATTTTTTCGGGGCACTTGCGGCGCGATCTTGCATTGAAAGCGGAAGAACGCAGCCTGTCCCACCTGTGGCATGACCTCAAGGAACACGCACGACTGCGCTTCCCCACCGGCGAAGCGGCACGGGCCTACAATCCGTTGCAGAAGATCGCCTATCTCGGCGTGCTCTTCGTGCTGATCCCGGTGGTGATTCTCACCGGCTGCACGATGTCGCCCACCCTGAATGCAGCCTTCCCCTGGCTGGCGCACCTGTTTGGCGGGCGCCCCTCCGCGCGCTCGATCCACTTCCTCTGCGCGAGCGGCTTTGCGCTCTTCATCGTGGTCCATCTGCTGGCGGTGGTGCTGGCAGGCCCCTTCAACGAGCTGCGCTCGATCATCACGGGCTGGTACCGTCTGCCGAAGGAGCGTTCGAAGTGAGCAAGGACACCAATTCGGGTTTGATCATGCCCACAGAGCGCCCCTCCTCGCTGATCACGCGGCGCAACGCCCTCGTCGGCGGCACGGGCCTGCTGCTGGCCGGCTGCGACCAGATCAATGCCTCGCCGACGGTGAAAGCGGCACTGAGCCTCGGCGAGAAGGCAACGTACGGCGCACAGCGCCTCGTAACGGACCGCAATGCCCTGGCGCAGGAGTTCAGCCGGGCCGAAATGTCGCCAGTGTTCCGCCAGAACGGCAACCGGAACCCGGGGACGGCGGAATACAATGCGCTCGCCGCGAACAACTTCACCGACTGGACGCTCAAGGTCGACGGCATGGTGCCCAACCCGCTGCAGTTCAGTCTGGCACAACTCATGGCCGCGCCTCGGCGCACGCAGATCACGCGGCATGACTGCGTGGAAGGCTGGAGCGCAATAGGTGAATGGGCAGGCGTACCGCTTGGCCTGCTGCTGCGCAGAGCCGGCATGTCGTCGAACGCCAAGTTTGTTGTGTTCCACTGCGCGGACAGCGCCGGCGGCATGCCCTATTACGAAAGCATCGACATGATCGATGCCTTCCACCCGCAGACGATTCTTGCGACGCACATGAACGGCGCGCCGCTGACGGTGGGCCACGGCGCGCCGCTGCGCCTCCGGGTCGAGCGGCAGCTCGGCTACAAGCAGGCGAAATATGTCATGAGGGTGGAGGCCGTCGCCTCGCTCGACGACATCTACGGCGGCAAGGGCGGCTATTGGGAAGATCGTCGCGGCTATCAGTGGTTCGCGGGGATCTGACCCCAGTCCGCTCAAGCGACCATATCCCCTGGAAGGGGTTGGGGCTTCAGATTTTCACGACCCCTTGCGCGATCAGGCTCTTCGCGCAGTCGACAATCGTGTCCTCGGGCGCGCGAGTTTGCCAGCCGAGCCGTTCGAGGGCGTGGGCGGCGCTGGCATCGCGCACGTTGCCGAGTTCGCCGATGACTTGCTTGACCACCGGATTGAACCTCGCGCCTAGGCGCACGAGCCAGTCCGGCAGGCCGCGGGTGGGCACCCTGCGCGCCTCCAGAGGCATCTTGGTGCGCAGGATGGCGGCGACATCGGCCATCTTGAGGAAAGGGCCAGAGGCGATGAATCGCTCGCCGTCGAGGCCGGGCTCGGTGAGCGCACGGACGTGGAGATCGGCGAGATCACGTACGTCGACGATGCCGAAGCCGAGATCGGGGCAGCCCGGCAGTGCTCCGGACATCAGCTGGTTGATGATCTCGATCGAGGCGGAGAAGTCCTGGCTCCAGACCGGGCCGAGTACGGCAGCAGGGTTGATCGAGACGAACTCCATCCCCGCCCCTTCCGCCGCCATCCATTCGCGCGCGGCGCGTTCGGCAATGGTCTTGGATTTCACGTAGGCATAGGCGTCCTTGCTCTCGACATTGGTCCAGTCCGCCTCGGTGAAGTGGTGCATGCCCTTGCCGTGGCCATAGGCGATGGCGGCGACCGAGGATGTCTGGACGAAGCGGGTGACACCGGCGGCCTTGGCGAAGCGCAGGGCGCGAAGGACGCCCTCGCGCGCCGGTATGATGAGATCGTCCTCGTGCCGGGGCGGGATGTTGGAGAGCGGCGAGGCGACGTGGGCGACAAGGCTGCAGCCGGCCACGGCTTCGGCCCATCCCTCATCCTTCATGAGATCTGCGGCGAAGAACTTGAGCGTTTCGGGCGTTCCACCCAGCAGCGGGCGCAGCTCGGCCTCGCGCTTCAGGTTGCGCACGGTGGTGTGGACCGTCCAGCCTTCGGCCAGCAATTTCTGAATGATGAAACCGGCGATATAGCCGCTGCCGCCGGAGACGAGGACTGTCTTGCTCATGGCTATCTGCTTCAGAAACGGAGCATTACGGCGCGGGCAAGCGCGGGCGACAGTGAATAGACGGCCCGGAGCATCTTCACCATGCCGACATTGGCTTCATCCTTGCCGCTTTCCATCGCAGCGATGATCTGGCGGGCGCATTCGTCCGGGCTGAGCTTGTTGCTGCCGCGGCCGGCGGTCATCGCGGTATCGACCAGCGGTGGCAGCGCCTCGAGGACATGAATGCCCGTGCCCTTCAATTGAGCGCGCAGCGCCATCGTGTAGCTGCGCAAGGCGGCCTTGGTGGCGCAGTAGAGCGGCGAACCCGTGTTGGGAGCGATGGCGAGGCCTGACGTCACGTTGACGATCATCGCCTCGGGGCGGGCGCGCAAGGTCTCCATGACGCGGCCGATGAGGCGGATTGGAGCGTGGACGTTGAGCCAAAGCGTGCGCTCGTCATCCTCCTCGCGCGGAGGGGCGACGCGGAAATCGTGGTTCGCGCCCATCCCGGCGTTGTTGACAAGCACATCGATGGGCCGGCCGGAGAGGCCTGCGATGACCGCCTCCACGCCGTCTGACCCGGCGAGATCAGCGGTGATGACCTCGAAGCCCTCAGCCTGTGCGGCGGCGATCCGCTCCGGCGTCCGTCCCGTCAAAATCAGTACCGCGCCTTTATCGCGCAGCTGGCGCGCGAGGCGCAGTCCGATCCCATCGGTCCCGCCCGTGAGCAGTATGGTCTTGCCTTGAAGGTTCACGCGTCGCTCCCGATCATCCTTCCCGCAAGACTAGCCATAAGGTTGCAAGTTGCAACCTTTATTTCATCAGGACCAGTTCCTCTGCCATCGAGGGATGCAGCGCCACCGTCGCGTCGAAATCCGCCTTGGTGAGCCCCGCCTTCACCGCAATCGCAGCCGCCTGCAGGATCTCGGGCGCCTCGGGACCGATCATGTGGATCGCCAGCACCCGGTCGGTCGCGGCATCGACGATCATCTTGTAGAGGCCGCGTTCGGGCCGGTGCGCAAAAATGTTCTTCATCGGGCGGAAATCCGAGGAATAGACCTTGATCGAGCCGTACTTGTTGCGCGCCTCGCCCTCGGTCGGGCCGACCCCGGCGAGCGGCGGCTGCGAGAAAACGGCGCTCGGGATGCAGCCGTAGTCGATCGTCACATCCTTCCCGCCGAAAACGCGATCGGCAAAAGCCTGGCCCTCGCGGATGGCGACGGGGGTGAGCTGGACGCGGTCCGTAACGTCACCAACGGCATAGATGCTCGGGCAGCTCGTCTGCGCGCGCTGGTCGACAAGGATCTCGCCATTCTTGCCCAATGCGACACCGGCGGTTTCAAGGCCGAGACCGTCAGTCTTGGGCCGACGGCCAGTTGCAACCAGCACCTGATCGGCGAGGATCGGATCGATCTGGCCTTTGAGCCAGACCTCGAACAGGCCATCCTCTCGCTTGACCACCTTTTCGAACGGGCAATTGAAACGGTACTGGATTCCGCGGGCCATGGTGATCTGGAGGAGGCGGTCGCGCAGAGCCTCGTCGTAGGTGCGCAGGATCGCCTCCGAACGGTTGACAACCGTTACGTTACTGCCAAGTGCGTTGAAAATGCCGGCAAATTCCATCGCGATATAGCCCGCACCCGATATCACGACCCGGCGAGGGAATGTTTCGAGGTGGAACACCTCGTTCGAGGTGATGCAATGCTCGGACCCCTCGAAATCGGGCATGACCGGCCAGGCGCCGGTAGCGACCAGAATATGCCTTGCAGTGATCTCGCGTCCTGAGGCGAGCCGCACCGAATGCGGCCCTGTAATCACGGCGCGTTCGAGATAGCGCTCGACCTTGTGGGTTTCGAGCGTCGAGGTGTAGGCCGCATTGAGCCGGTCAACGTCGCGCAGGACGGCATCGCGCAGGGTAGGCCAGTCGAACGTGGTCTTCTCGACCGTCCAGCCATAGTTGGCGGCGTCCTGCAACTCCTCGGCAAAGTGCGAGCCGTAGACGAGCAGCTTCTTGGGCACGCAGCCGCGGATCACGCAAGTACCGCCGACCCGGAACTCCTCGGCCACAGCGACGCGCGCGCCGTGGCTGGCGGCAACACGGCTCGCGCGCACACCGCCCGAGCCCGCGCCGATGACAAAGAGATCATAGTCGTACTGAGTGTCGGTCATGCATCGGGCTCCTGCTGGATGCGCTCATATGGGGTATCGGGGTACGCCGCGACAATGCCAATCCGCCATTGTTTCGCTGGCTGCCTTGCATGGGTGCGGAACAGAGGGACCTGCTGTGCATTATACCGCCATGCGGCCAGTCCGGCCGTGCCGGGATGACAAGCCATGCAGCACAAAGGCGAAGAGGTGCACATCGACACCGAGGAAGTCAGCGGCGGCGACAAGGACAAGAGCCTCATCAGGATGGTGGTGATCGGCACGCTGCTGGCGATCGGGCTGCTTTCGCTGGTGTGGATCACCGGCTCGGTGCGTTTCAATCAGGCCCATCCGGAAGTCAAGGCAACCACTGCGGGGGGCTGAACCGTCCGTTACCTAACGATCGATCCCGGCGGCGGCGAGCAGCGCTTCGGTCGACGGATCGAACTGGGCGCCACCTGTCTCGATCGATTTGGCGATGGCCTTGCCAAGCTCGACGCCGAACTGGTCGAACGGGTTGATGCCGAGCATCATTGCCGAAACGAACGTGCGGTGTTCGTGGAAGGCGATCAGACTGCCGAGCGTGGCAGCACCCAGTTCGTCGCACAGGATCGTCGCCGAGGGGCGGTCGCCGGGATAGTCGCGCGCCATGTCGCCTTCGCCTGCCTTGCCGGCCATGAGCGCGGCGCCTTGCGCGAAACAGTTGGCGAGCAAGGTGCGGTGGTGCGCGGGATCGAAATCATGGCCGGGAACGGCTACGGCAAGGAAATCGACCGGGATCAGATGGGTGCCCTGGTGGAGCAGCTGGAATACCGCGTGCTGGGCATCGGTGCCGACGCCGCCCCAGGTAACGGGCGCGCTTGGACGGGCGAGCGCCGAGCCATCGGCGAGGACGCGCTTGCCGTTCGATTCCATTTCGAGCTGCTGGAGATAGCTTGGCAGAAGGCGCAGGCGTTCGTCATAGGCGAAGACGGCGCGGCTGCTGCAATGGCGGGCCTGGGTGTAATAGAGATCGGCGAAGGCCGCCCGGATCACCACGTTCTCGGACGGCGCGGCTTCAAGGAAGTGGCGGTCGATCGCGGCAGCGCCGGCAAGGAAGGCGGCAAACCCCTCCCAGCCCAGCGCGAGTGCGATGGGAAAGCCGATCGAGGACCACAACGAATAGCGCCCGCCGACGGTTTCGGCGAAAGGCAGGACGCGCGTCTCATCGACACCCCAGGCGACCGCCTTGTCGGGCGCGGCGGTGAGCGCAACGACCCGGCCAAAGGGATCTTCCACTCCGCCCTCGCGCAGCCAGTGGAGTGCGCTGCCAGCGTTCATCAGGGTTTCGGTGGTGGTGAAGGTCTTGGACGCAACGGCGATGAGCGTGGTGGCGGGATCGCACTGCGCGGTGGCAGCAGCGAGCGCGGCGCCATCGACGTTGGAGACGACGTGGACGGCGACCTTGGCATCCTCGCGCGCCAACGCATCGATGGCGAGCGCAGGGCCGAGCGCCGAGCCGCCGATGCCGATGTGGATGAGGCTCTTCACCTCGCCCAGGAGACCCTCGTGGATCGCCTCGACGAGCGCTTGCATGCGTTCGTGGAAGCACTCGGCTTCCTCGGCCGCGGCGGGATTGCCGACACCGCGTTCGGCCATGTGGGTAGCGGCACGGCCTTCGGTGTTGTTGATGAGCGCGCCAGCAAAGAGCGCCTCGCGGCTGGCGGTCAGACCGACCGCTTCGGCGATCTGGCCGAGGACCGTTTCGATTTCGGCAGAGAGGTGTGTCTTTGACCAGTCGAAGCGAATCGGGCCGCCGGGGAGATCGAGCACCGTCGCGTAACGATTGAGGCGAGCGGGATCGGCGAAGAGCTCCGTGAGCGCGGGGCGTGCCATGGCTTCGAGAGCAGTCCAGAGCGGGGCGGTTTCGGTGGCGGCCATCGTGTCGTCTCCTCGGGCTGTGCACTGGGTTCCGGTCGGGCGTACCCCGGCCATTCGACAAAGCGCAAGGGATGGCCGATCGGTGCGGCTGCTAAATTCGTCTGCATGGCCCTATCGGTGCAGTCTGCGCTTGACGGATGCGAGGCCTCTCCACATGACCGCTGCAATGACCGAGACCCCCGAAAATGCTCAGCAGAGCACGACCGCAGACGCGCCGGTTGTGCAGGATGCGCCGCCACCGCCCGCTCGGAAAAGCAAGGAACGCAAGGAAGACAGCTTCCCTGTCTTCGTGATCAAGCTGGTGCTGATCGTCGCGTTCTTCAGGAGCTTCGTGTTCTCGCCGTTCAACATCCCGTCGGAATCGATGCTGCCACGACTGGAGAACGGCGATTACCTGCTCGCGGCGAAGTGGCCCTATGGTTTCTCGTCATATTCGCTGCCGTTCAGCCTGCCACTCTTGCCGAGCCGGATCATGGCGGGCGAGCCCGCGCGAGGCGACGTGGTGATCTTCAAGGCGCCGCCCGGCAACAAAGTCGACTACATCAAGCGCGTGATCGGCCTGCCGGGCGATACGGTGCAGATGATCGGCGGGCAGCTCCACCTGAACGGTGTGGCCGTGCCGAAAGCCAAGGTCGCCGACTTCGTGATCAAGGTTTCCGCCAATACCAACTGCATCGCGCCCGAGTTCGAGGCGGTGGAGAAAGATGGCAGCCCAAGCTGCCACTACCCGCAGTTTCGCGAGACGCTACCCGGCGGCAAGCACTACAACGTGCTAGATCTGGGCTACCGGCCGCAGGACGATACGCCGCCGGTGATCGTGCCGGCAGGCCACGTGTTCCTCATGGGCGACAACCGCGACAACTCGATGGACAGCCGTTTTCCGGCGATCGAGGGCGGCGGCATCGGGCTCGTGCCGCAGGACAACCTGATCGGCCGCGCCACGATCGTGATGTGGTCGACCGACGGCAGCGCCAACTGGTTTCTGCCCTGGACCTGGTTCACCGCGCTGCGGGCGAACCGGATCGGGGGTACGTTCTGAGCGCGGCCCTAACGGACGAGACCGCCGGCTTCATTGCCGCGCTGACGGGGGCCGCCCCTGCCCGGCCCGACTTGTGGCACGAGGCGCTGACCCACGGATCGATGGGCGAGGCGCGCGATTACCAGCGGCTCGAGTTTCTGGGCGACCGCGTGCTGGGCCTCGCCATTGCCGAATGGCTGCATGAGCAGAGCGAGGCGGCGGAAGGCAAACTTTCGCAGCGCCTGAATGTGCTCGTCAGCCGCGAGACTTGCGCCGAGGTGGCGCGCAAGCTGGGTGTCGTTCCGCATATCCGGCTCGGCAAGCAGGCACGCGGCGATGGCGCAGGACAAAGCGACAATGTGCTCGGCGATGTGATGGAAGCGCTGATCGGCGCGCTGTTCGTCGAGCGCGGTTTTGATGTGGCGCGCGGCTTTGTGCGTAAGGCGTGGGAGCCGGCGATGGCGGGCGGTGCCGGGCAGCGTAAGCACCCCAAGGCCGCCTTGCAGGAATGGGCGGCGGGCAATCGCCGCAAGCCGCCGATCTATACGCTGCTGGAACGCAGCGGACCGGATCATGCGGCGGTGTTTACGGTGCAGGTCGAGGTGGCCGGTATCGGGGCCGAACAGGCCACAGGATCAAGCAAGCAGGAAGCCGAGCGCGGCGCGGCTGCGGCCTTCATGGCGCGCTATGGGTGAGATCGAAATGACGGAACATTGTGGCCTCGTAGCGGTGATCGGCGCGCCTAACGCGGGCAAGTCGACGCTGGTCAACGCGCTTGTCGGGCAGAAAGTGGCGATCGTATCGGCCAAGGCGCAGACGACGCGCGCGCGGCTGATGGGGATTGCGCTGCAGGATCTGCCGAGCGGCGAACGGGTCCAAATCATCCTTGCCGATACGCCCGGCCTGTTCGAACCCAGACGCCGTCTCGACCGCGCGATGGTCCATGCGGCGTGGGAAGGCGCGGAAGGCGCGGATGCGATCCTGCTGGTGGTCGACGGGCGCAAGAAGAAGCGCGACTATCTGGAGCCCATCCTCGAAAGCCTGAAGGACCGCGCCGAGCGCAAGATCCTCGTGCTCAACAAGGTCGATGCCATCGCCAAGGAGCCGCTGCTCGAAATGGCGGCGGAGCTCGCGCCGCAGGGCGGGTTCGACGAGGTATTCTTCGTCTCCGCACTGACTGGTGACGGTGTGGCCGACCTGAAGCTGAAGCTTGCCGAGCAGATGCCGCAAGGCGCCTGGCACTATCCCGAAGACCAGGTTTCGGATGCCAGCGAGCGCCTCCTGGCCAGCGAGATCACGCGGGAGCAACTCTACCGCCAGCTGCATGACGAGCTGCCATACGACAGCGCCGTGCGGCCCGAGAGCTACGCGACACGCCGTGACGGCTCGATCGAAATCCACCAGCAGATCGTGATCGCGCGCGACAGCCAGAAGGCGATCGTGCTCGGCAAGGGTGGGTCGAAGCTGAAAGCGATCGGCGAGGCGGCGCGCAAGGAACTGGCCGAGCTGCTCGGCACCAAGGTCCACTTGTTCCTCCACGTGAAGGTGGAGGAAGGCTGGGCCGAGGCCAAGGAGATCTACGAGGAAATCGGGCTAGACTGGGTGAAGTGAGGGAGGCGGCGATGGGGGCGACATTTGCTTTGGTGCTGCCCGGGCTCGGCCTGCTGATCGCCATGACCACGCTGTGGCGCTTGGGCGCGGCGCTGCACCGGCGTGCGGAAGGCGGCGCCGATACTGGCGGCGAAAGCTACGTGCTCTCCGGCGCGTTCGGACTGCTCGCGCTGCTCATGGCCTTCGCCTTCAGCCTTGCCATCGGCCGTTACGAGACGCGGCGACTGCTGGTGATCGAGGAAGCCAATGCCATCGGCACGATGGCGACGCGGCTCGCGCTACTGGAGGATCGCCAGCGCCTGCCGCTCGCGGCACAGCTTGCGCATTATGCCAAGACCCGCGCTGCGGTTGGCCGCAATGCGCCTGAAGCCGCATGGCAGACGGCGCACGACGCCAGCGCACGCGAATGCGGCGGATTCGGTGATGCCCTGTTTGCGGCGCTGCGGGCAATGCCGCCAGATACGCGCGGACCGGTGCTCGTGCAGGCCTACAACGCGATGTGCGACATCGCGACCGAGCGTCATGCCGCCCGCTCGGCCCGGCTTCCTGCCGAAGTGCTGGCGCTGCTGGCGCTCTACTGCTGCGCCTGCTCGGCGCTTCTCGGCTTTGCCACCGGCCGCGCCGACTGGCGCAGCGGGACCAGCTCGGTGCTCTTCTTCGCGTTGCTGGCGGCAGCCTACATCACGATTCTCGATCTCGACAGCCCGAGGAGCGGCGCGATCATCGTGCCACAGGAAGAGCTCGATACCGTGGCAAAAAGCCTGCGCTGAGGCGCCCTGGAAGGACAAAGCAATGATACAGCGCGAACTGCTCGGCACGGCGCGGGTGCCAGGCGGCACAGAACTGAAGCTCTATCGCCACGACCGTGATTTCATGATCGTGATGGGGCACAATGAGCTGATGAGCAGCCGGATGAGCGGATCGGAGATCGCGCTCGCCACCGAGGCGATCAAACGGCTGAAGGGTCGTCCGGCCCCCAGCCTGCTGATCGGCGGCTATGGCATGGGCTTCACCTTGCGTGCAGCGCTCGAAGTGCTGGGGCCGAAAGCGGAATTGGTGGTCGCCGAACTGGTGCCCGAGATCATCGAATGGGCGCGCGGGCCGATGGCGGACATGGCCGCCGGATGCCTCGACGACGGACGCGTGAGGCTGATCATGGGCGATGTCGGCAGCGTGATCGATGGGGCGCAGGGCGACTACGATGCGATCCTGCTCGATGTCGACAACGGGCCGGACGGCGTGGTGCGCGAAGGCAACGGCGCGCTCTACAGCGCCTCGGGCCTGCGCGCCGCGCGGCGGGCGCTGACAGCGGGCGGCGTGCTGGCGGTGTGGTCGGCGGGGCCGGACCCGGCATTTACGCGGCGCCTGGAGAAGAACGGCTTTACCGTCGAGGAACTGCGGGTCCCGGCACGCAGCAACGGCAAGGGGCCGAAGCACACGATCTGGTTCGCAACGCCGCACTAGAGCACTTTACGACCAATCCCGCCCCTCTCCACTCAAGTGGAGAGGGATTTGCAGCGTTACCTGGCCGCTTTCTTGGCGGGCGCCTTTTTCGCGGCAGGCTTCTTGGCAGGCGCCTTGGCAGCGGTCTTCTTCGGCGCGGCCTTTTTCTTCTTGCCCTTGGCCGGCGCGGCAGCCGCGCGCGCATCAATGAGGGCGATCGCCTGTTCGAGGGTCAGCTCC
>Ga0315905_10000852_pt1 | contig 33592 bp, 28 predicted proteins | sample LakEriMetagenome_5_FD_203522 | JGI IMG/M metagenome (GOLD analysis project Ga0315905, IMG submission 203522) | Freshwater fungal communities from buoy surface, Lake Erie, Ohio, United States - Buoy 4 MA121 | ecosystem: Environmental > Aquatic > Freshwater > Lake | place: USA: Lake Erie, Ohio... | reverse complement strand
GCTGAAAAACTGCAGAAAGAATTGAAAGAGCTTGAGCGTCAACTTTTAGAAAAGAAAGAAATGACCTGGCAAGACAAGAAGAAATTAGAAGATTTACTGAACAGGCAAAAGGACCTGGAGAAACAGGTAGAGGAAATTCAAAAACAAAACGAACAACGCAATCAGCAGCAACAGAATGAGTCACTGTTAGAGAAACAAATGCAACTTGAAAAAATCATGAATGAAATGCTCAGTCCTGAGCTCAAAGAAATGATGCAAGAATTGCAACGCATGATGAATGAGTTAAACAAAGATGAAATTCGAAAAGAGCTTGAAAAAATAAACGAAAGTACCGAAGACCTTGAGAAAGAAATGGACCGGGCACTGGAGCAATTCAAGCAAATGGAGGTGCAAGAAAAGATAGAAAAAGTAACTGAAAAATTAGGCGAGCTTGCTGAAAAACAAGAAAAACTCGCCAATGATGAAAACAAATCAAATGAGCAAAAACTGAAAGAACAAGAGCAGCTGAACAAGGCATTCGACGACTTAAAACAAGATTTGAAAGAAATAGAAAAATTAAATAACGAACTTGAAAATCAAGAAGAACTGCCGAATACAGAGGAACTTCAAAAACAAATAGACCAAGATCAAGACAACAGCAAAGAGCAATTGCAACAAAACAAAAAAAGCAATGCCTCTAAATCACAAAAAAGTGCTGCCGATAAAATGAAGGAGATGCAGCAACAAATGCAAATGGAAATGGAGTCATCTGAGAAAGAACAACAGGAAGAAGACATGGATGCCCTACGTGCGCTTTTAGAAAACATTATAACGGTTTCTTTCGATCAAGAAAAACTCATGCAAAATGTGAAGAGCACACAACGCAACGACCCACAATTTAAAATCCTTGCTCAGCAACAACGCAAATTAAAAGATGACGCGAAGATGATTGAAGATAGCCTATTTGCACTGAGTAAGCGTGTTCCTGAAATTAGTGCAACGGTAAATCAAGAGATCAATGCAATCAATGCAAACATTGAGCGCGCATTAAAAGATTTTCCCGATGCCAACATTGGAAAAATTTCTGCCAGTCAGCAGTCTGCCATGACCGGATTCAATAACCTTGCTCTGCTTCTAGATGATGCGCTGCAACAAATGCAGATGCAAATGCAATCACAATCCGAATCAAAGAAATCTGGAAAAGGAAAGTGCAATAAACCGGGCGGAAAAGGAAAAAGTAAATCATCTGCCTCTGACCTCAAAAAAATGCAAGAAGGTTTACAAAAGCAGTTGGAAGGATTAAAAAAGCAGGGGAAGAATCAAGGCAAAAACCAAGGGCAACAGAATTCGGGGGGCACAGAGGGTAATAGCAAAGAGCTTGCTCAAATGGCAGCAAGACAAGCCGCTATTCGAAAACTCATGGAAGAAAAAGCCAATGAACTAAATGAAGATGGAAGCGGAGCAGGAAATGAAATGAAGCAAATTGCGAAAGAGATGGAAAAGCTGCAACGTGATATTGTAAACAATCAGATTACAGAAGAGAGTATTCGTAGACAAAATGACATCATGATTCGCTTGTTGAAAGCAGAAGAAGCTGAACGGGTTCGCGATCAAGATGAAGAGCGCAAAAGCAATGAAGCCCTCGATTCTCCAATAGGGAATCCAAAAAAATACCAAGATTATCTTAAAAACAAACAAAAGAACATTGAAACATTGCGCTCCGTTTCTCCACATTTAAAACCGTATTACCGGGAAAAAGCACAACGCTATTTTAGAATTTCTGAATAGTTGTGGTTAAATGAAGCGTTTTTTTTCTCATTTTTGGAACCAAATCAGAACCCATGAGTCAAGGTCGCAGACAACTTCGTTTTCCATCAACATTAGAAGGCATTCATTTTGCCGAAAAATTGGTTGACGATGTTTGCAATGAATACAGTGTGAAAGAAGACTTCTATGGTGAAATTTTAATCTGTTTAACCGAAGCCGTCAACAACGCAGTGGTGCATGGCAACAAACTTCAAGAAGGCACTGAAGTCTCTTTAACTTTCGAACTATCCAACGAAAAAACACTACAGTTTACCATTGTTGATGAAGGTCCCGGTTTCGACTTTGAAAATCTTCCAGACCCCACAGCTCCTGAAAACATTGAGCTTCCGCATGGAAGAGGTGTATTTCTTATGCAACGCTTAGCCGACAGATGCACTTTCAACCACGGTGGTTCTGAGGTAATCTTAGAGTTCGATGTAGCCCACACCAGTGAGGCTTAAAGTGGAATGTTTCCGTGTTTTTTACGAGGCATCTTTTCAGCTTTATTCTCAAGCATTTCAAACGCTCTGATTAATTTTTCTCGTGTTACCGAAGGTTCAATAACTTCATCTACATATCCGCGCTCTGCTGCGCTGTATGGATTAGCGAACAATTGCGCATACTCAGATTCCTTCTCCTTCCATTTCGCGGCGGGATCTTCAGAAGATGCAATCTCCTTTTTGAAAATAATCTCAGCAGCACCTTTCGCACCCATCACAGCAATCTCTGCCGAAGGCCAAGCAAAATTCATATCTGCACCAATGTGCTTGCTGTTCATCACATCATACGCTCCGCCATATGCTTTTCGGGTAATCACCGTAACTCTTGGAACCGTTGCTTCGCTGAATGCATACAACAATTTGGCTCCATTAGAAATGATTCCATTCCACTCTTGATCTGTTCCTGGCAAAAATCCCGGAACGTCTTCCAACACCAACAACGGAATATTAAACGCATCACAAAAACGAACAAAGCGTGCAGCCTTGTTGCTGCTTTTAATGTCTAAAACACCTGCTAAGAAAGCTGGCTGATTCGCCACTACACCTATACTTCTTCCCGCTAATCTAGAGAACCCTACAACAATATTCTCAGCGTAATCTTTATGAACCTCCAACCATGAATTCTCATCAACTACCTCCGAAATAACCTCTTTAATGTCATACGGTTGATTTGGATTATCTGGGATAATGGTATTTAGCTTTTCTCTCTTTTCATTTCTCATTTCATACGCCAACCTTGGAGCATCATCTTCACAGTTCTGCGGCATGTATGAAAGCATTTGACGAATCATCTTTAGGGCTGCTACATCATGCTCAGCAGTAAAATGCGTTACACCACTTTTCGTGCTGTGCGTGCTAGCACCACCAAGCTCTTCACTTGTGACCGTTTCATGGGTAACGGTTTTCACTACATTGGGTCCGGTCACAAACATGTAGCTCGTGTTTTCCACCATAACAATAAAATCGGTCAACGCTGGTGAATACACAGCACCACCCGCGCATGGTCCCATGATAGCACTGATCTGCGGAACAACACCACTCGCCTGAACATTTCTGTAAAAAATATCTGCGTATCCGCCTAAACTAACTACCCCCTCTTGAATTCGGGCTCCACCACTATCGTTCAATCCAATCACAGGCGCGCCATTCTTCATGGCCAAGTCCATGATTTTACAAATTTTCTCTGCATGCGCTTCAGCAAGAGATCCACCCATTACAGTAAAATCTTGAGAGAATACATAAACCAGTCTTCCATCTATTTTACCGTAACCGGTTACTACGCCATCGCCCAAGTATTTTTCATTTTCAAGACCGAAATTGGTACTTCGGTGGGTCACCAACATACCTATTTCTTCGAACGAATTTTTATCTAACAAAACGTCTATACGCTCTCTTGCAGTTAACTTTCCCTTTTTGTGTTGCGAATCAATTCTTGATTGACCACCACCCAACAAAGCCTCTGCTTTTTTCTGTTCTAATGAATTTCGTTTTTCTTGCATGATGCAAAAGTAATTAGGATTGAAACCAAGAAGCATACAACTTGTAGTTGTTTGCTATTCGTTTTATTTCGCCTTCGAACAATTCGGGGCTGAGATCTTTTATTTTTCGTGCAGGAACGCCCGCCCAAACACTACCCGATTTAACATGGGTGCCTTCAGGAACTACAGCACCTGCGGCAATAATGCAATTCGACTCAATAACACAATGATCCATAACAATAGCGCCCATGCCTATTAAAACAAAATCATGAATGGTACATCCATGAACCATGGCTCTGTGACCAATGCTCACATGACTGCCTATTGAAGTCGCCGCCTTTTCATAGGTGCCGTGAATAATAGCACCATCTTGAATGTTTACTTTATCACCGATATGAATGGTATTCACATCGCCACGAACAACCGCAGTAAACCACACGCTGCATTCCTTACCCATGGTTACTTGTCCAACAACAGTTGCGTTTTCTGCCAACCAACAATTTTCGCCAAAAACAGGTAAGACACCTTGCACAGGAAGAATTAAAGCCATATTTAAAATTTGCATAAATGTAACACGAAGTATATTTGGTCAAATTCAATATAATGCGAAAAATTTTCGGTTTTGGTGCTTTTCTCTTCATAAGCACCTCCCTTTTATCTCAAGAAAAAGAACTTTCATTTTCCATTGATAAAAAAAAGAATATTCAAGCTCGGTGTGAACTTGTTTTGAATGAAGAATTCAACGGCACACGATTGAATGAAGATGTATGGTTCGTGCGTGAAGGAGTAACAAGAGATGCGCAGCAGAAGATTACACAACAGTGGTTAACACAAGAAAGCATTTCGGTTCATGGTGGAAAAGCGCTCATTCAAACCACCGTGAACAAAAGAGTTAATCAGCCTTTTTCCGTTTGGATTACTGACGGAATGAAGCCATTTACCGGAAATTTTGGATTTGATACCGGTGAATTTGAAAGCAAAAAAGATTTTTTTTATGGTTATTACGAAATCAAATGCAAACTACCGAAGGGTCATTCGGCATGGCCTGCATTTTGGTTGTACGGTGAAGCCAACGGTACAAACAATGAAATAGACGTTTTTGAATTTTGGAATGAAGAAAATGCGGTGGGAAAATTCAGCGCTTCGAAACTGAGTCGCATTCAACACATGACTACCCACTACAATAAACGCATGGATGGCAAGGGGGTTCGGTTGGAGTTTGATGCTTCGCAAGATTTTCACACCTATGGCGTATTGTGGACTCCTCAGGTAATTATTTGGTATACCGATGGAACGGAAATGCGCCGGTTGTACAAATATGAAAAACGTGCACAGCGATTCAATGAAAATTGCGAAGGATGCAAAGAAGGGGTGTTTCCTCAATCGCCTATGAAAATAATAGTTGACATGGCTGTTCAACAAGCATCAATTGAAATTCCAAAATGGGAAAATACCGTTTTTGAAATTGAATACATTCGTGGATACTCACTCAATGAAACCGACTCGAAAACGCTTAAATAATGCTTTAGTAAACATTTCTTAATCAATTTTTTTACAAAATTGTTGCGACAGAAAAAGGTTTTGTATTATTTTGCACGTCATAAGGGGTAGCTGAAAACCTTAAGATAGAGTAAGCACTTAACCAAAATTATTATTTTTATGAAACAAAAATTACCTGGAGCTACAGGCGCATTGGTTTGCGGAATTTTATCAGTTGTTCTTTGCTTTTTCTATGGTTTACCTGGTCTAGTGTTAGGTATCGTAGGTTTAACTTTGTCTAAGAAAGCTATTGCTGCTGACACTGCTAATCCTGGAATGTATGATGGACTTGGTTCTGCTAAAGCAGGAAAAATCCTTTCATTAATCGGAACAATCCTTAGCGGTTTGTATTTCCTTTTAATCTTAATCGGATTCCTTTTCGCTGCTTCTTTGTTGAAGTCTTTAATGGTTCTTTAATAGATGAGCTTAGCTGACTTAATTGAGCAAAATTTTTTAACCTGCTCTTTTAAGAAAGCAACTGGCATAGATTGTTTGGGTTGCGGAATGCAACGCTCATTCGTTTGCTTATTAAGGGGGGATTTGTACGGCAGTGTCCTACATTATCCCCCCTTACTTTTTTTCATAGGTTACATTTTTGCAACTTTCCTTTACGTAACCAACATTTGGAAAACCATCTCGGCTACTTTCCTAAAACTTACCTTGTCGCTCTTTGTAATTATTCTACTGAGCTACATTTACAAGGGCATTTTCTTTGGTCTAGCTCATTGAGAAGTTATCAGACCAACGCCAAAATCAATTGGTTTTTCTCTTGGTATTCAACCACACCGATAACAATATTATTCCTGCACCCACATAGAACATGGGTTGCATGTACTCACTGCTGCCATAAAGCCATAGCGCAATTAATATGGTATAAATCGGCTCCAAATTAATAGCAATAGCACATGAGAATGGCGAAAGTTGTTTCATTACTTCTACACTTGCAATGAAAGCAAATGCCGTTGTTACTGTGCCAAGAATGATCAGTAACAACCACTGCTTACCCGTTATTTCTCCAATGACATGAAATTCGCCTCGCATAAGAAGTACCGCCAATAGAACCATTGTTCCTCCTAACATCTCATAAAAAGCTATTGATGTTGCCGAAATGCGTTGAATAAATATGCCGTTGAATGAACTGAATGTGGCCGCAAAAAGAGCAGCAAGAAGGCCAAAAATAATTCCGGCAACATAGATGCCTTCAGCTTGAAATATCAATGAAACACCAACAACCACGAAGAGTCCCAAAAACAACTCTTTCAAATTCCATTTTTTTCGATTGTATAATGGCGAAATGAGTGCTACAAAAAAGGCTGTTGTGCTCACCACTGAAAGCGCAATGCTTACATTACTTCTATGAATACTCTCAAAAAAACAAAGCCAGTGCGCTGCAGTTATTCCACCAACAACCAACAATTTAAAAATATCTCTCCCTGGAAGTTTAAGTGATTTTGAAAACACCCTCGCATACACGCCAATGGAGACTAGAGCTATTGCCATGCGTAATAAAACCAAGACGTAAACAGAAAACTGGAGCTCTTTACCTATTATTCCCGTGAACCCCCAAAGGAAAACAATGATATGTAGAAGCAGCAGCGACTTACTTCTGCTCATCTTTTTTCTCCACTTCAATTTCCACAACACCGCCACTCACCACATACTTCATGAGGTCAAGTGAATTGGTGTCAAGTAATTTTACATTCGCTTTTGGCACAATCACTAAATGTCCGCTGAAGCTATAACTCATGGGTAAATAAACCCCTATTTTTCCTTCCGGATTTCCAACCTCTTGCAAATCCTCATCGGTAATAAACCCCACAACTTCAACATCTGTTTCTTTGCTCAATTGAACCAAAACCGGCTTGTTGAAACGTTTTTTATTTCCAACAAAAGCGCCTAACATATCTGTGATGCTCTTGTAAATTGTTTTTATGAAGGGTATGCGATCCAAGAATTTCATGAATCGATTCTTAATCTGTTCATTGATCACCTTCGCACCCAAATAACCCAAGCCAATCAATAAAACAAGTAAAATAATAATACCTAGACCCGGAAACTTATGCTCTATTGGAAGAATACCATCTAACGTGTTAAATACAGTATACAAAACATAAACGGTCACATAAATTGGGAGAGCAAGCAACAAACCATTCAGGAAGTAGCTAAAGATTCGTCGAATGAAGAAGTTTTTCATGGTTGATTTTACGGTGCGAAGATAGACCTTATGCAAAAATGCTGTATACTTGTTTTCGTATTTAAAGCCGATTAAACTTAACCTTATGAAAAAACTTTTACTTGCCTTTGGTGCATTCTTTCTTTTCTGCTTTCAGGTAACGGCACAGTGTCCTACTTGCACTCCAGACGTAACATGTGTTAGCACTGATGGGTTTCCTACCATTTGTCCGGCCACTTTACCCAATGCAACCACGGGTCAATATTATGAAGGTGTTCTCACTTTCTATTTGCCTGCGAACGTAACGGATCCCGCTTCCGGAGTAGATGCCACACTTCTTCAAATTACCATTACATCTGTAGACGGACTTCCATTCGGAATGAGCTTCACCATCAATGACCCCGATGCAACCTATTACCCTTCGCAAGGAGAAAATTATGGATGTGCTACCATTTGCGGAACACCAGTGCTTCCAGGCACCTATGATGTAGTGATTAGTGTTGCTGCTGTGGCCGAAGCTTTCGGATTTCAAGTGACACAAAACCAAAGTTTTGTTTACCCCATAATAGTAGAACAGGGTCCCGGAGGCACTTCAACATTCAGCTACGACCAAAGCGCCGGATGCGGTGACCTAACAGTCGATTATGTTGCAACCATTAGCGGGCAACCAGGTCAATTAACCACCTACAATTGGAATTTTGGTAACGGGCAAACAAGCACAGAAGCAGATCCTACAGCGGTTTATTACGCATCATCTGGTGATTATACAACAAGCTTAACTACAGTCATTTCAAACTATGTCATCACCTCTGTTAACCTCTCTGGGGTAAATGGAAATTGGGATGGTGATGCTGATGATCTTTTTTCTACAGCAGACCCCTATTTCACAATTAACAACGCTGCCGGATCAGTTGTGTATACTTCAGGAACCGTAGACAACCAAACCAGTGCATCGTATGGCGGTGTTAATTTCACGCTTTCGAATCCACCCTATACCATCACATTTTGGGATGCCGATGACATTACACAAGATGATAACTTGGGTACATCAAACATCAACATTGCCGTGGGTAGCGTAAGTTTTAATTCTGGAAATGGAACCTCAGGAACCATGAACATTAGCCTAAGCGAAGTAACCAATGTAACTAGCAATACAACCATTAACGTATTTCCTCAACCAGGAGCTGACATATCAATCAGCAATGACGTTATTTCTGCTGTGAATGATTCCATGCCAACTTATTTCTGGTTCCATGATGGAATTATTATTCCCGCTGAATCAAGCTCAAGTTTAACCATGACAGAATCTGGTTATTATACAGTAGAACTTATCAATGAGTACGGATGCTCAGCAACCAGCGATCCCTACCTCTATTGTGCTCCAGTTGTACCATCGTATGACGCTGTTGCCGATGAGCTCTCGGTTGCCGATACTTATGACTCATACCAATGGTTCTACAATGGAATTTTACTTCAGGGTGCAACTACCTATTATTTAATTAACCCACAAAACGGTGTATACGCTATTCAAGTCACAAACAGTTACGGTTGTGAACTTATGTCGAACACGTTTACCGTTAATGTAGGAATTAATGAAATTACTTCGAATGATTTAAACGTTAGTGTGTATCCAAATCCTTTTGAGCATACACTAAATGTTCAATGGAACAACACACACGAAACTGCAATGCTTACCATTCGCGATGTTGCTGGACGAATAGTGAAAAGTGAACAAGTTACTGGAGGTAACGCGGTCATTTCAACATTCGAACTAACTGCCGGAAATTACATTGTTGAACTTCAATCTGCCGATGCGGTTGTTAGAAAACACGTGATTAAGCAATAAGCTTTTAAGCAAAAGGTACAAACGCCTCTTCAAAGTGAATCACTTTTGAAGGGGCGTTTTTCTTTTCAATAACCGCTACAATATCAAACCGTGGCTCTAAGTCCAAATCTGAAGTAACTAAAAAGAGATGCGCGGCCTTAATTAAGTTCCTCCGCTTGTCATAGCGAACAGCCTCTTCAGGCGAACCATATTCTTCAGAGCTCCTCGTTTTCACTTCTACAAAAACCAAGAATTCTCCGCTGCGCATTATTAGATCTACTTCGTAGCGGTCATAACGCCAATTCATTGCATAAAAAATCATTCCTTTCTTTTCCAGAAACTCCTTGGCAATACTCTCTCCCTTTTTTCCTAACTCAATGTGTTCCATTCAACTTACTTTTGCAGACAAATAAACCTGTTTAATATGAATCTTCGCTCACTACTCATTCTGTTTCTTATGCCTTTTTATGTGTCAGCACAAAAATGGAATTTTCTTAAAGACGAGAATTGGAGCGGCGTTGACGAAAGAAAAGGACAGGCATATGTTTATTGGGGATATAACAGAGCTTCCTACTTAAGAAGCTACATTCACTTCAAAAGCACCAATTATGATTTTGTATTGAAAAATGCGAGCGCCACAGATATGCCATCTGCTTTTGATCCCGATGTCTATTTCAATTTCAAAAACTTCAGTATTCCCCAATTCAATGCACGCGTTGGTTATTTCTTAACCGATCAACTTTCAGTCTCTATTGGTTGGGATCACATGAAATACAGACTAACACCCACCCAGACGGTGGTTATAGACGGATACATTGATTCAACGGCCTATGCGGGTCAAGCTTATACCGGAGAGTTTCATGATCAAACCATTCTTTATACCACAGACTTCATGGACTTTCATCACAGCAACGGATTCAATTTTGTTCGTGGTGCAATAGAATACAGAGCACCAGTCTGGAAAAATAAAAAGGGAACTGTAGGGCTATACTCGTGGTGCGGTGCTAGCTTGGGCATTTTTCTGCCTTGGACAGATTTTACCTTCTACGGCGAAAGGCACCTCAACTGGCTGCATGTTGCAGGTTGGGGGGCAAGTATTTCTTCCGGTGTGAAATTGGAGGCTGGGAAACACTTTTTTGCACAAATAGGCGCCCAATTTGGAAGATCTTTTTTAGGCGATATTCTGCTTGAAGATGAAGGCGCTGCGCGAGCGCAACAGTCCATTACATTTTTAGAAAGATCTTGGTCTGTTGGTATGTATATCGGAAAATCGAAAAAAAGAAATTAGTCAACCTGTTGCGGCTCTACCCAATCTCCATGCTCTTGAATAAGAGCAATGAGTTCATCAACAGCCTCCTCCTCATTCACGTTTTTCTTAACCACATTTTTTTCTTTGTACAAGGTTATTTTTCCTACCCCTGTTCCTACATATCCGTAATCGGCATCGGCCATCTCGCCTGGTCCATTTACAATACACCCCATAATTCCAATCTTAATACCCTTTAAATGCGAAGTTCTAGATCGAATTTTTGCCGTTGTTTCCTGCAAATCAAATAACGTTCTACCGCAACTGGGACATGAGATGTATTCTGTTTTTGAAATTCGAGAACGCGTTGCTTGTAAAATACCGAATGCCAATTCATTTGACTTGCCCACTGCAGTAGATGCATTGCTAATAAAAACGCCATCGCCCAAACCGTCCAAAAACAACCCACCAATGTCTGTACTTGCATACAACATGTACAACTCTTCTTCAAGAGCATAGGCGCGTTCAATAATCACGGGACCAACATAATTCGCATGAATAAGTTTGAAAAATGTAGCTCGTAAATCTTGCAAGGCAGATTCTTTCTCTGAAGAGAGCAACAGAACCACATGGCTCTGTTCTTTCAAATTTTCAATGGCTTTCGCATTTAAATCCGCGGTTGTACAACGCACAAAATTCAACTTATCCGAACGATCATTCGGTTCTTGAAAACGCTTCCAATCAAAAAGTGGAAAATGTCTGTCTTTATTTTTTTCCCAAGAATCATAATCTTGAATAACACCTAAAGTTCCCGGTATTTCGAAATCAATAGAATGGTTTCCAATGTAAATGAAGTCACATGCTGAGTCTGTAATATTGAACTTATCTAATTCAACACTGTATCGGTACCCCACAGCAAAAAGAGATGCCGGAGTAATTGATTCTTTACTTGAATAATCTGCAACGACCCGAGGTACATTTTTTCCACCAATTTGACCAAGTTCAATTGAATTCCGCTTGTTGAATTCAAACAATGAAATGGGCACCTCTACGCGCTCTATTTCTTCTTTCTTTCTATTTGAATAACGATTAACCAGATTACGAGCCACCGGCATCTCTGCCTCAGGGGCTTCTGTCAGTGAAACACGCACGGTATCGCCAATTCCATCTTCCAACAATGCACCTATACCCACTGCAGATTTAATTCTACCATCTTCACCATCACCAGCCTCTGTAACACCTAGGTGCAAAGGGTATGAACGACCGTGTTTCAAAAATTCTTTAACCAAAAGCCTGTAAGCATATACCATAACCTGTGGGTTTGAAGCTTTCATGCTCACCACCAAATTGAAAAAATTTTCTTTTTCGCAGATTCGAATGAACTCCATAGCTGATTCTACCATGCCTTCTGGAGTATCGCCATACCTGCTTAAAATGCGATCAGATAACGAACCGTGGTTGGTTCCAATTCGCATGGCTGTTCCGTTCTCTTTACATAACCTTACCAAAGGAAGAAAACGTTCTTCAATGCGTTTCAGCTCTGCTTGGTACGTTTCGTTGGTGTAAACAATTTCTTCAAACTTTTTCTTATCTGCATAATTCCCCGGATTCACCCGAACCTTCGCAACAATACGCGAAGCAATTTCTGCTGCATTCGGGGTGAAATGAATATCTGCAACAATTGGAGTTGTATACCCTCTTTTTCGTAACTCTTCTTGAATAACTGCTAAGTTCTCTGCCTCATTTTTACTCGGGGCTGTAATTCGAACCAATTCGCAACCGGCTTCAATCATGCGAATGCTCTCCTCTACAGTAGCTTCCGTATTCATGGTATCTGCCGTTGTCATGCTTTGAACACGCAAAGGCGCCTTACCACCAAAAACCACCCCTCCTATAGAAACCTCGCGTGTTTCCAGACGTTCGTACCCAAACAATAAATCTTCAAATTGAATCATGCCCTTATAACAATTGGTCAGAGAAAAAGTTGATGCTCCCTATTGAATGGTATCACCCATTGCTGCAGACATGGATCTGTCCAATTCATCTTCCGCCTCTTTCTCTCGCTGAAATACATCTTTGTATTGTCCTTTCGAAATACATTTAGAAACCGCATTGGTTAGGTCGTTCTGAGAGTAATCCGCTTTCGGCTTGTCTTGCATAATATCCTTTTCCACACAAGAACATATAGTCTCTGCGTCACTATCTATATAATTCAATGTTGCAGCTTTGCATGACTTGTGCAATTCTTTTTTCTTTGCGTCTGTCCATGCCTCACAAGAAGCCAAGGAAACGGCTGCCATTATGAAAACAAAAAAAACTGATTTTTTCATAGTCTTTGCGTTTTTAGTATTTTGTTTTTTTCTCCCAATTCATTCTTATTTGCCAACTGCCCACAAGCCGCGTCAATATCTTTTCCCCTGCTTCTTCGCACATTCACAATCATGTTTTTAGATTCTAAAAATTTCGCGAAGGCATCAACGCGCTCAGGCGAGGCTTGTTGAAATTCACCATCATCTATTGGGTTATATTCAATGATGTTGATTTTAACGGGAAGTCGTTTGGAATATTCCGCCAATTCCCTTGCATCTGCAATAGAGTCATTAAAATCCTTGAAAATGATATACTCGAACGTAACACGCGTGCCTGTTTTTTCATGGAAATAGTGCAACGCGTCGCTCAAAATTTCCAGATTATTCGACTCGTTGATATCCATGATTCGGTTGCGCTTTTCGTCATTCGCCGCGTGCAAAGACAAGGCCAGGTTGAACTTCACTTGATCATCGCCCAACTTCTGAATCATTTTAGCAATTCCCGCAGTGCTAACCGTAATGCGTTGAGGCGACATTCCCAAACCTTCCGGTGTGGTAATCCACCGAATGCTCTCCAAAACGTTTTTGTAATTCAACAGCGGTTCACCCATACCCATATAAACAATGTTGGTCAAGGGGGTTTCATAGTTTTGTTCAGCAAAACGCTTCAAATAATTAACCTGATCAAAGATTTCACCAGCAGATAAGTTTCGCATCATTTTCAACCTACCTGTAGCACAAAACTTACATGACAAGCTGCAACCAACTTGAGATGAAATACAGGCGGTCATGCGCTTTGCGGTGGGTATAAGAACTCCTTCAACCACTTTACTTCCCTCTACTTCAAATGCGCATTTCACCGTGCGGTCAGAACTCACTTGCTGTTCTTTCAACAAAGCTGCATGAAAGCTATATGCCTCATTCAACTGCTCACGCAATCCCTTCGGAAGATTCAACATGACATCAGTGCTCAAGGCATTTTTTTGCCAAAGCCATTCTGTAATTTGCTTTGCACGAAATGCAGGCTGGCCCCACTCCTTCAATTGCAATTGAAGTTGTTCCATACCTATCTCGCGTAAATCCAGCTTTTTCATGATGTCAACAAAGATAGATTGCCATACATTTGATTCATGCTCAAATGGTACAAAGTTTTTTCACTACTCCTCATCTGTTGCATTTGCACTCTTGTGACCAAGGCACAACCTGATTCGTTAGATATTGAAGAAAGTCCACCCTTTGAAATGGGTGAGGATACTCTTCCACCACCACCACCCCAGATAGACTGGCAACCTTTCGAATGGCCTAATGATTCAATAAATACAACCCCTTCTCCAGCGAACAAGATGACGAGCTTTTGTGGAATCGATTTTGGATTCATCTCCTTACGTGGGAAATATGGAAATGCATTTTCTAAATCACACCCCCTAAATTCAAAGAGTTTCTCATCATACGCCCTGCGAGTGAATCTTTTTCACAAAAAAATAAATATCATTCAAAATTACTTTGGAATAGCTACAGGTTTGGGCTACACGCATGAGCAGCTTTCGTTTCGTAATGCAACTGTTTTTAGTAATACGGCTCCCGGATTTTCTATTGTAGACACGCTAGAATACAAAACAAATCAATTGCGGAGAAACGGTATTTTTGCACCCATACTTTTAGAGTTTAATACCAAGAACAACAATTCAGAAAATAACAACATGCGCGTAGCTTTTGGTTTGGCATTTTCATACTACTTCGCCCAACAGGGTTTAACACGATATACAATCAATTCAAATTCGCATTTAGAATCTCGAATCACTAAAATTTATGGTGCACAAAAATTTTACGGAGAATTTCATTTGAAATTCTGTTATCGCCAATTCGGGTTATTTGTGACCGCTCCTTTGAACTCAATTTTTTCACAAGTCAACGCCTTCCCAATTACTTTTGGAATAAATGCAAACTCCAAACTTTTCTAGCGTTTTTTCTTTTCGTCTTAGAACAAGAATTTACTTTTCAATGATAGCCATGATGGCTGTTGCTTTGTTTGCAACAGGATTGCTCGCCATCTATGACCATCAAGAGCATGAAGAGGTATACAACGAACAACGCATAAAAAGAAAAGAAAACGCAGTGCGTGCATCACTCTCATTCATGACCTCTCAGCACGCCGGACAATTGCCCGCCGATTCCATTGGTGAGTTGTTGTCTGATAAAATTTGTGAATTATCTGAAGTGCATAACGTATTCATGACTGTTTATGATCTGTACGGACACTACACGGTTTCATTTAACAGCGATTCTTTAGCCACCTTGAGATTGCCCGAGCAACTCGACAAAAACTTTACAAAACGCATACTCGACGAAACCAAAAGCACAGCCATCATACTACCATACCCGCATGACACCAAGAAAAACATGGCCTATTGGTGTTACAGAGATGATTACAACAAACCCATCGCAATTATTTCTATGCTCTACGTAAAAGAAGAAGATGGTGAAAAACAATTGTACACCTTTCTGTATGATATAGGGTATGCATACATTTTACTTTTTTTAATTGGGGTAGTTACTGCATTCTTTATCTCCAGAGGTATTACAAAACCATTGAAAACCCTCAGTAAACGCCTCAGTGCGTTGCGTTTTGGTTCGAACAATGAGCCACTTGTTTGGAAATCAAATGATGAAATTGGAGCCCTCATTCAAGAGTATAACCGCATGCTCATTGATCTCGAATCAAGCGCCAATAAACTGGCTCAGCAAGAACGTGAAACAGCATGGAGGGAGATGGCACAACAAGTGGCTCATGAAATCAAGAATCCGCTTACCCCCATGAAATTGCGCATGCAACATTTGCAACGCACGTGGCAAGAGAAACCAGAGGAGTTCAATCAACGATTAACAGATTTCGTTCAAAGCATGTCAGATCAGATTGACACCCTTACACGCATTGCAGAAGAATTCTCTCATTTTGCCAAGATGCCTCAGCCTCAAATGGAAGACGTGAATATTACCGAGGTGGCAAAGAGCGCTGTTTCTACTTATGACACAGATGACGCAGAGGTTCATATTTATGTGCATCAGAATGAAGAGGTCTGGGTTTCCGGTGATAAAACACAATTGATTCGCGTATTGAACAACCTCATTAACAATGCGCTTCAAGCCATTCCAGATGAACGAAAAAAGAATGTTACTCTTGCTTTAAGATCGTCAAAAAAAGGAGTTGTAATTAAAGTTACAGACAACGGAATAGGCATCAATTCTGAAATAAGAAAACGTATTTTCATGCCCAATTTCACAACACGATCCACTGGAAGTGGCTTGGGCTTAGCCATGGTGAAAAGTATGGTTCAACTAATGGGCGGCGAGGTTGCATTCCGAACCATTGTTGGAAAAGGAAGTTCATTCTTTGTTTTCCTGCCTACTAAAAATTAATGGCCTGCTCGGTGCTGCATCATTATTGAAATTAGCTACTTGAAGATTTAAGGCATACAACCCATCTTCAATTTCATTTTTTACAAATATGAATTCCGTAATGGTTTTATTCCATTGGGGCGCATGCGGTACATTCCAAAATAAATGATGCGCAGCCAAAGCACCACCATCTTCCTCTCTGTCTATACTAGGCAGATCAATAAGAAGATGCTTAACTGAAGTCTTATTCAATTGCTCAATGGCCGTAACATGCACGTATGGGAAATTTGTGCCTGAATACAGCTTACTTAATTTCGAATGATCATTCGGTTTAGTACGAACTATCAAAGCCTCAACTTCAGGAAAAATAGTTCCAAAATCAGAAACCATTAAATCGCCTTCTCTTTCTTCCAAGTCAACTGTAACCAATTGAGCAAGGTAAAAAACCTGATTCACACTGTTAATCACACTTGGAGCTTCGGCTAAGATGTGACCCGCATTTTCCGTATGCGTACCATGTCCATGCGGATTAAAAGCAACGTTACGAAAATTCACTGCACCACCTGCCGCTACCGAACCCGTGAATCGTTCTGTCATGACCGGTTCTATTCTTGCCGCATCTACATACCAAGCACGTGGACCTTCCTCAGAGAGCGCAATAGACAAATCATGTCCATTATTTAGGTTGAACGTATAGCCAAATAATTCAATCTTCATGTGTTAAAAATAAATGTGAAATTAGATTGTTTGAAATTAACCATCCAGCAGGTAATAATGAAAAACCCCGCTCGTCTTGTTGAATCCATTGCTTCTTCTGCCATTCCTCCAACACATTTGCATGTTCTTCTCTCCAACTTGAAGGAAATTCATTCCATAAAACACCTTCTTTCGTTCGCAATCCAGTCATTAACCGCTCGTTCAATATGTCTACCTCACGAAGCTTTTCCAATTCATAATAACGACCATCTTCTGATCGAATACTACGAACATATTCGTTGTTGTTTGATACGTTCCACCTTCTATTCCCGTGAGAATACGAATGAGCTCCTGGACCAATGCCCACATACGGAATGCCCTTCCAATAATTTGAGTTGTGAACCGAACGTTGACCGGAACGCGCATAATTACTTAACTCGTAATGCTCATATCCAGCTTTTTCTGAAAGTTCATGCAGCAAAAAGAACTCGCACTCCATGCGCTCATCTGGCACCTCAACCAACTTGCCTTGTTTCTCCCATTTACCAAAGGCCGTTTTTTCTTCAATGGTTAAAGCATAACTTGAAAAATGTGGTAACGAAAACGAAAAGAGCTTTTCAATATTCATTAAAAACTTCGACGTACTTGAATGCGGAATACCGAAAATGAGATCTGCTGTTAAATTTTCGAATCCTGCATCCTGTGCCCGTTTAATGGCAGTCTCTGCCTCTTGTCCAGAGTGCTTTCTATTCATTCCGTGCAAGTCATCATCAAAAAAAGATTGAACACCAATACTTAATCGGTTTACTCCAAAGGCACGCATCTGATTTAAAAATGGAAGCGTCACGTCTTCGGGGTTCACCTCTACTGTTATTTCCGTGGTGTTCGAAATTCCAGGTACAAGCGGATCAAATAACTTCTTAAATTCATTTTCATTCAACACTGAAGGAGTGCCACCACCAAAATAAACGGAAGATAATTCTGAATGAAACCACTCTCCTTTTCGCCTTTCCAACTCAACATGCATGCAGTCAATAACCTCTTCCTTATTTTTCAAAAGTGTTGAAAAATGAAAATCACAATAGTGACACGCGTGTCTGCAAAAAGGAATATGAAAATACACGCCTAGCATCACGCGAAATTAATTAGCTTCGCATACAAATTCATCTTCATGAAAGCTATTTTAAACGGACAAGAGGAAGTTATTTTTGATTTGAGTGAAAAGAAGATTCAGTTTGATCTTCTTCAAGAAGGAAAATTTCTGAATATCATCCACAACAACCAAAGCTTTACATGTGAAATTTTGAGTGTTTCACACGAAGAAAAAAAAGTAGGTTTGCGTTTAAATAGCAAAGAGATTCACGTGCAACTGGAAGACGAGCTTGACCTATTGTTAAAGACAATGGGAATTACTAGTGGCCAGTCTGCCAAGGTGAAACAAATCAAATCACCCATGCCCGGATTGGTGCTTTCCATCAATTGCTCTGAAGGGCAACAAGTTCAAAAAGACGACGTTCTTCTCATTCTTGAAGCCATGAAAATGGAAAATGCCATTAAATCTCCACAAGATGGTGTCATTAAATCCATTCATGTAAAAGCGGGCACTGCCATTGAAAAAGGGGTGGTCATGATTACTTTTGAATAAATGAGATATTTTTTACTATTTCTCCTTTTCATTTCTTCTTCAGGCGTCTTTGTGTCGGCTCAAGGCAATCCTTGTGCGAATGTGGCGAATCAAATTTTATGTGCCGATACACCCTACGAAGCCGCAAGTCTAGAGGCCTACCCCTTTAATTTGGGATGCTTTGATTACACAATGACTAACTTTTATACGTTTGAAACTGGCTCGAATCAAAATGCATTTATGCAAGTCGCTATCAACTATAGCAATTGCGACTACATTGATTTCACTCAAAATGAAGTTGTCAACGATAGTCTTTTCTTTATTGTTGCACAACTCACTCCAGGGGCTGACCCATGTTTACCCTCGTCATATTCTATTATTTCATCTTGTGTAGGTAACAATGCCAACATGGATTCAACGGTTTCAGGACTTTCCCTAGAAAGTGAATATGTTTTAATTGTGGGTTCGAATCATGACAACAGTCAATTTGGCCCATGCGCCTATGATATTGCTATTGGAGGGCCTGCAGTAGACTTAACTGCCAGTGCTAGCCCGTTCAATATTACACTTTGTGAAGGCGCAGATGCCATTGCAACAGGTGCAAGCTCAGGAGCCCCCTACTCATGGTCTCCAGAACCTGAGAATGCAGCTTATTCGAGCGATTCAACCTTTACGTTTTATCCGTCAAATGCAGGTCAAACCATTTCACTATCTGCCGTAAGTACCATTGGTAGTTGCACTGTGAATGCGCCCATATATGTGCACATCAATGAACCTATTTTCATCTATAATGCACTTACTCCAAATGGAGATGGATATGATGATTTTTGGGAAATTTCAGGATTGAATATTCCCTGTTTTGAAGCGGCTGAAGTCAGCGTATATGACCGTTGGGGACAACTTGTTTTTCGCTCTCTTGGTTATCAAACTCCTTGGGATGGAACAAATAGAGGCAAGTTTTTGCCAACAGGCCCGTATTATTATGTCATTGAACCCAACGCCATAAATGTAGATATTGAACCATACATTGGCATCGTTTCCATTATTAGATGAAGAATATTATTCAATACTGCTTGTTGCTCTTGTTGCCTTTCTCAATGGAAGCACAACAGCTTCCGCAGTACACCTTCTTCACATACAATTACATGAACTACAATCCCGCCGTAACGGGGAATACCCCCTGTTTAGAGGCTAAGATTGGCTACCGCATGCAGTGGGCAGAATATGAAGGAGCCCCCCGAACAGGTTACGTAACGGTGCACAATAAATTCGGGGTACGTCGGTATAACTTCCACGGAATAGGTGCCTATGTAGAAACAGACAATGCGGGCCAATTCGGATATACTTCCTTACACGCCAATTACGCATATCACTTGAAGCTTACAAAAGGTTATAGCCTGTCAACAGGAATTGGAGTTGGATTCATGCAATATCGCTTCGGTTACGGTGGAATTAACATGCCACAATTGGTTGATGATCCTGCCGTTCAAGGTTCCGTTGGGGATATCATATTTCCCGTTTTCAATTTCGGAATGTGGCTGTATAGAAAAGATAAATTTTTTGGAATAAGTGTTAGACAACTTACTAGTCCTAAAGTTGACGGTTTTGCAGACACCAGATTAAAACGCCACTACACCTTTGCTTATGGCAGGGCATTACAAGTGGGCGATGATTTTTCATTTAAGCCCGCCCTCTTGTTAAATTATGTTGGAAAAAGCAAACCCTCTTTGGAAGGTCAAGCTCTCCTTGAATACAAAAGAAAAGTTGCAATAGGTTTAGCTGCGCGAAGTGGACACGGTGTATCTGGACTTGTAAAGCTCGATGTTCTGCCATATTTAACAGTTGCATACGCTTATGATATAACAGCCAATCGCATTCGACTGGCTTCGTACAATACACATGAAATTACTTTGGGCTTCAGAGCTTGCGGAATGAAGCAAAAGAATCATGTTCCCTGCGCAGCATACGACTAATGAACATTGAATCTTTTTTCGAATACTGTCATTCCCTTCACACAGACGTTACCGAAGATTTTCCCTTCGATCAAACTACGCTTGTTTTTAAAATCAACGGAAAGATTTTCGCAATGACCGATGTAGATGATTTCGATGGTGGTGTTAATTTAAAATGTGACCCCGATCGAGCCATTGAACTCAGAGAGTCATACTCAGGTATTGTACCCGGATACCACGCGAATAAGAAGCATTGGAATACCATTTATCCCAACCAAGATGTTCCAGAGACTCTTTTCAAAGAGCTCATTGAACACAGCTTCCAATTGGTGTTTAAAAAGAAAAAATAATTATTTCCTAGTGTATTTCAAAACTTTGAAAGCATAGGCATGCTTCTCGTCTTTCTCCTGTGTAAACAAAAGTTCGGAGTCATATAACTCCTCATCAAATGCAGGAAAAAAAGCATGTGCACCTGGAAACTCAGCATCTACGTGGGTCAAGTAAATGGAGTTTACCCAACCTTCACTCAATGCAAGTGCATAAATCTGTTCACCACCAATGACAAAAGCCTCGTCTTCAGATCCCTGCTGCGCAAACGAAAATGCATCACGAAGACTTGAAAAAACATAGGCTCCATCGGCAATAAAGTCTGGCTGCTTGGTTAATATAACATTGACCCTATTCTTGAACGGACGAAACGCTGCTGGAATGCTATCCCAGTTCTTTCGGCCCATAATGACATGGTGGCCCTTCGTGGTTTCCTTGAAAAACTTCATGTCGTTCGGCAAGTGCCACATCAAATCATTGTCTTTACCTATGGCTCTATCTCTGCCCATGGCAGCAATCAGTGAGACTTCCATTATATTGCAACTTCAGCTTTAATATGCGGATGAGGATCATAATTTTCAATCGAAATATCATCCATTGTAAATTCAAATAAATCCTTCACAGAAGCATTTAATTTCAAAGTGGGAAGTGTTCTAAATTCTCTAGACAACTGCAATTTGGCTTGCTCAACGTGGTTGGTATACAAATGCACATCGCCACCGGTCCAAACAAAATCACCAACCTCTAAGTCACAAACTTGTGCAATCATATGAGTCAATAGCGCGTAGGAAGCAATATTAAAAGGAACACCAAGGAAGGTGTCACAACTTCTCTGATACAATTGACAACTCAACTTTCCTTCAGCTACATAAAATTGAAACAAACAATGACAAGGTGGCAAAGCCATTTGATCAATAAATGAAGGGTTCCAAGCAGAAACAATATGTCTTCTTGAATTCGGATTATTCTTTAGCCCGTTGACCAAATTCACAATTTGATCTGTTGACGTGCCGTCTGGATTAGGCCAAGAACGCCATTGATAACCGTATACTGGGCCAAGATTTCCTTGCTCATCGGCCCATTCGTCCCAAATAGAAACACCATTTTCTTTCAAATAAGCAATGTTTGTGTCTCCTTTTAAAAACCAAAGTAACTCATGAAAAATACTGCGTGTATGTAATTTTTTTGTTGTTATCAGTGGGAACCCTTCTTGCAGATTAAACCTCATTTGATATCCGAAAACACTGTAGGTTCCCGTTCCTGTCCGGTCTTCTTTTTTCACACCAAAATCTAAAAGGTGTTGTAACAAATCATGATACTGCTTCATTCTTCAAATGTAATCTGTTCAATTGGGATTCAAAGTAGCTGTTGAAAATCATCTTAAACCTTTTCATAAATCGTATATCTTAACACGCAGTTAACATCCATGAAAAAAATTCTTAGCCTTGCCTTTGCCGCCTTCAGTTTAAATTGTGTGGCACAAATCAACTTTTACGATCCCTATACCATTGAGGATATCCGTATTTATTTTGCATCGGCCAACTGGGATGCAACCTTAGATGCAGCGGTAATCAATGAAACGTATACCATTGCAGATAGCGTGGTGATTAACGGACAGGTTTTTACTCAAGTTGGTGTCAAGTATAAAGGCAATAGCTCATACAACGCCAACCGACCGAAAAATCCATTCCACATAAAACTAGATTACGTCTTGGACCAAGATTACCAGGGGTATGAAGATTTAAAACTAAACAACGGTTTTTCAGACCCTTCTATGATGCGTGAAATTTCCTCTTATAAAATTCTGCGTCAATACATGGATGGTCCGAAAGCAAATCTGGCTCAAGTGTACGTGAATGGTAACTACCATGGAATTTATACCAATGCTCAAGACATAGGGAATAGATTCAATTTCGATCATTATTATACATCCACTGGTTCATTTGTAAAATGTAATCCGCAGAATGTTCAATCTGGCGGGGGCAGTGGCCTACTCTACTCTACTGCCGATTCAACGGGATATTTGAGCCAATATGAACTTCAGTCGAATTTTGGATGGAATAAATTACAAGATCTGATTGATACCCTGAACAATTTCAGTGGAAATATTGACCATGTTCTAGATGTTGATCGCGCACTTTGGATGCTTGCTTTCAATGATGTCTTGGTGAATTTAGATAGTTATTCTGGAAGCTTTCGTCAAAACTATTATTTGTATCGAAACCATCAACACCGCTGGATTCCAACAGTGTGGGATGTAAACATGTCCTATGGAAGCTTCACCATGCTGGGAACAAATGCAGGTGGTGGTGGACCCGGAGGCGGTGGAAATTTAAGTTTAACTACCATGCAGCAAATGGATCCGTACATTCATATCAACGATTCCAATTGGCCCTTGATAAACAAACTGTTGGCTGTTCCCATTTACAAGCGCATGTATACAGCGCATCTTCGAACCATCAATCGTGAAAACTTCATCAATGCAGATTATAAAACTTACATTGAAGCCATGCATACGGCAGCAGATAATGCGGTAAGCACAGATCCAAATTATCTCTATACCTATCAAAATTTTCTGAATAACCTTACAACAACCATAACTGGTGGCGGACCTGGCGGCGGCACCGTTGGAATATACCAGCTCATGGATTCAAGAGCTACTTATTTAGAGGGAACTTCTGCCTTCGCGGCCACACCTCCAAGTATTACCAATGTATCACCTTCTACCAGCACTCCCAATTACGCTGAAAGTGTAATCATCAACGCAACGGTCTCAAATGCCAATGAGGTGTATATTGGATACCGATATAAAAAATCAGATGTGTTTATTCGCACCCTTATGTTCGACGATGGTACACATAATGATGGTGGTGCAGGTGATGGAGTTTATGGGATAACCATTCCTGTACAATCTCTTCGCATTCAATATTACATCTATGCAGACAACAGCAACGCCGGAATTTTTTCACCAGAGCGTGCAGAACATGAGTTTCATGAAATCAAGGCTTCCATTCAAATGGCAACATCAGCTGATATTGTTCTGAATGAAGTTGTTTCCAACAACAATTCAATCATTACCAATGAACAAGGAAAAACGAAAGATTATATTGAAGTAGTCAATATTTCTTCGGTGCCACTTGGTCTTCATTCACTCTGTTTAAGTGACGATTCAAGTCTTCCCGCCAAATGGCAATTTCCCGGTTCCGTTTTCATTATGCCAGGAGAGCATTTGTTGGTTTGGTCTGACGATAACGATAACGTGTTCATAGACCCACATACCAACTTCAATCTTTCTTCTACAGGTGAATTCATTAGTTTATCTGATACACTTGGAAATGTTTTTCAAAGTACATATTCACCCTCCCAAAATATAGATGAGGCATGGGGAAGATGCTATGACGCGTGGGGCGATTTCAATGTGAATACAAATGCTACACCAAGAGAAATAAATGACTGTATCATTGGCATTGAAGAATTAAGTAACAATGATTTTACGGTTTTTCCTATCCCCGCTCGAAATACACTAACCATTCAATCCAATGAAGAGGTTGGTAAAATTGAGCTCTTTGATTTTACCGGCAGACTTCTTCTAACCGAACAATCATTCGGTACGCGTTTAGAACTTTCCATTGATTTTCTAAATGCCGGAATCTACGCTGTTAGAAGAAACAACGAAAAAATACTTTTAATCGAAAAGCTATAATGTAAAACTCAACCAAGACGCATCGTCTGTGTGCTCTTGATTTCCTTTCCAAGCATTGAAAAGGCTTTCAATCTCACAGGTGCTTCCAGAACTAAATACGTGACCATCTTCAATCCATTGAATTAACCCGGAAAGACGAAGTCGCTTATTCGTTTCTTCTCCAATCTGGTCATAAAGACCATCAGAGAACATGGCAATGCGTTTTTCATTCCCATTAAAAGAGCCTGAGGCCACAATTAATGTGTCACCGGGCAAGTGCAGGAACCCCTTTGATTTCGCAATAGATTCAACTTTGTTTTCAGTATCAATTAACAAGATGTTTCCATTTAAACTAGCCCAATCTACTTGTTTTGAATTCTTATCAATTTTCAAAATAGCCAAGTCGAAACCAGCTGCCATTTCTGAATAGCGCACAGATGTATTGAGCCTTCGTTTTAAATCTTGAACAACCTCACCCACGGCTTCCTGTAGATTCAAGTTTGGATCACCAATTTTATCGTCTAATAAATCACTTACCAATACGGTAAGTAAAGCCCCTGCTAACCCATGCCCCGTGCAGTCACCCAATGCGATATAATTGCAATCTGATTTTTCCTTATGCCAATAAAAATCCCCTGACACCGCTTCACTTGAAGTGCTGAATACACACAGGTCGTTCATGTGTTTTGAGAGAATTCTATGGTTCGGTAAAAAGCACTCTTGCACAAACCTAGCGTATTGTAAGCCCTGCTTTAACTCTTCATTCTTCTGATTCAATTCCGCGGTTCTATCTTCAACTTTTCTCTCCAATTCTTTATTCAGTATGGCCAACTCTTGAGTTGTTCTTCGCAATTCAACTTCGCTATTGTACATATTAATAGCCTCAAGTACGGTCAACTCTAAGTCCTTTGGCTCCCATGGTTTTTCTATGTATCTAAATAATCTTGCCCTACTCAATACGTCTGTTACGGCTGCAAGATCGGCCTGACCCGTTAACATAATTTTCTTTGATTCCGGGAAGATGTCTTCGAGGTGACCCAATAGAATGCTGCCATTCATAGGATACATCATGTAATCACTAATAACGCAGATGAGTTCGTCTTGGCTTTCCTTTAAAGTTCTGGCAATCATGAGCGCATCTTCACCGTTACTTGCAGTTAACAATTCCAGCCCTTTAGGCAAAAAACTTTTAACATGCACAGACAATACACTTAAGATGATGGCTTCATCGTCTACCAACAATATTACTTTCCGCTGTATTCTCATTTTAGCAACACAAGTATACCAAAATAAAGGCTCAAATTTTCAAAACAGTGCGTAAAACAATTATTTTCTGTCACGAAGCGCCTGAATTGCGGCCCGGCCTTGTTTCAATAAATTGAGCACAGACTCTTTTACATCTGAAGTAACTCCATCGCCTTTCAAATGAATGCTTAGATCTTGAAAACTCAAGGGGGTTGGACGAACACCAATGATTTCCATAGTGGCCTTAAGTTGATGAAGTTCATGTCTGAGCGCTAGAACATCTTCTTCCAAAATGGCTTTTTCTAAACGTTCCATTTGAGGAGGTAAATGCAACAAATAGCCGCCAATCACTTGATTCAACATTTCTTCATTATCACCAACATATTGCCTTAATACGGTCAAATCCAACTTGGCCTCTTCTTGCGTTACAGGCAGAGTTACGTGTATTTCTTTGATATATGAAAGCATCACTTCCATCAATTGCTTCTCAGTATATGGTTTTACCAAATAATCATTCATTCCTGCACTTTTGCAAATAGTTACCTCTTCACGCAAGGCGTTTGCACTTAGTCCAATGATAGGAGTGGTAATATTTCTTTTTTCACGAATAATTCGTGTGGCTTCAATTCCATCCATGACGGGCATTTGAACATCCATAAGTATGATGTCAAAATCTTGAGCTGTTAGAATTTCCAATGCTTCCTCTCCATTTGAAGCTATTTCAATTTGACAACCATATTTTTTCAAAACAACTTGAAGGACCATTTTATTCAATTCATTGTCCTCAACTGCCAGTACTTTAACTTTACTTAGATCAACATGGTTGGTATCTAACGACTGACTGTTTGCTTGCTTCACCGAGGTTTCCGTTAAGGTGAAATCAATTGTTACCGTAGTTCCTCTTCCTTTATAGCTCTCAATCTGCAAGTCGCCACCCATGATTTGAATAATACTTCGGGCAATACTCAACCCTAAGCCGCTACCTCCAAACTTTCTAGTAATGCTATTGTCTTCTTGTGAAAATGCCTCGTACACGCGCTGTAAGTATCCTGGGTCCATTCCAACTCCTGTATCTTCAACCCGAATTCGTATTTCTACCTTTTGACTTTGTCTGCTCAACATTTCAATTTGAACTGAAACCCGGCCTTTCGAGGTAAACTTAATGGCGTTTCCAACAATGTTAAACAATACCTGATTCAATCGATAAGGATCACCCAACAATAAGCCCATGGCATCAAAGCCGGTGAATGAATAAGAATAGTTAATGTTTTTTTCCTGAGCTTTCGCTTTAAATATGGAAAGGGCATCTTCTGTACTTTTGGTAAAGTCAAAAGGAATTGTTTCTACACTGAATTTTCCCGCTTCTATTTTAGATATATCCAATACATCATTGATAATGGCTAAAAGTGTGCTTGACGCACTTGTCATGATGTCTACAAATCGGGATTGGTCTGAATTTAGATTGCTCTTTGACAGCTGTTCAGCCATGCTCACAATGCCATTCAATGGTGTACGAATCTCATGACTCATGTTTGCTAAAAACATGGCTTTGGCTCGTGATGAATCTTCTGCTTTTTTTCTCGATTCCGTAAGCTGAAATTCCAACTCTTTCATGTGAGTAATATCCCAATGAATACCTATAGACCCCAGTATTTCACCGTCGTCTGAAAGCCTTGGCGCAGCGCTAACCAACCAATACCGAGGTTCATTTTTCTTATTGAAAACACGAAGCTCATAAACATCCTTCACTCCAACTCGCCTCGATTCATTCCTTTGCTTCATCAACTCGCGCTCAGAAGCATCTAAAAATAATTCACCTCCGTCTTGACCAATCATTTCCGAGAGTGGGTAACCAATCATTTCACAGAAAGCCTCATTCGCTGTTATAATTTTCCCTTCTTGTGACACTTCAAGAAGTCCTAAATGAAAATTATCAATGATTCCCTTGAACTTAGCCTCACGGTTTCTTAATCTTTTCTCAGCAAGAACGCGGTCTGTAACATCTGTATATTTCCAAAGATGACCACTCTGTTCGCCGTCAACAAATACGGGTATGTAATCACGTTCAAAAAAACGACCATCTTTCAACTCCAACAATTCATTGAGTGATAGGTTTCTTTTCTCAAAAATTTCATTTACACGTTCAACGAAAAGTTCTTCACCTACGAAAAGTTTCTTCACCACTTGTGCAATGCTTGAGCAATCAACACCTACAAGATCATCTTCAGAAACAGGTGAATTGAAAAGCTCTACAAATTTCTTATTCACATAAGCGATTTTTCGCTGATGGTTCTCAAGTAAAATTCCAGATATCTCTTGGTTAAGAGAACTAAAAATTTGATCTATTTGTATTCGCTGGTCTTCCAGACTATGCGTGTACGCCGAGATTTTTTTATTTTCTTGATCAATTACGCATAATGAACCATATCGGACGCCACTTGACTGAAATTCAACATAGGCCCTCTTTTTATTTTGAATATCTAACGTTGGCGCTACGTGCTTCCAAAATTCTTGGGGAGTATAGGATTTCCTTTCGTATTGAATGGATTGAATTAATTCTGCTGCCGGATTTTGAAAAAGGACTTCTCCAAATTCATTCATGAAGAAAAGCGGATTGGGGTTATTGGCAGGAAAAGCAGCAAGACTCTCCAACTGCTTCACCTTTTGCTCAAGCTCTGCGATTCGTGATAAATGGTCCATGAGATGCCAAATTTAGTTCACAAAATACATTTTTGAGTCTATCAAGCAAAAAAATACGCCCGAAGGCGTATCTCTTATTCTGCTTTTTTCCAATTCATTTGAAGGTAGTATGTTACATCTTGTGCATTCGCAATGAATTCATCTTGTGTAAACGCTTCAGCGAAATCAACTTCAGATGTGCTAATTAAGTTACCACTAGCGGTTTTTACAGTGAACGTGTAAGTCTCTGCCTGAAAATCTAGATTTAAATCCCACTGAAACATTGCATCTTCTTGGGAGATTACGTCTATGCCGTTGAAAACAATCTCACCCGCGGCGTTTTTAATTTCTACACGAACACCTTGAACATTTTCATAAGTACCCGTTGGCTTTACCCACAATGACTTCAATTCAGCCACATCTTCACCAACCACTGGAGTGGGCATGTCTTGTTGGTTAGTCAACTCTGTTTCTTCAGCCGTTGGCGCTGCAGAAGGCATGTAAAATTCTTTTTCACAAGAAACTAAAGTGAAAGCGATTGCGAGAGTTGCGAGAGTGTTTGTGAGAGTTTTCATTTTTCTAAGAGGTTATGTAGACGTATACCCCACCTCTCGAAAAAAGGTTACAATTTTTTAAAATTATTTTTCAATCACCAATTGCGCGGGCTGCCAATTCTCTTCTCCACTAAACTTTAAAATATATCTACCATTAGCTAAATGGCCAAAGTTGATTGATGTTTGACCGCTTCCAAACTGATCAGACTCTACCATTCTTCCTGTTAAGTCAAATACCTCATACTGGGTTGGCACCTCTAATCCAAACGAAAAAGTAACGGTTCCGTTAGACGGATTTGGATACATCTGGAATGTAGCCGCCTCTTCTTCGTTGATACCAACACAACACACATAGATGTATTGAGTATCTCTATTGGTACATCCATTATCATCTACATAATTGTATGTAATTGCATTCCACCCCAACGGAGCCAGGTTTGGATAGAACTGGTTGCCACTGACTCCGAGACCAGTATAGTATCCTCCTGCAGGTAATCCCGTTAGCGTTACCGCAGCGTCTCCCGGATAAACGGTGTCGGTATCTATGAATAACGCCGTTGGTTCGAACAGCACAAAAAAGTCGAAAATTGCCGAGTTATTGGAACACCCGTTCGCGTCTGTATAGGTGTAATAAACAGTATGCGACCCACCCCCAGCTAGAAGTGGGTCTATGGTTGATCCTACTACACCGTCGCCAATAAATGTTCCACCCAAAGGCAAGCCAACAATACCCATAGGGTCAGATGAAATGCAAAGGCTGTCTGAAGGTATTGCCATTACTACATCTGGAACTTCGTTTACAACAATGCTTATTGCATTACTTGTTCCTTCACATCCGTTTTCACCTACTCCCACAACAGAATATGTACCCTCCTCATTCACCACTATTGATTCACTTAATTCATCATTACTCCAGGTATAAGCTAGCCCGCCCGTTGCAGTTAAGGTTACAACCTCATTTCCGCAAAACTCAACTGGGCCATCTGCAGATATTGAGATGCTTGGTGCTGGTAATACCAGGAAGTTAAAGTCATCTGAGCGGGTAGCACACCCTTCTGATGTACTTCCTAATAAATAAACCAAGCCTGCTGTTTCCACACTTATTGTTGAAGTAGTATCTCCGGTAGACCAAAGGAAATGGTCTGCGCCACCAGCACAAAGTATGGCGTTCTGACCTTCGCACAAAATAGTGTCGCCCTCTACCACATGAACGGTAAGGTATGGATAATCACAATTTTCAATTTTTCCAAAAAAGGCTTCGCCACCGCCATTATTAGTTGGTGTATACCCTCCGTTGGCAATTCCGGTAGATTCAGAAGAGCCCGCAAAATAAAAATACTGCTGTTGGTCCTTGTGTAGGTCGAATGCGGACTCGTTCGCACTTCCTCCCAAATAACTGCTCCAAATGCGGTTTCCCGACTCCGTAAATCCCGCTATGACCAAGTCAGTAAGGCCGGCGTTTGTATTTTGAAATCCGTTATCTCCTAGGTTTGAAGACGAAGAGGAACCAAGAACGAAAGCGGTTCCGGCATCATCTATCTGAACTGCGTTCAAGCCGTCATTTCCTGTACCACCGTAGTACGATTTCCAGTTAATTGTTCCATTCTGATCATATGAAGCTACATAACCATCAAAACTTCCACCTCCATTAAATAACTGAAACGCGCCTGCCGAAGATATACCGTTTACCGAAGCCGTTTTTCCCACTAAAACAACTTGGCTGGTTGACGCCTGTACACCATACGCGTGGTCTTCAGATGTTCCACCCAAATACGTAGACCACTGTAAAAAACCACTACCATCAAGCTTAACTAAAAATCCATCATACGTTCCACCACCATAGGTTGTCTGTGGGCCTGCCTGCGCAATTCCTGAGGCTGAATTGGTTGATCCACAGAAATAATAGTTATAATCTGCTGTTGCTGCTATTTTTCCTGCAATCTCTGCCCCCGTTGAACCCCAGTATGTATTGCGAAGCAGGAAGCCTGTCATGTCAATCATACCAACAAATACATCACTAGCACCGCCCCCAAATGTGGGTTGAATTGGATCTAGAGTAAGCAAATTCGTTGAGCTTGTTTCACCTAGAAATACAATCTCACCTTGAAAACCAAGAGACATGGAGGTTATTTTATCATCACCATTGCCTCCGTAATATGAAGACCATTCAATTTGTCCACCCTCATTAAATTTCACAATCAATCCATCTTTCGGGCCTCCGCCGTATACAACTTGTTGGCTATTTAATGCCACACCCGTTAAACTTGTTGTACTTCCTGAAACGAAAACGCCACCCAACGCATCAACAACAATGTCTGTTGCAACTTCATCACCTGATCCACCAAAATAACTCGACCACACACGCTGATTGGAAGAATTGAATTTAACTACATAGAAGTCTGTGCCTCCGTTTATGAGTCCCTGAGCACCATTGAAAGAAATTAATGAAGTGCTTGTAGTTGTTCCTGTTACATAATAATTTCCAAAAGCATCAGTATAAATTCCTTTAGAATCATCCAGTCCACTACCGCCGTAATAGGAGGTCCAAATGATTGTTGGATCAATAACTACTGGACCCTCTGTATTGACTTGATTTAAGTCAAACTTGACTTTATTGCCCTCGAGAATGAAAGAACCATTCATGCTCTTTCCGTTAAAAAAATAGATAGGGCGATCATCAATGACATCACCCATTTCACCACGAATAAGCAGCTTCTGATCCACCAAAGAAACCCCTTTCGCACCTAAAACATTCATTTGAATTTGAGAGGCCGCCGCTTTATCGGTCGCTAAAAACTCATATTTCACTCCCGATTCATGAATAAATATTCTCCAGTCTACACCAGGGTACACATCGCGGATAAGCAAAGATTTCGAGGTGTTTCTTTTCAAACCCATTCTCCAAACTGGCGCACACGGTTTTTCACTTTCAACGCTTGAACAGACATTAGCGCCTTCGAGTTGCACACTCACTTTTTCAGCAACAAACCCTTTGTCATTGGCTCTTTTAAATTGATAACTTATTTGATTTGCATATACAAATAAATCAAAATCGGCAGAGCTCAAATAAAAGGAAGGTGATTCTAAGCCGCCTTTTTCATTGCGTATATCGCCGTTGTTCTCAATAAAAAACAGATCAGAATTGGCAAAAACCGAACTCGTAATTAAAACAAAAACAAAAGCTAGTAGGTTCTTCATAAGTAAGGATTGATTTTTCTACGCTTGAAAAGTAAAAAGGTTACTTGTTGAAATTGAGTCGCTTTCGCGGTCTTTCAAACACTCTTGTGTTAACCAATAGAAAAATAAAAAAAATGTTTCCTCTCTATCTGAAAATAGAAAGTCTTTCGGCATCTAAACGAATCATAATGAAAAGTAAGATGGTAAAGGCCATCAATGAGGAGCCGCCATAACTAAAGAAAGGCAGGGGAATTCCAATAATTGGAGCCAGCCCTAGCACCATACCTACATTAATCAATAAGTGCATGAATAAAATGGCGGCAACACAATATCCGTAAATGCGAGAGAATTGTGACCGTTGCCGCTCCGCAACGGTTACCAACCGAAAAATAAGTGCAAAAAACAACAAGATAACCACGGTGCTTCCTATGAATCCCCATTCTTCCGCAACGGCGCTAAAGATAAAGTCTGTCCACTGTTCGGGTACATAGTTGTTCTGTGTCATGGGGCCTTCGTGAAAACCCTTGCCAAAGAATCCGCCTGAACCTACGGTAATTTTTGCCATTTCAGAATTATATGTTGCGTCTTCACGCTCAACGGGTAAGGAGAGCATCACATAGATGCGCTCTTTGTGGTGTGGTTCTAGAACATGGTCTACCACATAATTGATAGAATAAGCCATGCCACAAGCAAGAATGGTCGAAGCCACCACAATGGTGTTGATCATTCTTCGAGAACGCGGAACAACAAATTGTTTTACTGCAAAAAGCGCCAAAACACCTATCACAAGTAACACAAGGATGAAAGTCCAAACTGAGCTTTGGTAACCAAAATATGGGTAGTTCGTTGTTCCAGATCCTACAACTATACTGTACGTACCAACGAAGACACTCGCGAATCCAAATATGAGAACATTTCCTGATAGACCTTCACGATACATAACAAGAATAAACGCAAGAAATGTGAGAACTGAACCAACGTCGGGTTGAAGTAAAATGAGTCCTGCGGGAAAACCAACAACAGCGAGCGCATAGGCACGAATACGCAAATTTTTAAATTGCGAAGAGTTAATTGAGATGTACCGCGCAAGGAAAAGTCCCACACCAATTTTAGAAAACTCGGAAGGTTGAATTCCGAAATCGCCAATTCCAAACCAAGCCTTCGCTCCATTCACCTCCTTTCCAACTACCAAAACAAGCATCAGTAGTAAGACGAAAAACGCATAAATAAAAATCGCAAACTTGTTGAATACTTCGGCATCGAGGTAGAGAATAACAATGATGAGCATTAAACAGACACCAATCCATACGGCCTGTTTTCCATATTCTTCTGAAAATGTAAGTGGCGAAGGAAATTCCGGATTATACGCTGCACTATAAATAGAAAACCACCCCAATATAACGAG
>Ga0315905_10000849_pt1 | contig 33615 bp, 24 predicted proteins | sample LakEriMetagenome_5_FD_203522 | JGI IMG/M metagenome (GOLD analysis project Ga0315905, IMG submission 203522) | Freshwater fungal communities from buoy surface, Lake Erie, Ohio, United States - Buoy 4 MA121 | ecosystem: Environmental > Aquatic > Freshwater > Lake | place: USA: Lake Erie, Ohio... | reverse complement strand
TTTTTCTCCTCCTTCTTGCGGTTTGATTCCCACACCTGGGCGCCGGTCTCCACGCCCGGGCCGAAGGTCTCGTAGGGGTTGGCACGCACCCTGGGTGCAGGTGCCGGTTGGGGAGCTGGTTGGAGTGACGGATACCCCTCCGGTATGGGGGGCATCTTCGCCCCGGGCGGCAGCTTGCCGCCGCGCTTGAGGATCTCCAGGTAGAAACGCTCTTTCATGGTGAGGGGTTGGACAGGCTGCTGGTTCTCCGGTTGCTGCGTCATGGGTGCCTTTCTCTCTGGTACTTCGTCCCGTTCCATCGCCGGTGGCCGCCTCCCTGCGGGCCCCCGGCACCGTCTTCACATCGGGCGGGTCGCATCCTGCTTGCCGCCGCTGGACCCGGTGCCGTGGAACTGTGTCCGGCCCACCGGGCGATGTTCATGCATCATGTGCCGACAGATGCCGATGTTAAGAGCCCGGTTTGGCGAAAATTTTTTGGGAATATATTTTTGCGACCTGTGAAAAAACACCACACTTCGAGCGAAGTGATCGGCCCCTTTTGGGCAGTCAACTCCCGCAACTACCGCAACTCCGCAACCCCCGCGGGGGGTGCGGGAGTTGCGGAGTTGGACAACCTCACCCCCTGTTTTCGGTGGCTTGCAAACCGCTGCTCCCCCTCTCCATGCATGGAGAGGGGGCCGGGGGGTGAGGTTTACCGCCGGAGATGATTCACGCTTGCAAGTCAACTCCCGCAACTCCCGCAACTCCGCAACACCCGCAGGGGGTGCGGTAGTTGGTTTTTGCCCTGGCGAGCCGTGGGGCGGCAGCCCCCGGGCCGCAGGCTAGCCGCCGAAGACTCCAAGGCATTGCGGAATTGGTTTTTGCCTTGGCGTGCCGTGCGCGGAAGTGCACGGGTTCAGCCTCAACCCAGCAGACAGGAAGGCTCTGCGGAAGACGGTCTGTGTCAGGGGGACTGTCTGTGACGGGGATGTCCCCTCCGCGCCAGAACCCATGCACTCCCGCGCACGGCATGCCTGAAAGTCAGCCGCTGCGCGGCCAACTACCGCAACTCCCGCACCCCCTGCGGGTGTTGCGGAGTTGCGGCAGTTGACCGCTTCCACGGGAATAAAAAAACACCCCCGCCAAATCTGGCGGGGGTGCGGGTGGACGGTTTGGGGTCAGGTCAGACGGCTGCCTGCTCCAGGGCCTGGGCCTTTTTCTTGTCCTCGCGGAACAGGGCCAGGAAGACGGCCAGGGCGGCGAACACGCCCAGGCTGGGGATGATCCAGACCATGAACCAGTTGCGGGTGGTGAAGACACCTTCCGCCTTGTGCTTGGGGTCGAGGGCCTTGGCGTGAGACTCCTCCAGCAGGCGGGCGGCGCGGTTGCCGAGTTCCTTGCCCAGATCCTTTTGCAGGGTATCCACCAGCTTCGGGTTGCGGGTGGCTGCCTCGTCAGCGTTGCCCAGGGCGGCCAGTACCGGGATATTGCGCTTCTTGCGCTCTTCCTCGGTGATGGGGCTGGCGATGGTGCCGCCCAGGGCGTTGGCGACATCGTGCAGGAAGACGCCCTTGTCGTCGGTCTTCAGATCCTGGTTGGTGGCCTTCAGGAAGCTGTCGACGGCCTGGGTGACCTTGGCCTCGCCGCCCACCTCGTTGAACAGGGTGTACTTGTCGACGATCACGCCGCTGATGGTGTTGCCCAGCCACATGCCCAACCCGTAGGTGAGGAAGGTGAACAGGGCCTGGCCGCTGGCGCGGACCTCCTTGGGGGCGTTGTTGTCCACATGGATGAAGCCTGCGGCGAAGAAGAAGTCGAAGCAGATGCCATGCAGCGCCAGGCTGGCAATAACTAGGAACGGGCCAATGGCAGCAGACTCCCCGCCGGAACCGAAAGCGAACAGCAGGTAGCGCAGGCCCCAGGCGAACATGCCGATGGCCAGCACCCATTTCATGCCCAAAAAGTAGAGGCAGGCGCCCAGGAAGGGCAGGATGAGCATCTCGGCGATCTGGCCGATCGCCATCACCGGAGCAACGCTATCAGGGCGCATGTCACCCGGCAGCTTGGGCAGGATGGAGTCGGCCAGGTAGTTGCCGGTGAAGCCGTAATAGAAGGCCAGCACGATGGTGATGACAAAGCTCACACTAAAAAAGATCGCGAAAGAGGGGTCCTTCAGCAGACCCAGCGCCTTGACGGCAGGCAGCATCTCGCCAGCCTTGCCGGTGGGCGGGGTGGCGGGCAGCAGGAAGGAGAAGAAGCCCAAAAGGATGGACAATCCACCGGCCAGGTAGAGCGGGTATTCGGTGGCATCCACCGTGGTGCCCTCGGGCAGCTTGATCAGGCTGGGAAGGACAAATCCGACAAACAGGCCCACCACCACCCAACCGATGGTGCCGAAGGTGCGCAGAATGGGGAACCAGACGGTGCCGTTGGGCACATGGCTGAAGGTGATGGAGTTGGCCAGCGCCAGGGTGGGAGAGTAGAGCAGGGCATACAGCAGTGCGATGGCGTAGAACGCCTCGGGGTTGGTGCCCACCACCGGCAGGATGAGCAGCAGCACACCACCGACCAGGTGGAGGATGCCCATCAGCTTTTCGGAGTTGAAATAGCGGTCAGCGATGGCGCCGACGATCATGGGCGAGAAGATGGTGCCCAGGGCCATGGTGCCGTAGATCGCGCCGATCCAGGCCCCGGAGAAGCCCAGGCCTTTCTCCAGGTAAACACCCAGCGTGACGAACCAGGCGCCCCAGACGGCGAACTGGAGGAACATCATCACGCCCAGCAGGATGACATTCACCGGCGTCATGGCCAGTTTGCCCAGGCCGAAGCTTTGGGGAGGGGGATTCGCCATCGTTGTTGACTCCACAGGAGAAGGCTGACCGGTTGGGGTAGTTTGGGCGAGCTGAGTATTGTTCTATCAAATCAGCTTCCGGGCGATGGCGTCCACATCGTAGACGCAGCCGCCCCATGTCCCCCCCGAGGCCTGCTGGAGCAGGGCCCATAGCCGGGTATCGTCCGGCAGAAGGGGATCGCAGGCAAGGTCTTTCCGGGGATTGCGGGCTGCCAGCAGGTGGTTTCCGCGCTCAGGACTGGTCTGATCGGCAGGGTCACCCAGTTGGCCCACCAGGTCGACCGACCCGACCAGATCGCGGGTATCCACCACCACCCGGATGAGGTCGCCATCCACCAACTTACCCACCGGCCCGCCGGCCAGGGCCTCGGGCCCCACATGGCCGATGCAGGCCCCGGTGGACACACCGGAGAACCGGGCATCGGTGATCAGGGCGACATCCTTGCCCCAGGGGAGGTGCTTCAGGGCGCTGGTGATTTGGTAGGTCTCCTCCATGCCCGAGCCCAGCGGACCTCGGCAGATGAGCACCAGGGTGTCGCCCGCCTGCACCCCGCCCGACTTCACCGCCTCGATGGCCGCGCGCTCAGTCACGAAAACCTTGGCGGGCCCGGTGTGGCGGTAGACGCCATCGGGGCCGAGTTTTTTCGGGTCGATGGCGGTGGCCTTGATGACGGAGCCTTCGGGGGCGAGATTGCCGGTGGGGAAAACCACGGTGCTGGTGAGACCGGCGGCACGGGCCTCGGCGGGGGAGTAGATGACGCGGTCGGGATCGATGCCATCCTTGCGGACGAGCATCTCGCGCATGGCGGCGCGGCGGGCGCTCTGCTTCCACCAGTCGAGCACCTGATCGAGCGATTGGCCGGTGACGGTTTTGACCGAAAGATCGAGCAGTCCCAGGTCGCGCAGGTGCAGCATCACCTCAGGCACGCCGCCGGCCAGGAAGACGCGGACGGTGGTGTGGCCCGCCGGCCCGTTGGGCAGGGCATCGACCAGCCGGGGCACTGCCTTGTTGACGCGGATCCAGTCCTGCACGGTGGGGCGGGGGAGCCCGGCCGCGAAGGCGATGGCGGGGATGTGCAGCAGCAGGTTGGTGCTGCCACCGAAGGCGGCATGCACGGCCAGGGCGTTGTGGAGCGCGCCGGGGGTGAGGATGTCGCGGGTGTTCAGTCCCGCGGCTCGCAAATGGGTGAGAGCGTGGGCGGAGGAGCGGGCGAGTTCGAGCCAGACGGGCTGACCGGAAGGGGCCAGGGCGGCGTGGGGCAGCGTGAGGCCCAGGGCTTCCGCCACCACCTGGCTGGTTGCGGCGGTGCCGAGGAACTGGCAACCGCCACCGGGGCTGCCGCAGGCGCGGCAGCCCATCTCGGCGGCCTCCTGCAGCGTGATGAGGCCCTGGGAAAAGCGGGCGCCGATGGTCTGCACCTTGCCGGCATCCTCGGCGTTCTCGGCGGGCAAGGTGACGCCGCCGGGGACCAGCACGGCGGGCAGATCCGGGAACGAGGCGAGGGCCAGCAGCATGGCGGGCAGGCCCTTGTCGCAGGTGGCCACACCCAAAAGCCCCTTGCGGGTGGGCAGGCTGCGGACAAGCCGGCGCAGCACCATCGCGGCATCGTTGCGGTAGGGCAGGCTGTCCATCATGCCCGGGGTGCCCTGCGTGCGGCCATCACACGGATCGGTGACGGCGGCGGCGAAGGGGATGCCACCCAGGGCGCGGAGTTCCTCGGCGGCGGCGCGGACCTGCAGGGCCACCTCCCAGTGGCCGGTATGGTACCCCAGGGCGATGGGCTCGCCGTTTTCGCCGCGGAGACCGCCTGCGGTGCTGAGGAGTAGGTATTCAGGTCGGTTGAGTTCAGCGGGCTTCCAGCCCATGCCCACATCCTGGGTCCAGCCGAACAGGTCGCCGCTGGGGGCGTGGCGGAGGAGTTCGGGGGTGAGCGGCAGGGCACCCTCCGGGCCCGGGGCCCGGGTGATCAGGTTCCAGCTTTCGGAAGGGCCGGCGAGGGTGTCGAGGGAAGGGGCTGTGGGCAACCCGTGGGCGGTCATGACGGAGCTTTCTGTGCGTGGATGGGGCTGGGTCAGGATTGCGGAACGACAGGGATGAGACGGGGGCGGGGAACAAACACGCCCAGCACGCTGCCATGGCGGGCCTGGAGTTGCCAGAAGTCGAGTCGTAGGAAGTTATAGAGGGAGGTGTCGGGCCGGTTGGCCAGCCAGAAGCGGGCCAGGGCGGCCATGTGGGCATCGTAATGCACCTGGCTGTGGCTGTGGGCGTGGCAGCGGCCCTCGAGGCGGCGCAGGTCGCCATCGCACTTAGGGCCAATATGATATAGTTCGTGAAAAATGGTTATCATCTTTTCATCGAATGTTTGATTTTGAAATCTCGGCAGGCAAAAAGTGACTTGATACAGCTTTTCGGTGCCATCCACCTGGTGTCGCTGGACCGTGTAGGTGGTTCCACGGCGGTTGATTTCCAGGTTGCCGCCGGGGAAGCGCAGGGGCGTGACGCGGGCCTGCAGGCCGTAGCGGTCGGTCGATCGGGCCTGGCAGACGGAGAAGAGGAGCTTGTCCACCTGAATGTGCGCGAGTTCCTCGCAAGAGGCGCAGATGGCGCGGACCAGCCGTTCCATGGCCTGGCAAAAGCGGAACGGCTCGCCGGCGGCGCCGGTGGGAAACCAGGGTGGCACATGGTCGGGCTGAAGCGGCGCTGGGCCCGGGCCGGCATCGACCTTCCGCCAGACAAGCGGTTGGCTGCCTTTGCCCTGCCCCCATTGGAAAAGGGTGGGCCAGGTGGTTTCCGCCGGTGGTTTTTTGGTGCGTCGTTCCGCCATGGTTGTCTCGCCGGGAGGCAACAGCAGTGTAACCCACCTTGGGGCAGGTTCCACGAAAATGCGAGAAAACCGTCAGGACCGGAAAAATCGGTTCAAGTGGCAGGGGCGGATGGATCGATACTTTCCCCAACGGGACCATGTGGCCTTTGGCCCATTGAGTCCGAAAAAGGCAACGGGTTGGGGGACAGACCGATGGCAAAGACCAGCAAACTGGCGGCGATGGCCTGCGTGGCCCTGGGCGGTTTGGCCCTGTCGGGCAGCACGGGTTGCCAGACCCAGCTTGCGGGGATGACCCTGCCGTCGCCCCATTACCTGGAGCATCCGCCGCAGTATGTTCCGCCTTCGCCTCCGTTCCCGCTGAGCCGGGAGTTGGCGCAGCAGGAAGAGATCGCAAGCCGTCCAGCCCCGGGCGCGCTGCCTGGCCGGTGACCGGTTGAGCGGGAAATCGCACATGACCCAAGCCATGATCGCATTGGGCATCACCGCGGCGAGCTTCGCCGGGGTGATGCTCCTTTTCCGTTTTCTGGGCAAGCCCCAGGCACTGGGCTCGTCGGCGGGGCTGAACCCCTGCGCGGGGAGCCCGAACTGCGTCTGCTCGACCGACGCGAGGCCGGCGCACCATGTGGAGCCCTGGCATTCGCCCCATGATCCCGAGCAGACCGCCGCGCGTCTGGCGGTGCTGGTGCGCGACATGCCGCACGCGCGGGTGACGCTGCACGAGCCGGCAGGCGGGTATGTGCGGGCGGAGTTCCGGTCGGTGGTGTTCCGTTTCATCGACGATGTGGAGTTTTTGTGCCAGGCCGCCGGGGGCGGGAAGGGCACGGTGATCCAGGTGCGGTCGGCCAGCCGGGCCGGGCATTCGGACCTGGGAGTGAACCGCAGGCGGGTGAGGATGCTGCGGGAGGCGTGGGAGGCGAGCCTGGGCGGAGAAAAGCCCTAATAGCTCCCCTGCAAATCTTTTGAACGCACGGCCGGCGGGGCAGCCGGTGAAGAAGTGAAAAATCCCCGCCGCGGGGGGCCCGGATCCGGGGAGGGCCCTGGCGGCGAGGTTGTGGCACGGGGTTCCCAGGCCCCGGGCCGCCCCTGGTTGGTCCGCGCGATCACCGGGCTTGTCTCCTGCGACGCTAACGCCGAGTTTGTTTTTTGCCCACGCGCGAAACAGATCAAGAGCGTCGGGAATGCGAGTCCTTAGCAGAGGACTTTGGAGCCCCGTCCCGTTACCCACGGATCCGCGGGCGCCCCGGGCATTCCCCCCGACCGGCCGCACGCGGCGACCGGGTCTAAACAGCATTATGCAAGCGGGCGGACGGTGGGCCAGCGACAAGGGGGGAAAAACGGCCAACCCCTTGCGGGGCGGGCGCTTGAAGCGTGCCACCATGCCCGGATTGCCAAACCGGCGGGGCGGGCCCAGGCGGCAAACTTGCCGTGTTTGACACAGTGCGCTGAAATCAACAAAGAAATGGGTGATAGCCGAGTGGATCCGCTGGCCATTGTTGAAAAAGTCAGGCACCTGCCGGGGCTTCTGGCCTGGCAGGCCGGGGCTTTGGGTGAGCGCGTGGTTTGGCGGACCGCCAGTGGTCAGCTGACCATTTCCGAATGGCACCGGCGGGCTGTGGATTTCGCGGGGCGACTGGCCCGGGCGGGGTTGCGGGCCGGGGATGTCGCCGGGCTGCGGATGGGTGAAGGGATCGACTGGGTGGTGGCCCTGTTCGGCCTGTGGCGGGCGGGGGCGGTGGTATTGCCCCTGGGTGTGGGCCAGCGGTGGCAGGGGGCCCGGGAAACCTTGGACCGGGCTGGAGCGCGCTGGCTGGTGACGGGGGGTGAACGGCCCTGGACCGGGCAGGCCCGGGTCGTGGTGTTCGGCACGGGGCGGCGGGGCGGGTTGGATTGTTGTCCCGAGGGCATGGGGCCCGAGACCTTGGCCCTGGTGGCGCCCACCTCGGGGACCACGGGCGAGCCGAAGCTGGCGATGCTGACGCATGGCAACCTGCTGGCAAGCGCGGGGGCCCGGGCCAGCCTGGTGGGCCACCAACCGGGTGACCGGGTGCTGAGCTGGCTGCCCCTGACGCACCTGTACGCTCTGAACGCGGATGTGGTGAAGGGGCTGCTGGCCGGGGCGCAGGCGGCGCGGCTGGCGAGCCCGCGGGGGATATTGCGCGGGCTGCGGCGATGGAAGCCGACGCATTTCCAGGCGGTGCCGCGGCTGTACGAGAAGGTGTGGCGTCTGGCCGGCGGCGAGCAGGCGACACCTGAGAGCTTGAAACACTTTTTTGGCGGGCGGTTGCGCTGGGCGGGTTGCGGGGGCGCGCCTTTGCCCGGCTGGCTGGCGGAGGCGTACGCTCGGCTGGGGCTGCCCATTCTGGAAGGGTACGGGCTGACGGAGGCGTCGCCGCTGGTGACGATGAACACGCCGCTGGCTTACCGGGCGGGCACGGCGGGACGCGTGGTGCCCGGGATGCGGGTGGAGATCGCAGGGGATGGCGAGATTCTGGTGGAGGGCGCGGGTGTGATGCGCGGGTACCACGGTGACCCGGAGGCGACCGGGCGCGTGCTGCGCAACGGTTGGCTGCACACGGGCGACCTGGGGAGCCTGGAGGACGGGTACCTGCGGGTGACCGGGCGGAATAATGATTTGATTGTGCTGAGCACGGGGCGCAAGGTGATGCCGGCCCGCGTGGAGGCGGCGCTGCTGGCGCTGCCCTGGGTGGAGACGGCGGTGGTGTACGGGGATGGTGAACCGCGCGTGCAGGCGCTGGTGCGGGCCCGGGCGGGCAGCAGGCCGAACTGGAATGTGGGCAGGCTGGAAGGCCTGGAAGAGCACGAGCAGCCGGCACGGCTGGTGCCGATGGAGCGGGAGCTGAGCGTGGAGCTGGGTGAGGTGACGGCGCTTGGCAAGATCAACCGCGCGGTGGTGGCGCGCCACTTCACCGGCGGCTGAGGATGGAAGGCTCATCGGGCGTTCAGGCGTTGTTTGTGGCCTGAGCAAAGGCACCGGAAGTAAGCACCCTGAAAATCGATCTGGAACCGCAGCACCGCGTGGCAAGCGGGGCAGCGGGGGGTCACTATGCGTTCCTCGAGCGAGGCGATGGCCTCGAAGGCGGGGGAATCGCGACGGGTGAAGGGTAGCGGGCGCGGCGGCGGGAACCGGCGCTCGAACGAGGGCATGCGGGGGAAGTCGCAGGGGCGTTTGGGGACGGGGCGGTTCCGGGATTTGGGTTTTCTTCGTCTGGTCATCGGTCGGATTGGTCCTGGTTGAGGGGAAGGTTTTTGGAGGCCTGGCGGGCGAGGAGGCGGAGATGGAGTTCCCAGCCGGGGTTCCAGCCGCGGCGGCGGCGGAAGAGCGTCCGGACGCCGCGAAGGGCCCAGCAGCGGGCGCAGACGCCCTGCCGGTTGGAGGATGGATGGCTGCCGCAGTAGAGGCAGGCCCCGGGGACACGCAGGCGGATCAAGGATTTTGCGGGTGTCTGATGGTTGTTTCGGCGGCCCCGTTTGAGGGGAGGGCCTCCGTTTGGCCAGAGATCGTCCGGGGAGAGGCGGAGGAAGGCCCTTGGCGCAGGAAGCGGATGGCCGCCCTGGCCAGCAGGATGGCATCGGCCGGGGTGAGCGCCAGGTCGAGCCGGACGGGGTTGCCGGTCTGCGCCCTGCGGGCCAGGAGCCTGAGGATCAGCAGGCGCTGGGAGGGTGTGGTGCCGGGGATTTTGCCCTCGCCAGCTGCCAGTAGCCGGACGGGGGCCACGCCAAGCCCTTCTGGCGGCAAACGCAGGGGGTTTTGGGTTTTGGAGTGGTTGCTGTTTTCTGAGTGATCCACGGCGCGGGGTCTCCATCCGGGGTTTTCCTTTTTCACATAGTGTACATTTGTATAGTATGCCTTCGACGGAGGCTGAATCAACCGGGGCGGGGTGTGAAAAAGCCACCTTGGTTGTGCGAAGTATCAGGTTTCGCGCTGGTCGAGTGATTCGACCCAGGCGGCGGCGGCCTGGCGGGCCTGTGGCCAGGGCTCGAGCGCGTGGAGCAGGGCGGTCCATTGGCGCCAGCCGCGCCAGGGCAGGTTTTCGTCGGGCGGCTTTTTGCGGCGGGTGGCGGCACGGGCAGGTGGCCTGGTGGCCTTGAGCCAGTCGTTGGGCTTGGTCTTGGCGGCGGCGACCTGGGCGCGCGCAAGGGCGAGGCCGCGGGATTTTTCCAGGGCGTCGAACAGTTCGATCACCTGGGGGTGCGCGGAGGGCAGATCACGGCAGCGGCGCCAGAGCGCCCACCTGCGGGCGGGGATGCCGGCGGCGCGGATGGCGGCGATGACGCTGGCGCCGTTGGCGACGAGGCCAGCGACGGATTGGATGAGTTCGGGCGAAGGGATGTTGGGATCGACCGGGTCCGTGGACTGGACCGTGGGCGGTTCAGGATGGCCCGGGCCAGCGGCGGGTGGAGTGACGGGCCGATGTAGCGGAAGCCCGCAGTCAGGCGGCAGGTGGCATGGCGCCTGCCCGGCTCGGGATTGACCATGCCCAACGGGCGGACCAAACGCCAGCGGGGCGAGCGGGTGCGGGAGGCCAGCAGGCCCGGGTGGCCCGTGGTGCTCCAGACCGGCCTGCCCGTCGAGGCCAGCAGACTTGCCGACCAATCGGCCAGCGCGCCGCCGACACCGAGACCCTGCCAGGGAGGCAGCACGACGGTGCGGTGCTCGCGGTAGCCGGGTTTGCCCAGCGCGTTGATCCACGCCGAGAAGGCTATCTGGAGCGGGGGAACGGGTTGGTGGTTCACCGCCACCAGCCAGGCCCCCAGGCAGAGGGCCGAACGGGCCAGGCTGGATTTCAGATAGTGATGGTGTCTGAAAAGATCCCACGCGGTCCGGTGGCAGCGGCCGAGGCGCAGGGTGAGGGCTGGCCGGGGCCGAAGGGACCTCCGCGTGAAGGTGGACGGGATGGGCGGGGCATCGGGGCCCGGGATGAGGGCAGGGGATGCCAGCCAGTCGGGATTGAGCCAGTCGGTCAAGTCTTCGCGCGAGGTGACAGCCACCAGAGGGATATTCGACTGGCGGCAGAAGGCCTGCAGGCTGGTCGCCGCCGCACGGGCCGTGGGCTGATCCACACCCGTGGCAAACTCGTCGATGAGCAGCGTGGCACCCGGTGACAGGGTGGCATGGGCCAGGGCACAGGCCAGACGGGCGCGGAAACGCTGGCCCGTGGACAGGGCAGCCAGCGGGCGCAACCAGGCGGGCGGGCTGGAAAGGCCCACCGCAGCACAGATGCGCGTGATGTCGGGCATGGGCAACTTTGCAGGGAGAAGATCCACCAGTGGGATGTCCGACGCCAGGCGCAGGGAATCGGGGGTGATGGCTTGCGGCCAGGCATGGGCCGCCAGCGTGGACTTGCCCGTGCCGGATTCGCCGGTGATGAGGCCGACCATCCACGGGCCGTGAAGCCAGCCCGCCACGCAGCCCAGCCAGGTGCTTGCGGCGGAGGTCGGCGAAATATCGAACAGCGAGGCGACCAACTCGGCGCGGTGGCTGGGCGAGGGTGGGGCTTGGAGGCGGCAGGTCCACCACGGGGACGGCTTGCGGGTGGGTGAATCGGTCATGGGGCCTCCCAGCCGGCGAGGGGGCGGCATTTGAGGCCGCGGTCGCGGAGATCGGCGAGTAGGAGTTTCTGGTCTTGCTCGGAGGGGCAGGCGGCGAGGACGAGGAAATCCTGGGGGAACGGAGATTTCGGGCGCAGAGGGTTCTCATGGGTGTCTGAATCCTGTGGGTTGAAGGTGTTGAGCAGGGAGCGGAGATCGTCCTCCGCCTTGCCGACGGTCTGGAACAGGTCATCGAGCAGCGGGGACTGTGGCGGGCAGAGGCGGCGGAGCGTCTCGGCTCGGTCGGCATCGGTGAGGGCGAGGCGGGCCAGTGGATCGAGGCAGAGGAGCAACTCTCGGGCCTCGGCCTCGGAGAGATCGACGATCTCGACATCGAGGAGGGCATCGGGATCGAGGCTCTGGCGCAGGTGGCCATCGATGAGCTGCAGGCGGCCATCGGGCAGTTTGTACGCGAGCAGGCTGCGGGCGAAGCCGAGCCGGTCGAGCACGGCGCGCAGGGCGCGGGCCTGGAAATCGGGGTGGGTGCGCGGGTTGAGGGGGTGCGGCACGAGGTCGCCGGCGCGGACGCGGGCGTGGCCGATGATGCGGGACCGCCAGGGAGGTGCGGGCATGGAAACTCCTGGGAAAACAGTTGTTCTTGACTCCAAGGCCGAAGCTAAGGGGCCGGTGCCGGATGTTGGGAGAGGAGTTGGGGAATTTTTTTTTGGGAACTCCAACTCCAGAAGGGGGGAAACCTCACCCCCCGGCCCCCTCTCCATGAATGGAGAGGGGGAGCAAGGGACTTGGTGGCTGGTGTGGCGCCGGGGCGGGGAATCCGGGACCTGGGCGGGGTGGAGGCCGGGATGTTATCCCGGCCTCGAGCTCAGTGTCCCTCCGGGACTGGGTGTTGGGTTTGGTTTTTAGGTTTTGGCGAGCCGTGCGCGGGAGTGCACGGGTTCTGGCGCGGACGGGGAAAAAGCAGTTCACCGCGAAGACGCGAACGGGGCGATAGGTTTTGGTTTTTGTGAGCCGGTTGCGGGAGCGACCGGGCGATTGTTGCGGACGGGGGATAAGCAGTTCACCACGAAGACGCGCAGGGCGCGGAGGTTGGGATTTGCTGAAACCTGCTGCGCAGGGGGGTGCTTGCGGGGAAAAATGGCAGGTGATTTGGTAACATGGACCGAGTGAAATGGTGGGTGGCGGCAGGCGGAGTTGGGGCCGATTGATCTGGCCCCGTTTTGGCAAGTATGGAGGCAGGCTGCATATGGGACGGATTTTCGAGAAGCGGAAGTATTCGATCTTCAAGACCGCCGCGCAGAACTCCAAGTTGTATTCGAGGTACAGCAAGCAGTTGTACATGGCGGCCAAAAACGGGGTGCCCGACCCGCACGCCAATCCGACCCTGCGGATGGTGATTGAACGGGCCAAGAAAGAGAATGTGCCGAGCCATGTGATCGAGAAGGCGATCCAGAAAGCCTCGGGCACGGGTGGCGAGAACTACCAGTCGGCGCGGTACGAGGGATTTGGCCCGGGCGGTTCGCTGGTGATCGTGGACTGCCTGACGGACAACAACGCCCGGACCATCTCGGAAGTGCGCAGCTGCTTCACCAAAACCGGGTCGAAGTTGTCCAGCCCCGGGTCGGTGGCGCTGTTTTTTGACCATCTGGCGGTGATTTCGTTCAACGGGACCGATGAAGACAAGGTGATGGAGGCCCTGTTCGCCGCGGATGTGGCGGTTGAGGAAGTGGAAGGCAAGGACGGCACGATCACGGTCTTCGCCCCGCCGGTGGAGTTTTACAACGCCAAAACCGCCCTGCTGGCGGCGTTTCCCAAACTGGAGCTGGATGTGCAGGAGATCAGCTTCCTGCCGAAGGAATCGATCAAGCTATCGGCGGACGATGCGGCCTTGTTCGAGAAATTCCTGGGCATGCTGAACGACTGCGATGATGTGCAGGAGATTTATCACAATGTGTCGCAATCGTAGGGATTTTTGAATTTGTTGAGAGCTTGAGATTTGAGAGGGATTTTTAAGCTAGAAGGAATTTGCACCGCGAAGACGCGAGGGGCGCGAAGAAGGATTTGAAGGGATGCCGGGTGGGTGAAGGGGAAGCCTTCGCCACCCGGCATCTTCTTTCATTTATGGAGAGCCGGTTGCGGGCTGCAGTTGGGCAGTTGCCCAGGCGGTGTATTGGGACAGGATGGTTTCGACGGAGCCCTGGGGCAGGGTTTGGTCGGCGATGAACCGGTTTTGATTGAGGTCCTTGGTGAGGAGCCTGTCGGTGCCGTCCGGCGAGGCGACGAGGATGAGGCCGAAACGGTCGCGGGTGGCACCCATGGCGATGGGGTCGAGGTGGTGGAGGGTGCGCAGGTCTGGGGTGCCGCTTTTTCCGACGAAGCAGTTGAGGGAGAACCAGGCCTCGTACACCTGCTGGAACAGGGTGGCGGCTGGGGCCGAGGGGAACAGGGTTCGGCGTCTTTGCGGTTGCAGATCGCAAAAGAGGGACGCGGCTTTTGTGCTGGCGCTGAGGGAGATCTGCTCAGTGCAGTCGCCGACGGGGACCTTGGCGATCCAGAAGCGGAACTGGATGTAGACATCGTGGAATTGGGGCTGCGGGTCCGCCTGGCCGATTTCGATGGCGAAAAGGTCGGGTTGGCCGAAGAGCATGGCGGGGGGTCAGGGGTTGTTGGTCTGGTCGGGGGACCATTGCCAGTTGGAGTCGAAGTAGCCGGTGGTGAGGATGCCTTCTGGGCCCTTCTGGAGCATGGTTGGGTTGTAGACGAAGAAGTCGGGGAAGGAACTGCCGGAGAGCCAGAGGGAGAGCCTTTGGTTGAGGCGGATGCCCTCGGGGCCGGTGCCGGCCTGGATGACGATGGAGCCATCGGGATCATCGGGCATGGGGCGGACGAAGACGGCGGCGAGGTTGGGACCCTCGGCGGATTTGCCGGGCCATTCGATCTTGCCCCGGCGGACGCGGAGCGGGGAAGTCTTCAGCAGGGCGGCCATGGCCTGGTTGTTGTCCTCGTTGCCCACCAGCACTAGGTTGCGGCCCTTGAAGGCGGCGGGGTTCTGGAGCCAATCGGTGTCGGTGCGGATCTCAATGGCGCCGTTGCCGCGGTAGTAGAAAACCTCGGCATCGTAACGGGCCTTTTGCCAGTTGGCCTGGGTTTCCTCTTCCGGGCCCGCCGTGCCGACGAGGTAGACCATGTTGCGCCTTAGGGCTTCCTTCAAAGGGCCGGCGCGGCCGGGCTTTTTGGAATCGGCGGGGGGTGGAGTCTGTTGGGTTTTCCAGCCGTCGGGGGCGCGGACCAGGTGGATGGGCTGGTCTTTTTCGAACGGGGTGAGCGGGATGGTTTGGCTGTCGAGCGACAGGGACCAGTTGGCGGTCTGGGGCCAGCCGGGATTGCGCAGGGCCAACCGGGTGACATTGGCGGTGGTGCCGGTGATTTTCTTGCCGGCGGGATCGGCCTTGAGCTGGATGGAGGACAACTGGCCCCACTGGGCCTGGGTGTGGATCTCAGCCCAGGCCATGCGGGATGAGATGCCCGGGTGGAAAGTGCGGAAATCGATCGAGAGGGATGCCTCGGGAGCGGGGCGGGGATGTTCGGACAGGAAGCGGGTGAGGGGCGGCCAATCCACGCAGGCGTTGCCCCACCAGTGGCCGGCACCTGGTTGCTCGTGGTAGGCGAAATCCGGGTGGAAGTCGGCCAGGGTGGAGCGCATGGTGCGGGCCTGATCGACCGGGACATTGTCATCGGCATCGCCGTGGAGGATGTAGACCCCTCGGTTGGCGATGTTACGGACGAGGCCCAGCGTGTCGCTTGTGTTGGAGGCGCGGTTGAGGATTTGTTCGACGGGGGAACGGGGTTCGGCGCGTTTGGCGCCTGCGTAGGAGAACATGCTGATCCAGCCGGCGGAGGGGGCGATAGCGCCAAAGCGGTCGGGGAAGGTGACGCCTATGTGCCAGGTGCCGTGGCCGCCCATGGAGTGGCCGGTCAGCCAGGTTTTGGCGGGATCGGTGTCGAGCTTTTTCTGGTTGAGGTCGAGGACCTCGAGGGCATCCATGCGGCCCCAGTCTTCCCAATCGAAGCCAAAGGCGCGGCGGTTGGTGGGTGCGACGACATGGGCCCAGGGCTTGGGGGAGTAGGTGGCGGCCTGACCGATGCCCTCGACGCCGGCACCGTGCAGGGAGAGGATCAACCCGGGCTTTTCGGCCGAGGGAGGATTGGTGGTGGCGGGGACGAGGCCGTAATACTGGGCCGAGCCCTCGATGCCGCTTTGAAAGGTGGATTTGCGCGTGGCCTGGGGCGGCTTGACCTCGAGGGGGAAAGTGGCGGTTTCCCTGGCCTGAAGGGCGGCGCTGGTGACTGTGACCTCTAGCTTCGCGGGGCCCTTGGGCAAGGATGGATGATCGAACTGGAAAGGGACCTTGAACAGGCCGTGGGCGGGGACGGGCGGGATTTTGACGGAGCGCGTGGCACCCTGGAGGGTGGCGGTCAACAGAGCATCCGTCAGGGGCGCGGGTGAGCAGTTGCGAATCACCACGCCGGCGATTTCTGACCCCTGCCGGTTTTCGACCAGATCGGGCAGGGTGGCATCGGAGGGGGCGATCTCCACGACGCCGGTGGGTGGCCTGAGTGTTGGCGTGATGGCGCCGCGGCCGCCGGCGAAGAGGAACTGGTTGAGGCCCTGCTTGAGTTGGACCGGAATGGCGAGGTAGCCGTGGCCGTATGGATCGCCCGCCCGGGGTTGGCCGTTGACATAGACGAGGCCGTGGCCGCGAGCCTCGAGCACCATGGTGCGCGGGGTGGGGCTTTCCACTTTCCACAGGGCGTAGCCGCCGCGCAGGGCGCGGTGGGAAATGGAACCATCCTTGCCTGCAGCGACTTTTTCCCAGGCTGTCTGGGTGCCCGGCAATTTTTGGCCGGCCTCGGGTGTTTGCCACTGGCCTGAGACGATAAGGGCCTCGACAGGATCCGTTCGGACAGGGGTGCGACCGGCACGGGCACCGGCGGCGATGACCAGGTATTCGGTGGGGGTGAGGGTTTCGGGTTTTGGGGCGGATTGGCTGGTGAACAGAAGTAGCAAGGAGAGCATGGTGGACGGTCCATCCGATTGGGGTAACTGAACAGCCAGTTTAACCGGCCGGGAGGTGTGTGGCGAACGGGACGCGGGATGGGCGGCTGGTTTTGGGAAAGGTGGCGTGGGTGGATTACACTGGGGGTGTGTGAACCGGGTTTTTGGCGGGGGGAAATGCCGTGGTGAGCAGCGCGACGGGTTGGCGGGTTTTGGTGCTGGGGGTGTTGGGGTTGGGGCTGGCCGGCGGGTGGGCCGGGGCGCAGGACCGGTTGAAGAAAATGCCTGGGTATGCGCAGCACGAGAAGATGGCCAAGGAGATTGGCAAGGCCGCGAAGCTGGGCGCGCTGAGCGTGACCTGGAAGGACGACGGCAAGGGCCTGGAGTACACGCGGGACGGCAAGAAGTTCGCCCTGGATGTAGCGACGCTGGAGGAGAAACCGGTTGCCGAGGCGAAAGAGGACGGCGAGGGGAAAAAGGGGCGCGGCGGGCGGCCCGGAGGCGGGGGCCGGGGGCCAGAGCGGGGCCGGCAGTTTGACCGGGCGCTGTCGCCGGACGGCAAAACCTTGGCGCTGTACAAGGACCGGAATGTGTGGCTGGCGGGGCCGAAGGGGGAGGAGCCGAAGCAGGCGACCTTCTCCGGCAGCGAGAGCGCGCGGGTCAAGTGCGGGACGGCGAGCTGGGTGTACGGGGAGGAGCTGGAGCAGAAGACGGCGATGTGGTGGTCGCCTGATTCGAAGAAGCTGGCCTACTACCGGTTTGACGAATCGAAGGTGAAGGATTTCTACCTGGCGCTGGACCAGACCAAGCTGCAGGACCGGCTGGATGTGGAGGCGTACCCGAAGCCGGGAGCCGACAACCCGGTGGTGGAGCTGGTGGTGCTGGATGTGGCCACCGGGAAGAGGACTTTCGTGGATGTGCGGGACGGCAAGCCGTTCACCAACGACGCGGTGGGGCACTATGTGTGGCGGGTGGCGTGGAGTGCCGACGGCAAGGAACTGCTGTTTCACCGGACGAACCGGCTGCAGAACATTCTGGAAGTGGTGGCCGGGGACCCGGAGACGGGCAAGACGCGGGTGGTGTTGCGGGAGAAATGGCCGGCGAGCTGGGTGGAGAACAACCCGGAGCAGCGGTTTTTGAAAGACGGCAAGCGGTTTGTTTGGGCCTCGCAACGAACCGGGTTTAACAACTACTACCTGCACAGCCTGAACGGCGGCGAGCCGCTGACGCTGACGCGCCACACCAGCGAGGTGGCGGGCATTGTGGCGGTGGACGAGGCGGGTGGGGCGTTGTACTACCTGGCGCGGACCGGGGCCAACCCGCTCAAGCTGCAACTGCACCGGGTGAAACTGGACGGGACGGGGGACACGCGATTGACCGACCCGGCGTGGCACCACCAGGTGAGCTTGGCGCCGGACTTCAGGCACTTTGTGGACATCGCGCAGACGCATGACCAGGCGCCCATCACGCGGCTGGTGGAGACGGGCGGCGGGGTGAAGAAGGAGCTGGCGAGCAGCGACCTGACGGGGTTTGACAAGCTGGGGCTGAAGAAGGTGGAGCTGTTCGAATATCTGGCGGGGGACGGGAAGACGACCTTGTACGGGCTGTTGCACCGGCCCTCGAACTTTGACCCGGCGAAGAAGTACCCGCTTTTGGTGAGCGTGTACGCGGGGCCGGAGACGGACGGTGCGCGGGAGAGCTTTGTGCAGCCGAGCGCGCTGGCGGAGTATGGTTTTCTGGTGGCGTCGCTGGATTCACGGAGCGCGAAGGGGCGCGGGAAGCGGGTGCTGGACAGCATCTACCAAAACCTGGGGATCACCGAGATCGACGACCAGGCGGCGGGTGTGAAGGAACTGGCGAAGCGGCCGTATGTGGACGGGGGACGGGTGGGGATCTTCGGGGCATCGTACGGGGGATTCGCCTCGGCGATGTGCCTGGCGCGCCACCCGGAAGTGTTCCACGCGGCGGCGGCGAGCTCTTCGGTGACGGATTTCCGCAACTACGACACCATCTACACCGAGCGATATTTGGGGATCCCCACCGACGAGGCGGGGAAGAAGGCCTATGAGAAGACGAACATCATGGCGCTGGCGCCGAAGGTGCAGGGGCGGCTGATGATCTTCTTCGGGACGGCGGACAACAATGTGCACCCGAACAACTCGATGCAACTGATCCAGGCGCTGCAGAGGGCCGGGAAGAGCTTCGAGGTGCAGGTGGGGCCGGATGTTGGGCACGCCGGGCTGAACCAGGCGCGGATGATGGAGTTCTTCATCGAGAACCTGGTGGTGGGGAAGCCGTAGCTTTCATTCGATCCACAACCACGGAAGCCATCCTTCACCCCCTTTTCAGGGGGTGAAGGCGCATTTGGGGTGTGCCTTACGGATCTGGCCGAGCCCGGTGTCGGTGATGGCGGTCTGGGCCAGGTCGAGCGTGGAGATTTTTTTCAGGCGGGCGATGTCGGGCGCGGCGGCGTCGGAGACGCCGGTACGGGCCAGGGAGAGTGATTCAAGGGCCGGGAGCCCGGCCAGGGCGGGGATGGCGGCATCGTTGACGGCGGTGGCGGAGAGATCGAGCGACTTGAGGCGGCGCATTCCGGAGAGGGTTTGGACGCCGGCGCTGGTGACGCGGGTGCGGCTGATGTCGAGCGTGGCGAGGGCGGGGAGATTGGCGACCTCGCGGAGGCCGAAATCGGTGATGGGGGTGCGGGCGAGGCGCAGGGTGGTGAGGGCCTTGAACTGGCCGACCTGGAGGAGGCCGGCATCGGTGACGCGGGAGGCTGTGAGATCGAGCGACTTCAGCTTGTCGAGATTGGCGATGAGCAGGAGGCCGGCATCGGTGACCGGGGCGCCGGAAAGATTGAGGGACTGCAGGGAATCGATCTGGCCGATGGGGCGCAGGGCGGCATCGTTGACGGCGGGGCAGTTGGCCAGCGACAGGACGCGGAGTTTTTTGAGGGCGGTGAGCTGGCGGAGACCCTGCTCGCCCACGGAGGTGGCATCGAGGCCGAGGAACTCGAGGCGGGGGAGGCGGGCGATCTCGGCGCAGCCGATGTCGGAGACCTTGGTGAGGTTGAGAACGAGCTCGCGCAGGGCTGGGAGTTTGGCGAGATCGGCCAGGGCGGTGTCGGTGAGGGGGACGCCGGCGAGGGAAAGGCTGGCGAGTTTCTTGTGGCGGGCGAGGGAGGCGACGGCCTGGTCGGTGAGGCGGGTGAAGCTGATGTCGAGGGCCTCGAGATTGGCGAGGGCGGCGAGGCTGGCGTAGCCCTGATCGGTGAGGCGTGTGCCTGAGAGGGAGAGGCTGGTGAGTTGATGGAGGCGGGCGATCTCGGCGATGCCGGTGTCGGTGAGCTGGTTGGCGCGGAGGTCGAGCGAGGCGAGATTTTTCATGCGGGCAAGGGGGCCGACGGTGATGTCGGCGAGCTGGCAATCCGCCAGGGCGAGCTCGCGGACCTGGTCGAGCCTGGCGATCTCGGTGGTGGCCTGGCCGTCGAGCAGGCAGCGGGTGAGGGATAGTTTCTCGAGATTGCGGAAAGCGAAGAGGTTGGCCAGCGCGGAGGGTGGCAGGGAGGCATCGAGCATTTGCAGGGATTGCAGGCGGGTGAAGGCCCCCAGTTGGGGGATGTCTTCCGGTGCCGGCCGCGGGAGCCAGACGGAAACGACTGGGCCGCCGGGGATGTCGCCTGAGCGCTCGGCGCGGCCGCCGCGCTGGTAGAGCCATTCGAGGGCGTTGTCCTCGGCCTTGTCGGCGCGCGATGGGCCGACCGCAATGGCCAAGACGCAGAACGGGACCAAGATGGCGGCGGCGAAACGGAACATGGGTGCAAACCCCCTGTGTCAGGCGTAGAGTTCGATGGCGCCGCAGATGGCCTCGAGGTCGTTGGGGACCTGGACGGCGCGGTTGGCGTGGCTGGCGCGCTTGACGCCGCGGACGCCGAGGACCTTTTGGAACTGCTCCTGGTCGGCGCTGTGGTAGGCGACGGTGGCGGTGGGGTCCTTCATCTGGTGGGCGGTGAGGATGCAGACGACGCGGTCGGAAGGGGCGATGACGCCCTGCTCGCGCAACTGGATGAGGCCGGCGAGGCTTGCGGCGGAGGCCGGCTCGCAACCGAGGCCGTGGGCGCCGATGAGGGCCTTGGCGTCCATGATCTCCTGGTCATCGGCGCGGCGGACGACGCCGTTCATGACCTCGACGGCGCGGAGGGCCTTGACGAGGTTGACGGGGCGGTTGATCTCGATGGCGCTGGCGATGGTGCTGGCGCGGCCGTCGCGGGCGTCGAGATCCCTGAAGAAGGCGTCGATGGCGGCGTTGTCGGGGTTGCCGTTGTTCCAGCGGATGGACTTGTCGTTGACGAGGGTGTCGAAGGTTTTGGCGCCGGCGGCGTTGATGACGGCGAGGCGGGGGACGCGGCGGACGAGTCCGAGATCGCGCAGCTCCATGTAGGCCTTGCCGAAGGCGCTGGAATTCCCGAGGTTGCCGCCGGGGACGATGATCCAGTCTGGCGGCTCCCAGGAGAGGGCCTCGAGCACGCGGAGCATGATGGTCTTCTGCCCCTCGAGGCGGAAGGGGTTGACGCTGTTGACGAGGTAGACGCCGAGGCGGCGGGCAACCTGCTGGACGCGGGCCATGGCGTCGTCGAAATCGCCGGCGATCTGCATGGTGAGGGCGCCGTGGTCCAGCGCCTGGGCGAGCTTGCCGTAGCTGATCTTGCCGGAGCCGATGAAGACGATGCCGCGCATGAGGCCGGTGGCGGAGCAGTAGGAGGCGAGCGAGGCGCTGGTGTTGCCGGTGCTGGCGCAGGCGGCGCGGCGTGCTCCGGTGATGCGGGCATGCGTGAAGGCGGCGGTCATGCCGTTGTCCTTGAAGCTGCCGGAGGGGTTCATGCCCTCGTACTGCAGGTGCAGGGAGCCCTGGCGCATGCCGAGCTTGTTGGCGAGGCCGTCGGCCTTTTGCAGGATGGTCTGTCCCTCGCCGATGGTGAGGATCTGGTCCTGCCGGGCGAAGGGGAAGAGTTCGCGGAAGCGCCAGACGCCGGAGAAATCGACGGGGGTGGTGCGGCGGGACCACTTGGCCTCGAATTCGGCGAGGGACTTGGGGGGCGCGAGGCGGTCCCAATCGTAGGCGACATCCATGAGGCCGCCGCAGGAGGGGCAGCGGAAGGAGGTGTCCTCCATGGGCAGGGTGGCGCCGCAGCGGGGGAAGACGCAGCGCTGGAAGACGGCGGGGGTGTCCTTGATGGTCATGTCCGGGCTCATGTTGGCCATGCGTGGAAGGTGACTAGGGATCCCTGCGGGAGAAGATCACGCAGGACGCCAGCAAAAAGGTGAAGAGGTGGGCGAGGGTGAGGCCCAGGCCGCTGACCCAGGAGAACTCGCCGCTTTCGGCGACGACGCGCATGGCGCCGGCGACGGCGAAATCGCGCATCAACTGGCGATCGACCATGGTGTCGAGGTCCTCGGTGTGGGGGAGGACGGTGTAAGCGGCCTCGACGACGGCGGCGAGGCGGGTGCGGTGGACGGGGACGCGGTTGGGATCGGGCGGGGGCTGGCGGTTGGCCTTCATGCCGCGGAGGGTCTGGGCGACGGTGAGCTGGACGGGCTTGCCGGCCTCCCTGTCGCGGATCTGGCTGGCGACGACCTGGGAGTGCAACTGTCCGACGATGAAGAGGACGACCCAGTAGGCGACGGTGACGAGCATGGCGGCGAGTGTGCTGCGGGTGAGCACGCCGGTGAAAGTGCTGACGCTGAGCAGCAGGGCGAAGAAGAGCAGCAGGCTGGGCAGGGCGAGGAGGATGCCCGGGGACCAGATGTCGGCGAGGATGCCGGTGACGAGCCAGGCGGAGGCGATGAGGAGGCCGAGGAGGGCGCCGACGAACAGCAATGAGCCGATGTACTTGAAAACGAGGATGCGCCAACGCGGGATGGGGCGGACGAGGAGGAGCTCGAGGGTGCCCTTGCGCAGCATGTTGGGGACGAAGGCGGCGGTGACAACGACGCTGACAAGCAGCAGGACGCTGCCGCCGAGGCCGGTGGTGAGGAGCTTTTGCAGGATGAGGACCTCGAGGCCGAGGGGGGCGCCCATGGGGGGCGTCATCTCGAGGCTGTCGGCGAAGAGGGTGAAGCGGTTGAACCAGAGCATGCGGAGATCGGGACCGGGGGCGACCTCGAGGTCCCACGACTGCTGGCCGATGGCCTTGGCGAGAGGTGGCGTGGTCTCGCGGATGGCGGTGACCTGCCAGAGGTGGCCATCGGCGATCTTGCCGAAGCGGGCGCGGATCTGGTCGGCCGTCTCGAGCCCGCCGACGAGGGGGATGGCGTTGCGGTTGAGAGTGAGTGTCCAGCGGGAGGCGGGCAGGTCGGTGCCGTCGACGGATTGGGCCTTGGCCACGGAGTAAAGGGAGCCGGTCACGCGGCCGGCGATATCGGCCATTTTTTCCTTGGAGAGATCGAGGCCATCGAGATTGACGGCGAGGGACTTGGCGCAGATCTCGAGGTAGTTCTTGCCGCCGGGTTGTTTCTTCTTGTCGGGCAGCTCGGCGCCGCCCTGGAGTGGCTCGATATGGCCGGTGAGGGCGACGGCGAAGATGAGGCCGATGACGGCCAGCAGGATGTAGAGGATCTTGGCCTCGAGGAACTCGCGCCAGGCATCGGCCAGCATGGCGAGGAAGGAACGGAGGAGGCCGGGCCTTGGACCATGGGGATGGCTCATGTGGCGGGGCCTCCCTTGTCGGCCAGGGAGAGGTAGAGGTCTTCGAGTGAGCCGCGCTCGCGCTCGAGGTGGCGGAGGTGGAGGCCGTGGGCCGTTGCCTGGGCGAGGAAACGGTCGATGGCGCCGGGTTCGGCGGACTGAAGGAGGAGTCGTAGGAGGCCGGGGCGCTCGGAGGGCTCGAGGGAGCCGCCCTGCCAGGTGACGGAAGGCGGGATGGGGCCATCGAAGGCGATGAGCCAGGTGGCCTTGGCCCGGGTGAGCTCATCGACAGTGCCCTGGAGGACGAGTTGGCCCTTGCGGAGGATGGCGACGCGGTCGCAGAGCTGCTCGACCTCGCCCAGCAGGTGGCTGTTGATGAAGACGGTGACGCCCTGGCGCTTCTCTTCCAGGAGGAGCTCGCGGATCTCCTTGCGGCCGACTGGGTCGACGCCGTCGGTGGGTTCATCGAGGAAGAGGACCTTGGGCTGGTGGAGGAGGGCCTGGGCGAGGCCGAGGCGCTGCTTCATGCCCTTGGAGTAGCCGCGGACGCGGAGTTTCTCGCGGCCCTTGAGGCCGAGGAGCTCAAGCAGGTAGGGGATGCGGGCCTTGCGCTGGGCGCGGGGGACGCCTTGGAGGGCGCCGTAAAAATCGAGCAGGCTGGGGCCGGTGTGGTACTCGGGGAGGCGGTGGTCTTCGGGGAGGTAGCCGACCTCGCGGCGGTTGTCGGGCCGGCCGACAGGCTGGCCGAGTAGCGTGGCGGAGCCCGAGGTGGGGGCGACGAGGCCGAGGAGGACCTTGATGAGGGTGGTTTTGCCTGCGCCGTTCTGGCCGAGGAGGCCGAACAGCGTGCCGGGCTCGACCTGGAGGCTGACGCCATCGAGGGCGTTCAGCTTGCCGTAGCGTTTCTGCAGGTTGCTGACCGCCACCACCATGGACCCGGGACCTCCGGAGTGAATCTTACCGGGTGGAGGAACGGGCCGGGAGGGGAGATGGGGATACGGTTTTTGATTGGAAAGTCATCTGCGGATTGGGTTTAAGAAAAAATAGCGGTAGAAAAAGTAACCCCGGCGGGCTTTTCAGGGCCGCCGGGGTTGGTGGGAGGTTAGGCGGTGAATCAGGCGAGAGCCCCGGCCCTGGAGAAGTTTGTGGCGATGAAGACGCCGTCGGTGACATTGGAGACGAAGAGGGACTCGAGTTCGGCGAGGGTGTCGAAATCGAAGGCTCGGACGGTACCCATGGCCATTGGCCCTGAGGCTGCCAGGAGATCGAGGACGCCATCGCGGTTGTAATCGGATAGGCCGACGCGGACGCTGCCGAGGTAGTTGTCGCCGAAGGGCTTGATGACCTTGCCGGGGATTTCGGCCCCGGTGAGCAGGTTGTAGACCTTGATGCGAGCGGCGTTGTTACCGCCTGCGGTGCCGACGAGGAGTTCCTGGGTGGCTTTGCCGTCGATGTCGCCGGCGGAAGCCCAGACGCCTGGGGAGTAGTTGGCTGAGCCGAAGGTGTAGTAGCTGGCGAGTTCAGAAGGCTGAACATTGGCGATATCGAACACCTTGACATGGGTGTTGATGGTGGAGGAGACGACGACCAAGGCGTTGCCCTGGGCGTTTGCCTCAGACATGGCGACATTGACCCCACCCTTGTAGGCGGGATCGAAGGCGAAGAAGGCGCCATAGCCATTGCCCAGGGCGTCGAAGACGGCGACGGTGGGTTGCGCCCCGGCGCGGGCGCCGCAGACGACCACGGGGGTTGCGGATCCGGTGGGGGCGAGGTGAACCGGCCCGCCGGCGATGGTGACGCCGCCCAGGAAGCCCTGGGAGAAGGCGTAGAAGCTGGAGAGGAGGTAGCCAGTGTTGGAGTCGATCACGAGGACATGGGGAGCGGCGCCGCCGGCGACGGCGGCGAGGATGGTGTCGGCCTTGCCGTCGGAGTCGCGGTCCATGGTGTTGACGGTGACCTGGCCGTTGTAGTTGGGGAAGGGCTGGAAGAACTGCATCTCGCCGAAGGAAGGCTTGACGGCCAGCAGGTTTCCGACCCCGGCGACATAGGACCCGGGCCCGAGGTCGGCTGGTTGCATGATCTGGTTGGGGTTGAGAGTCACCACCTGGGAGAATGGCTTGCTGGTGGCGGAATCGAATGAGGAATCGCCCCTGTATTTGGCGGTGATTGAGTTGTCGCCCAGTGGCAGCGCATTGGTCAACCAGGTGGCCACCTGACCGTAGGACCCGTCGGTGAAGACGGTGGTGGAATTCTGCCAGACATTGTTGACATAGAAATCGACGATGCCCGTGGGGGAGCCGGAGCCCGTGACGGGTTGGAGTTTGGCGGTGAAGAGTACCAGTTGGCCCTGGGTGGAGGGGTTGACGCTTGAGGAAAGCGTGACATTGACGGTGGAAGAGGAGGGCTGGTTGACCACCTCGGTAGCCGTGGGGCTTTGGCTTTCGGCGAAGGAAATATCTCCCTGGTATTTGGCGATGAGGGAGTAGTTGCCCGCGGTGGCGAAGGCGTGCTGGATGGTGGCGACTCCGTTGGAAAGGTAGGCGTAGCCGACCTCGGTGCCATCGACCAGGAAGGTGACGGTGCCGGTGGGGACCTGGGTGCCGCGCAAGGCGGCGACTGTGGCGGTGAAGGTGACGGTGTGGCCGGCGTAGGTCGGGTTGGGGTTGGGGACGAGCGTGGTGGAAGTGGAGGCGGGGCCGTCTGGTGCCACCACTTGCTTCAGGACGGAACTGGTGCTGGCGGAGTAGGTTGTTGAGCCGGTGTAGGCGGCGGTGATGGAGTGGGTGGTGGGGGGCACCGCGAGGGTTGAGGTCTGGAAGGTGGCGACACCCTGCGCGTTGAGGGTGCCGGTGCCAATGACGGTGGCGCCATCGAGGAAGTTGACGGTGCCTGAGGGGATTCCCTTGGAGGCGGTGACAGTGGCGGTGAAGGTTACGGTCTGGCCCTGGTTGGACGGGTTGATGGTGCTGGCGATGACCACGGAGGTGGCGACTGGTGAGGGGGGCGCGCCGTCCACGGTTTGGGTGAGCACTGGACTGGTGCTTGGGTCAAAGGCATTGTTACCGCTGTAGGCGGCGGTGATGGAGTTGGTGTGGCCTTTGAGTGAGGAAGTGGTGAACGAGGCGACGGCTTTGAGTCCCAAGGCCGTGAGGGTGCCCGTGCCGAGGAGGGTGTCTCTATTGTAAAAGGAAACGGTTCCTGTGGGGGCCACGGTGCCCGAGGCAGGGGAGACGGTGGCTGTGAAGGTGACGGGGTCGTTCAGGTGGGAGGGGTTGTTGTTGGAGGAGAGGGTGGTGGTGGTTGAGACGAGGGCACCAGCGGACAACGGGGAAATGTTGAAGGTGATAGTCTTGGAGGGTTGGCTGGCTCCAAAGTTGATATTGGTGGAGAATCCGCCCTGGTCATCGAACGGGTAGCCGTAGCAGAGGCCGTTGATGCTAACGCCGTGAAGTGGGTCGGCGGAAATGTTTTGGTGCAGGAAGGCCGAGAAGAGGTTGGAGTTCACAAACCCAGGGGCTGTGGTGTCCTTCCAGTCGGGATAGAAAGTGAAGGGGGCGCCGTTGGTGGGTGCGGGGGGGTATTTGGATGAATCGAACGAATCGGTGAATGATTTAGCCTGGCCGTTCGAATTGTCCACTTTTCCCACCAGACGGATGGTGCCCGAGGGATCCTGGCGGTAGATTTTGGCGGTCTTGTAGACCTGATTACCCTGAGGGAGCCAGTTGAGAGTGACCGAGGGCGAGCCGGACGTTTGGACACCGATGGAGAGAGGCCAGCTCAGCACGGATTCGGACTGTCCATCGGGAAGAATGGCGGACAGGAAATAAGTGTAAATGCCAGTGCCCGGGGTGGATGTGGTGGGGTACTGGCTGAAGGTGATGGGGCTGACCCACTGCTGCGGGGCGAGCTTTGAGCCATAGCCGGTGGCGATGCCGCGGTTGAGGGCGGAGACGATGACATTTTCGAGGTTGGTCATTGCATTAGCAGAAAGGACAGGAAAGGACTTCTGCTGGTCTTGGGCCTCCGGATCTCCCGGGTCGGATGCAAAAACCCCGGCGCAACCGAAAACCATCTGGCCGGGTGTGTAGGTGGAATTGGGGAGCCACGAGGGTGCATTTGGGATGGTGTAAGTGGTACCGTTTGGCATTTCGATGGAAGGTAAATCGGTGTTCTCCTGGAAAAACGGGAAGTAGATATTGAGGACGGCGCCCTCGTATTCGCCAGGGGTTAGCTTGCTGGCATCATGGGGAGGGGTGGGATTAGACAGATTGCTGGAATCGTATGCATTGCCGACAAGTTGGAGGACCTTGTAGGTTTGCTTGGCCGTGTCGTTCCAGTTGCCCCAATTTGTGTAGATCGGTTTCGGTGTGCCATCGCTTGCGAGGTATTGTAGGGAGGTGATAGCGTTGGGGTGCTCGTTTTGCGGGTCGGGGGTCTTATTTGAAACGGGGGTCACATCGAGGACCTTGCCGGTCCAGAGGGTGCCGTTTGATCCATTATTCTGATTGGCCTGGTAGAAGGAGAAAGTCTGGTTGTCGCCATCGGGGGAATAATGATTGAAGAAGTCCAGGAGTGGGTTGTTGAACCAAGAGGAGAGGGGGCTGAAAGAATAGGATGATTTAGGAGGGGTTTTGGTGGTGTCAGGTGTTATAGATCCGTCGTCCAAGAAGAACATTTCTTTATTAAATTTGGCTACGTCTTTATTTATCAAAAAGCCGTACTTGGAAATGTCGGGTGCTGTATTTGTGTCAGTTATTGCCCGGTAAAAAGATAAGCCTGTCGATGATTCGTTCTTGGGAACATAGGTGGAGGGTTGGCCACCTACTTGCCAACCCACTTGGACAGAGTTTGTTGAGCTCTGAGCTATTGGCCAATTGGTAGAAACAGAGGCAGAAGCCGCAGTTTGGCCAACGGAATTCGTTTCAGTCACCATGTACCAATAGAATTTGCCCGCCTGGAGTGATCCGCCTGTTGTATTAGTCGGAAAGAGGTACGAGGGTGTAACCGGTGCGGCAATAGATTGAATGACATCTTGCGGGGCAACCAGGCGATTCTGTTCGCCGTCCAATGTGCCGGCGGTGTAGGAGGCGTTGAACGGGCTGGAGGCCGGGAAGGCCGATTGGAAACGGGTGAAGAGTGTATTTTGTGGGACACTGCTGCCGACTTTGGCCAGGGGGACGGGTGCTGCTGAGGGACTAGCATCATCGCTCAGGGCGGCAGAGCTGGTCACGGTGTAGGTGAAGCCGACCTGGTCGACATTGGAGATGTCAACATCGTAATCGGTCGACGAGTAGGTTAGCTCGAAGAGGCTGAAGTTATCGGGCGCGTTGGTGGAAACGGTTGGGACTGAAAGCACCTTGCCAGAAATCGGAATTCCAGAATTAGGCCCGATGAACATCACCACGGTGCCGGAGATAATTAGATTATTGTAGGGATCGGAGGTATCTGAAGGTTTCCACGCGGGCAGAGAGATCGAGTTGGATGATGGCGTCAAAGCGAATAAGGGAAGCTTGGAATAATCACCGCTAAGGTCGGAATATGTGGTCCAGGATGTGTTTGAGTTGTTCCAGTAGACATAGTTTCCGTTGGCATCTTTACCGTTGGTGGTTTCTCGGCCGAAAATGGCCATCTGAAAGCCCTTATTGGCCACCTCTTCGGGGATGTTGAATGTCCATGTAGGGACGGTGGGGTTGACGTAATCAAATGTACCAAGAGGGAAAATAGTTTCTTTTTTGTCTTGAGTAATGGCCGCGAACCCAATGCCCACAGAGGCTGTTCCGGGCTGTGGAAAATTATCGTATTTCGGTGATTCGAGAGTTATCGTCTCGAGGTAATTTTGGCCAAGGGAGTAAGTTTTTTGTCCAGAGTACAGATTAGTGTCAAAATAAATATTGTTAAAACCGTAAAGATATTGACCTGAGATAGTGACAGGGGTGCCTCCCAAGATTGAACCAGAGTTTGGGGAAATGGTTATATTGGCAGGCGCTTTTACCGATATTGAGAGGCCAGTATTGATATCCGAAGTTGTGTAAACATGGACATCGTAGGTTGATGTTCCATTTGTTGAGGCAGGGGGGAATGGGAAAGTAACAGCCGTAGTGGTTTGATTAATCGTCGCCGCTTGAAAAGCGGAAGAACCATTTAGCCAAAATTCAATCCTGGTAATGTCGGTTGGTAAATCCGTGCCGGCAATGGTAACCAGCGTGGACCCTCCAAAACCTACCGTACTGTCATTAGTGATACTGTTGGTGATGGATGTCCAAGTCGTTGGAGTGACGCGGCTTTCCAAAGTCTCCAGGGCGAGATTGACCCGGTTGAGACGGCGGGGGCGGTTTGGTTTGGCGGAGGAGGATTTGCGGAGGAGGCCGCGGAGGTATGTTGCAAGGGCCATGGGCGAACTCCGGTTGAATTTTTGACATTGGGGGAGAGGAAAATCTTTAATCTTTGGGCCTGTTGATTGTCTTATGGGCAAGATGGGCATTCAAGGTATTTTTGAAATTTTCTTTATTATTTTTACAATAAATAGTATCAGAATATATACAAATGTAAAACAAATGGTTGGTGGCATCTGGTGGAGTGCCTTTGCTGGGGCGGGGGGTAGGATGAGTGGACTCAGGAGGAGCCCATGATTCCGGCACGGTCGCCGCTGGGGGCGCTGCAATTCCATTTGTTCGCCCGGCCGCTCCACCCTGAGCTGTTTGAGACGCGCGCGTGCCGTGTGGTGGAGTTTGACGGGGCGCGGGTGGACGCGCGGATATTGCCGGACGGGCACTGGATCTCGTGGCAGCGGGGGAATGCCTGGGTCAGCCAGGTGGCCAGCGTGGTGGGGCAGCCGCTGCCTTGCGGGCAGGCGTTGTTCCAATTGAGGCTGCATCAGCAGCGGACGCTGGGGACCCGATTGCCCTGCGGGGCGCGGTACGAGGCGCAGTGGACGGTGGAAACGCTGGGGCCCGAGGCGTTCGGGCGGGTGCATGACGAGATTGAGCGGGACGGGGCGAAGCGCGGGCTATTGCATGTGTCTCCGGCGGAACATTGGCAAACGCCGGCATTGGCCCATGTGACCGCGGACGCGCGGCCGGGGCTGGTGGTGTTCACCTGCTTCCACACCTACCCGGACGAGTTGACGGTGGTGAAGACGCTGTCGCTGGTGGAGTGGCGACCGCAGCCGCCGAGCCCGGGGCGCAGGGCGGAGCGGTTGGGGTGAGGATTTTGCGTGGCTTTGATTACCTGCCCGGGATGGGGCGGGTGGCGAGGTCGAGCTTGAGCAGGGCCTGGCGGTAGGCGACGCGGAGCTTGAGCTCTTCCTGCCGGGCGATCTCGATGCCCTTCAGCGCGGCGAGCTGCTCGGTGGGGCCGAGTTCGGGGCGGCGCTCCTTGATGAACTTCTCGATGACATCGGCGCTGGCCTGGGCCTGCGAGAGGGCCTCCTTGGCGTGGCGGTGCTGCTCGTAGAGGGGGCGCAGGGCGGCGAGCGCGACGGCGGCGGCCTGGCGCAGGGACGCCTCGGCCTCGCGGCGCTTGCCGGCGGCGACCTCGGCCTGCTGGCTGAGCTCGAGGCGGAGCTTGTCGAAATCGCGCCCGCCGACGGTGGGTTTGTTGTCGCGCACCAGGCAGGCCTGGCCCTCGAGCACGGCGACGAGGTTGTCGAGCTCGGCCAGGGCGGGGCCGTTGGAGCCCGCGGCGGAGAGGGATTCCTCGAGGTTGGGCAGGCCGCCCATTTGGGGATCTTCCAGCCTGTCGCCCGGGACCTGGAAATTGCCGTCGACCGGCTCGCCGCAGAGGTGGCGGAGGCGGACAAGGCCCTGCTCGAGCTTGCGCTCGATCTCGAGCTTGCGCATGCGGCGGGCGGAGCGCTCGCCCTCGAGGCCCTCGACAAGGGCGCGGAGCTCGGGCTTGCGCTCCATGGCGAGGTCGCGGGCGTATTTTTGGATGTCTTCCAGCCGTTTGGTAGATGTTTCGAGGATGGCGGCGGCCTCCTGGGCGGAGCGCAGCTCGGCCCAGAGCTCGGCGGCCTCGCGTTGGGCCTTGGCGATCTCGCCGGCGGCCTCGGCGGAGGACTGGGCCAGGAGGGCCTCGCCGGTGGCGCGGAGCAGTAGGCTTTCGCGGGTGAACCTGTCGCGGCCGTGGGGCACACTGCCGGCCTGCTGCAGGCGGGAGTAGCCCTCGTTGGCTAGGCCCTGGGAGACGGCCAGACCGGGGGTGGCGCGGGCTATGCGGGCCCAGACATCCTCAATATCGCCGGGGGGGACCAGGGCGGCCTCGGCCACGGTGACCTGGTCGGAGCCATCGGCCTGGCAGAAGAGTGGAAGGCTGGCGAGATTGAGATCGAGGAAATCCCCCGAGACGACCTGTTCGAGCGTGGGGGCGCCGGGAGTTTTGAGACGCCATTTGCCTGGCAGGGGGGACACCTGGCCCGATTGGGCCAAACCAGAGGCAGCGGCCCATGAGGCGACTGCGGTGGTCAAGGGTGCCGCACCCAGCAGGGCCATGGCGGTGGCCCTATGAACGGGTCGGAGCACGGTGCACTCTCCACGTGCGGGGGGAGCATTAGGTCTATGGGGATTGATTCGGCCATGGAGGCCCCGAGACTTTGGCAAAAGGGTGGAGTGGTGCCGATTTGTACGGCCGGGGCAAGCTGGGAAAGGCGTGTTTTGTGAAAATGCGGTTTGCCAACGACTGAAACGGGAGTTTGCGGCGATCAGGAGTCGTCGCGGCGGGCGCCGATGGCATTTTCGAGGATCTGGCGGTGGTGCCGGTTGCGTTCGCGCAGGGAGGCCAGGTGGAGGCGGCGCAGCAGCCACATGTCCCAGGCGAGGACGACCAGCAGGACGAAGAGGAGGATGAGGAAGCCGACCCAGAACATGCCATAGAGGCTGGCGAAGCGTTCCTGGGGATCGGACAGGTGAAACTCGCGGCCGGCGGTGTCGGCGGCGTCGCGCTCATCGACGATGGTCTGGGCGGGTTCCTCGAGGTAGGCCAGGGCGACGCCGAGGAGGACGCCCATGGCGACGAGCAGCAGGGAACAGAAGAGGCGGCGGAAGGCCTGGGCGCGGAAGAAGGCGGCCTCGGGCATGGAGGGGCAGTCGCCGCGGAGGAAGGCCACCTGCCTGAAGGCGGCGACGAGCCCGGTGCCGACCATGCCGGCGGTGAGGAGGAGCCCGAAGATGATCTGCTGCGCGCCCATGTGGGGCTCCGGTCAGGTCAGCGGACGCGTTGGAGCCAGGCGAAGAGGACCCGGGCGACCTGGGTCAGGCCCTCGGGGGAGCAGTTCTCGGGGGTGTCGGTGATCTTGTGCCAGTGGGGGTATTCGAAATCGATGATGTCGATGGCGGGGATGCCGGCGGCGTTGAGGGGCACATGGTCATCCTGCACCGGGGTGGAGCTGAACTTGCGGGGCTCGAAGAAGGTGGCGTTCTGCTCGACAGCGATGGAGTAGACCTCCTCGACGAGGCGGGGGGCGGACCACCAGGAGTTCTGCTCGACGGGGAAGCGGGGTTCCTTGCCGGCGATCATGTCGAGGAGGATGGCGGAGCGGTAGCGGGTCTTGCCGGCGGCGCGTTGTTTCTTGTACTCGGCGGCGAAGTGCTTGGAGCCGTGGAAGTACTCGTCCTCGGGCTCGAGGACCCATTCCTCGCCGTCGAACAGCACGAAATCGACGCCCAACTCGCAGGGCAGGTCCTTCATGTGGCGGGCCATCTCCATGAGCAGCGCGGCACCCGAGCCGCCGTCGTTGGCGCTGAGGAAGGGCTGCTCCTTCCTGCGGCGCTCGGTCTCCTGGTCGGCGCGGGGGCGGGTGTCGTAGTGGGAGCAGATGATGACGCGGACGGGACGATCGGGGTGCCAGCTCGCGATGAGGTTGGCCATGGGGGCTGTGGCGCGTGAGCTTTTCTGCCTGCCCTCGAATTTCTGCCAGGTGACCTTGGCGCCCTGATCGGTGAAGTGCTTCTCGAGCAGCTTCTGCTGCTTCTCCATGCCTGGTGAGCCGCTGACGCGGGTGCCGATGGCGCAAATATCCTCGAGGTGCTTGAGGGCGCGGGCGGCATCGAAGGGGGGGAGATTGACCTTGGGCGGGGCGCGGTCCTGCGCGAACTCATCGAGGTTGGCCATGGGGACGGCCTGGAGTGGGGACGCGGGCCTGAACAGCGCGATCGCCAGTCCGGCGCCCATGAGCGCCAGCGCCAAGCACATCATCCACCAGCCACGGGTGTTCACGGCGAGCCTCCCTGCGCGCGTTGCCGGGCCAATCGAGGCCGGCGACTTCACCAACCACCCGCTCACCATTTTTGGAGAGGGGGAGCGGGAATTTTGGCGCGAGCCTGATGGTACCCGGAGGGGGCGGGGGATGGCGAGTGGATTTGGGCGGGTTTGGAGGGGGTTTTTCGCCACCAGGAAACGAAGGGCGCGAAGATTTTTCACCGCAAAGGGGGAGTCCGGGATGATATCCCGGCCTCGTACTCTGGTGTCCCTGCGGGACGGGGTGGTTGGTGGGGATCAGTCGAGGTCCTCGGGGGCATTGTGGTCGCCTGGGGGAGTCCGGGATGATATCCCGGCCTCGTACTCTGGTGTCCCTGCGGGACGGGGTGGTTGGTGGGGATCAGTCGAGGTCCTCGGGGGCATTGTGGTCGCCTGGGGGAGTCCGGGATGATATCCCG
>Ga0315905_10000847_pt1 | contig 33639 bp, 29 predicted proteins | sample LakEriMetagenome_5_FD_203522 | JGI IMG/M metagenome (GOLD analysis project Ga0315905, IMG submission 203522) | Freshwater fungal communities from buoy surface, Lake Erie, Ohio, United States - Buoy 4 MA121 | ecosystem: Environmental > Aquatic > Freshwater > Lake | place: USA: Lake Erie, Ohio... | reverse complement strand
ATTACCTTTATTCTCAAATCTAAACTGTAAGGCATGGCTCAAGTTAAGTTATTTTTGCAAAAATTTTACCTCATTATCTAGTGGTATTCAAATGATTCAGTCTTAATTGAAATGACTATATGTCTAAAACTCAGAATATGGATTTTATTGTTGTTGGTCTTTTTATTTTCACGCCGTTACCCAGGTCGCTAATTTGACTGATGAGTGACTTCATATTTTGCACTTTTTCAGCCTGAAACCGTTGTCGTCGCCATCGTTTTCGGCACTTATGACCTAATTGTTTTCCCTCCCCTCTAAACCCCGGAATGTGGGTTACAGTGGCGGCATGGGGCGAAATGACGGCGGCCAGACTGACTCGACTGTGCCAGGATCATACCTGAACTTGTTGCTAAAAAAAATCCCCCACCGATGATGATGGAGGACAAATAAAACTTACAAAACCCCGTCTTAGCCTATCCATTCCGTATGGAAAAACTCACCCCGGGGCTTATCAGTACGCTCATAAGTGTGAGCCCCAAAATAATCCCGTTGGGCTTGGGTCAGGTTTTGCGGTAATACGGCCCGACGATAACTATCGAAGTAGTCCAAGGACGAACTAAAGGCCGGAACGGCAAGGCCCATTTCATTGGCGAGGACTAGTACTTCCCGCCAAGCTGCCTGACGATCTAGAATACTTTGTTTAAATTCAGGGGCAAGGAGTAAATTGGCTAAGTTGGGGTTCTCTTTAAAAGCCGCTTTGATTTTATCGAGGAATCCCGCTCGGATAATGCAACCCCCTTTCCAAATACGGGCAATTTTTGGCAAATTAACATCGTAATTATACTCCTGGGACGCTTTGGCAATTAGCGCCATCCCCTGGGCATAGGAACACATCTTGGAACAATAAAGGGCATCCCGTACTTTGGGAATCCAGGCTTCTACATCTCCCATAAAAGCTTTGTCTGGCCCGGTTAATTGGCTTGATGCAGCTACCCGTTCATCCTTGAGGGAAGACATTACTCGCGCATTGACGGCGGCGTAAATGGTGGGAATGGGAACGCCCAATTCTAGACCACTCATTACTGTCCAGCGCCCTGTCCCTTTTTGACCGGCGGCATCCAAAATATGGTCAATTAATGCGGTTTTGGTTTCGGGATCTTGGTAGGCAAAAATATCGGTGGTGATTTCGATCAGGAAGGAATTCAATTCATCGGTTTTGTTCCATTCCCCAAACACTTCATGCAATTTGGCGTTACTGAGTCCCAAGCCGTTTTTGAGAATGTCGTAGGCTTCGGCGATTAGTTGCATGTCACCATATTCAATGCCGTTATGCACCATTTTGACGTAATGCCCTGCGCCACCGGGGCCAATGAAGGTTACACAGGCGGGATTGTCGGGATCTTCGACTTGGGCGGCAATTTTGGTCAGGATGGGTTCGAGTTCTTGATAGGCGGCGGGGGTTCCTCCGGGCATTAAACTGGGGCCTAATAGTGCGCCTTCTTCGCCCCCACTGACCCCCATACCGACAAAGCCTAGGCCCGTGGCTTCTAGATCTTTGGTGCGGCGTTCGGTGTCTTCGTAGAGGGAGTTGCCGCCGTCGATGATCATGTCTCCCTTTGCTAGCAGGGGTTTTAATTGTTCAATGACCGCATCGACGGGGCCACCGGCTTTGACCATGACGAGAATTTTGCGGGGACTTTCTAGGGTTTGGACAAATTCTTCGAGGCTATAGGCGGCTTTGATGTCTTTGCCCTGCGCCCGCTCGGCCATGAATTTTTGGGTTTTGTCGGGGGAACGGTTGTAAACGGCGATCGGGAATCCTCGGCTTTCGACGTTGAGGGCGAGGTTTTCTCCCATCACCGCTAACCCGATCACCCCAAAGGTTCGTTTGGTCATAATAGCTACCTAATTGCGCGATTCGGCAAAATAAATTTCCTTAAGGTTACATCGCATTTTTTTAATGCTCTCTCTCTCTGGGGAATTTTTTTATAAATTGGGGTGATTTTGGGGTCGGAGGTTAGGAAATCCTCAATTAGGTTTAGGCTGGGTCACAGGGGGGGAGGAATGGAAGTTAAAGTCGCCGCGCTGAAATTGATAGACGGGCAAGTTACTTTCGGCGGTGGCGGCAAAGGTCATTTGGCATTGATAGGGGGTTTGGTCGAAGTCACACCAGTAGGCCACGAGGCATTGATTATTTTGGTTGGCGATGCGGAGGTTGTAGCGGTGTTCCCTAGCGATGGTGGCAAATTGATGGACGATGCGATACCGATCTAGATAATTTAACTGGGTCCAACGTTGGCGATCGACGATGATGTCAACCTGTTGAGCGTCGGGCATGGCAAACCAATTGGTGATTAAGCCGGTTTCCAGGACGTCTAATTGTTCTTTGGCCCACCAGAGTTGAATGCTGTCTTGGGGGATGGAGTCTGGTGGGAAAAAGGGGATCTGATCGGGCAGGGAAACTGGGGGGTTAGTTGTAGATTTCTTGGTACAGGGTAAGGGGGAAACGGATGAGGCGAGAACGGGCAGAGTGATGAAGTATGGATAGGCCAAGCTTAGACCTAAGCCGATCGCCAATGTTGACCGCCATTGACATTTAACAGGGCGAGGCGGGGCAAACAATAATTTTAAAGAAATCAAATTCCAAAAAACCATGGGTCAAGGCAGGGCATAACATCGCCATGCTAATGCAATAATCGTGCTCGGAAACCGTTAATCTTGCCACAGGCGACGGCGGCCCCGACCCTGTAATCGTTGATGGGTATCCCGCAATAAATCGGGGATCGCTAGGTGGTGGGGGCATTTCGGTAAACAATTACCACAGTCTGTACATCGATCGCCGCGTTTGCCGGGGAACCAATGGCCTGCATTTTCTAACATGCGATAACGGTATTGCCCAAAGCGGGTCATGTCGTAGGCGATCGCCAAATTCCGTAGGCGCAGAATTTCGGGAATATTAATGGCTTCGGGACAGGGCAAACAGGCATAACACTGATGACAGGTTTCAGAACCTAAAGTTGCGGTCTGTTGGTCAATTAAGCGTTGAAAAATGACTTGTTCTTCTGGACTCAATGGTTCTAGGCGATCGCCATACTGTAACGGTTCTTGTAATTCGGCCGGATTCGCGGCTCCCAAGCTCAACGTGGTAATGCGGTGATCGCTCAGTAAAAAGCGATACGTTAATTCCAAAGGCGTGAACGGTTGGCATAATTCCCGTAATTTGTCCGGCGGCGTGTGTAATTGCCCCCCTTTATCAACTGGGGAAATAATAAAAATGCCCATATCCCAACTGTGGGCCAAGGCGATCGCCGGAGCAAGGTGTTGATTGAACCAGTAATAGTGCAAATTAACAAACTCAAACCGGCCGGAATTAATCACCTCCGTTACCAAGGGCAAACTCGCATGGGTGGAAAAACCGAGATGACGGATTAAACCCTGCTCTTTCGCCTGTTCCAGCACTGGCCATAAAGCCTGAACCCATTGCCAATGGTCTGGAGTATTAATACCGTGAATCGCTAAACAATCTAGATAATCCACCTGTAACCGTTGCAGGGAGTCTGTTAAGCCTTGGGTAAATGCTTGGCGATCGGGGGTGGGGCACAGCTTACTGGTGAGATAAAATTCAAACCGGGGATAGGTTTTTAAGATTTCCCCCAAATATTGCTCACTGTTGCCATAGGCTGGGGCCGTTTCAAGGTGGTTAATGCCTGCGGCTAAAGCCGTTTTGACCGTGGCTTGAAAGGCTTGGCGATCGCCTAAACCCCGCATTGTCCCTAGGGAAAAAACCGATAAATTCAACTCCGTCTGTCCAAACCGTCGATATTGCATAGAGTCGGAATCCTACGGCGATCGCCAATCACACCTACCCATTCCCCTCAAAACTCGTAACCATCAACTGTCCGATTCCGCATCCGAGCTAAATCCGGCCTGCTTAATTAATGTTTCTGGACTGACATTGTCCAAAAAATCCCGAAACGCTTGTCGTTCTTCCTCATCGGCATCCCGATCCACTGGAATCGACGCATCCGCAATCACTTCTTCCATCACCCAAATCGGTGTATCCATTCTCAGGGCCAAGGAAATCGCATCACTGGGGCGACAATCAATTTCTTTGGTTTCTTCCCCTTTTTGACAACATAGCACTGCATAAAAGGTATTGTCTTGGAGGGAATGAATCACGATTTTTTTCAGTTCAACCCCCCAGGTCGTCAATAGATTGACCATTAAATCATGGGTGAGGGGACGGGTTGGTTTTTGATTTTCCAAGGCCCCAATGATCGAACGGGCTTGATCTTGACTAATATAAATGGGCAATGCTCGCCGTTCCAAGCCATCCTTGAGCAAGACGATGGGGCTGCGACTTACCGCATCTAGGGCAATACCCGCGACTCTCATCTCAATCATTACTCTGAATCCTCTAGCGTGCACCGGCAACTCTCGCTGCCATATCTATTGTAGGCAATCTCGACCCATGCTCACCGTCTTTCTAGGGATTGATGTTGTGAGGACGACGATCGCCCGATAAGATCGGATCATCAAATTCCCGTGTTTATGCTGATCGCCATGACCCATGTCGCTGTCCCGTTGACCCATGCCATTCCCCTTGATCAAATCCGCTACAACGAACAAGGACTCGTGCCGGCGATCGCCCAGGATTACCTTGATGGCACAGTATTAATGATGGCTTGGATGAACCGAGAAGCATTGATGAAAACCTTGGAAACGGGGGATGTTTGGTACTGGAGTCGTTCTCGTCAAGAATTGTGGCACAAAGGAGAAACGTCAGGACATTTTCAAAAGTTGTTGGGCATTCGTTACGACTGCGATAGTGATGCCCTGTTATTAACCATTGATCAGATAGGGGATATTGCTTGCCATACGGGGGAACGGAGTTGTTTTCACCAAATGGATGGCCAAAAATTTCCGCCGGGGGCCGATATGCTCACCGAACTATACCGTGTCATTGGCGATCGCCGAGATAACCCCAATTCTGAATCCTATACCTGTCAATTATTGGCCGGGGGAGATAACAAAATTCTCAAAAAAATTGGCGAAGAAAGTGCCGAAGTGGTCATGGCCTGCAAAGATGACAACCCAGAGGCGATCGCCGGAGAAGTGGCGGATTTGTTCTATCACACCCTCGTTGCTCTGGCGTACCATCGGGTTGATCTGCGGGAGGTTTATCGTAAATTAGGGGATCGGCGTCGTTAATAGACTTTATCGGAAATAAAAAATGTCATCAATTCTCGCCTAGATTTCGTAAAATTCTCTGCGTTTTGACCTTAGTTTTCATGCCGCAAACTTATAATCGATAAATTTTAATGTTCTAGGAGAATTTATGCTCGTCATCGTTTCCCAAGGTGTGGTTAATTTTTAAAATTCTTCAGGGAGATAATTATGCAACTATTAACCCGCAAATTCACCGTTGAGCAGTATCACCAAATGGCCAAAGAGGGCATTCTCTCCCATCAAGAACGGATTGAATTAATCGAAGGAGAAATTGTCACCATGTCCCCTATTGGTTTTCGCCATGCTTTTGTCACCAACTATTTAGCCCATTGGTTTACTCGCAATTTAGGAGAGGCTGTTTTTACCAGTAGTCAAAATCCGATTCTGCTTGGCGATCGTTCCGAACCCCAGCCAGATTTAGCGTTACTGAAACCCGTAGAAAACTTTTATGCAGACCGTTTGCCCCAGGCTGCTGACATTTTGCTGCTCATTGAAGTGGCGGATTCTAGCGTGACCTATGACCAAACCGTTAAAGTTCCCCTCTACGCCAAAAACCAAATCCCGGAAGTGTGGCTAATTAATCTGAATCAACAGCAATTGGAATGTTACACCAATCCCCTTAATCATGCCTATCAAAACCAGGTTATTTTTTATCCGGATCAAGCCATTTTTCCCCTGGCTTTTCCTACATTAGAATTTTCCCTCAACCAAATTTTTAACTAGCTATGGTACTTATCAAGATCTACGAAAAATCAAACATCTTCACCGCAAAACCGTTCTACACAGCGCACAAATAATTCCACCCCGACTGATAAAACGGATTCGTCAAAGTCAAAACGGGGATGGTGATGGGGATAATTTAAACCCAACTTGGCATTAGCAGATCCCAAAAAGAAATAACAACCGGCGATCGCCTGTAAAAAGAAGGACATATCTTCCCCCGCCAGGGTTTGATAATCGGGGATTAAGGCGACGGGATTTTCCATTACGTCTAGGGCAGCGGCTCGTACCAATTCCACCAAACGGCGATCGTTGACCACTGGAGGATAAATTTCCTCATAAAGCCACCGATAATCTGCACCGTGGGCCTGGCAAATGCCTTGAATTAAGGTTTCCATGCGTTGGGAAAAATACCCCGTAAATTTTGGGTCGAAATACCGCACTGTCCCCCGGAAAAAGGCGGTGTCGGCAATGACGTTCAAGGTTGATCCTGCCTTCAATTCCCCCACCGTGACCACCGCAGATTGCAACGGATCTAAATTACGGGAAATAATGGTTTGTAAGGCCGTGATAATTTGGGCACTCAACACCACTGTATCAATGGTTTGGTGAGGCATCGCGCCGTGGCCGCCTTTACCCAATAATTGACATTCAAAATGTTCCACCGCCGCCATCACTGGCCCTTCTTTGATGCCCACCGTGCCCACGGGTAAGTCATTCCATAGGTGCAGCCCTACAATTGCATCAACGTTAGGATTTTTCAGTACCCCCGCTTCAATCATCGGTTTTGCTCCCCCTGGGCCTTCCTCGGCCGGTTGGAAGAAAATTTTGACTTGCCCTCGAAAACTGTCCCGATGTTGGGCTAAATATTGGGCTGTCCCTAGGGCGATCGCCGTATGGCCATCGTGGCCGCAAGCGTGCATTTTTCCCGGATGACAGGAACGATAATCCACTTCATTTTCTTCTTGGACAGGTAACGCATCCATATCCGCCCGAATTGCCAGTACGGGGCCCGGTTTGCCGCTGTCGATAATCGCCATAATTCCCGTTTTCGCAATCCCCGTTTGGTGCTCAATGCCCAAATTTGTCAGGGTTTCTGAAATTTTTGCGGCAGTTAATTGTTCTTGAAACCCCAATTCTGGATATTGATGAAACTGTCGTCGCCATTGGCTCAGTTGGGGCTGAAGCGCCCGAATCGGTAGGCGAACATTAACGGACGGTGTGGCAGCGACTTGGGGCAGGGTGGAAATCATAAAATCGGCGATCGGGGGCTTTTCTATTGTAAGGGTCGAGCAAATTTAGATTCTATGCCCGGCGATCGCCTCCAGATGTTTTTTATCGCGCCTCAAACGCTTAAACCACTAAAAACCTAACCGCCACTGCGTAATTTATCTAATACCGAACGGTCTTCCAAAGTCGAAGTGTCCCCGGTAATTTCCTGCCCTGACGCTAGACTCCGCAGTAAACGGCGCATGATTTTGCCGGAACGGGTTTTGGGTAACACATCGGTAAAACGAATTTCCGCTGGCCGGGCGATCGCCCCAATTTCGTTGGTTACGTGTTGGATTAATTCTTTGGCTAAAGCGTCACTGGGTTCTTGGCTGCCTTCCAAGGAAACAAAGGCAAAAATGGCTTCCCCGGTTAGTTCATCGGGACGACCCACCACCGCCGCTTCTGCCACCATGGGATGGGAAACTAGGGCAGATTCAATTTCCATCGTGCCAAGGCGATGACCAGAGACATTAATCACGTCATCAACGCGACCCATGACCCAGAAGTAACCGTCTTCGTCCTCACGGGCGCCATCCCCGGCGAAATAAACATATTTACCATCCTGAGGGGGGATATGTTCCCAATAGGTGTGACGGAAACGATCTGTATCACCATAGACATCGCGGATCATAGACGGCCAAGGTTGTTTGATCACCAAAAAGCCCCCTTGATCCGATTCCACCGGATTGCCATCGAGATCGACAATATCCGCCACAATGCCCGGAAAAGGACGGGTGCAGGAACCGGGTTTAGTGGCGATCGCCCCAGGCAGAGGGGTTAACATAATGCCGCCGGTTTCGGTTTGCCACCAGGTATCGACAATGGGACAATTGCCGCCGCCGATGACCCGGTGATACCACATCCAAGCTTCGGGGTTAATGGGTTCACCCACGGTTCCCAATAAGCGTAATGAAGAGAGATTGCGGGCGTTGGGAAGGGTTTCTCCCATGCGGATAAAGGCCCGAATGGCGGTGGGGGCTGTGTAGAAAATGTTAACGCCGTATTTTTCGATCACGTCCCAAAAACAGCCGGGGTTAGAGGGGCGAGGGACTCCTTCATACATGACGGTGGTAGCGCCGTTGGATAAGGGCCCGTAAACAATATAGCTGTGCCCCGTAATCCAGCCGACATCAGCAGTACACCAGTAAACATCCGTGTCTTTGAGGTCAAAAATCCATTTGGTGGTGATATGGGTGTAGAGGTTGTAGCCGCCCGTGGTGTGGACAACGCCCTTCGGTTTTCCCGTACTGCCAGAGGTATAGAGAATAAACAGCATATCTTCGCTGTCCATGGGTTCGGCGGGACATTCGGCGGATTGTTGGGGTTTGAGTTCATGCCACCAATGATCACGGTCTTTAACCATGGTTACGTCTGCTTTTGTCCGCTGGACGACGATGACGTTTTCAACGCTGGGCGCCCCATGTGTTAAGGCTTTATCCACTTCTTGTTTGAGGGCGATCGCCTTATCTTTGCGAAATCCTCCGTCGGCGGTAATCACCAATTTTGCTTGGGCATCCACTAGGCGATCGCGCAGGGCTTCGGCACTAAATCCCCCAAAGACCACACTATGGGGCGCACCAATACGGGCACAGGCCAACATGGCGATCGCCGCTTCGGGAATCATGGGCATATAAATCGCCACCCGATCACCTTTTTTGACCCCTAAACTTTTCATGGCATTGGCAAATTGACAGACTTCCCGGTGCAGCTCCCCGTAGGTAATCACCCGTGAATCCCCCGGTTCCCCTTCCCAAATGATGGCGGCTTTATTGCGTCGCCAGGTGGTGATGTGGCGGTCTAAACAGTTATGGGAAATATTCAATTGCCCTCCTGTAAACCACTTCGCAAAGGGCGGTTGCCAGTCCAGCACCCTGTCCCACTTTTTAAACCAGTGCAATTCTTGGTCTGCTAATTCACCCCAAAATTTTTCGGGATTGCTGGCGGCTTTACTATACAGTTGCTCATATTCCCGCACACTTCTGATATAGGCTTGCTCGCTAAAGGCGGAGGGCGGTGCAAATAAGCGGTCTTCGTGTAGCACTGATTCGATGGCGTCTGACATGGTTCTCCGTTGCGTTGAAAGATCGAAGGCTGAAGGCCCCAATGTTGTGATTGTCGCAAAGATTTCTATCCTTCCACCGCAATTGTAATTTTCTGTTAGATTCTGTTCCCACTGGCTCTTGACCCGCACAACGGATCAAACATTTGCTGACGGTTTTGGTTTAGTCAACTGATAAAGTGAGAAAGTTAGCTACGTTGTCCCACTGCGGCAAAAGGAATTCGTCCATGGCTTCTCAATTGCGTGTTTATGTGCCTGAGCATCCCCTGATTAAACATTGGTTGGGGGTGGCACGGGATGAAACGACGCCGCCGGTTTTGTTTAAAACGGCCATGACAGAATTGGGTCGCTGGTTGACCTACGAAGCCAGTCGCTATTGGCTAGCAACCATTGACACTCAAGTGCAGACTCCTTTGGCGATCGCCCCGGCTACGTTCATTAATCCCAATACGCCGATGGTGATGGTTCCGATTTTGCGGGCAGGGTTAGCCATTTTGGACGGAGCCCAGACCCTTTTACCCTTGGCGAAAACCTATCATTTGGGCTTGGTTCGCAATGAAGACACCCTAGAGCCGGATTTATATTTGAATAAACTGCCGGAAAAATTTGCGCCGGAAACCCGTTTGTTATTGCTTGATCCAATGCTGGCCACGGGGGGGACGATCATGAAGGCGTTGGCGTTATTGATCGAACGGGGCATTGATCCGAGCTTAATTCGCATTGTTTCGATTGTGACAGCGCCTCCGGCATTGCAGAAGCTCAGTAATACTTACCCCGCGTTGACTATTTACACCGCCATGATTGACGAAAGCCTCAATGATCAAGGCTATATTGTGCCGGGTTTGGGGGATGCGGGCGATCGCTCCTTTGGCACTTGAAATTAGGCGGAAGTTGGGTTCCCATCTGTTAATTGTGCTTTTAATTGTGCTTTCCGCCACTCGCAGTCATAACCTCTACCGCAACCAAAGGAACATTCTCCTCAACGGCGATCGCCTCGCTTGTTGCTGGTATTATCTCCTCTTGAATTTCCTCCTGCTTAGCAAACACTAATTGATTATCGACGCAATCAATTAAAATCTTATCTTCCTCGACAAACGTATTTTCCAAAATCTTGGTGGCAATAGGATTTTCTAACTCCCGTTGAATAGCTCGTTTTAACGGTCTAGCGCCATAAACCGGATCATAACCTGCTGCCACAATATGTTCTAGGGCCGCATCAGTTAGTGAAAGGGACAGTTTTTGTTCTGCCAATAAATTTTCTAAACGCTTGAGTTGTAAGCGGACAATATGGCCTAATTCTTCACGACTTAAGGTGTGGAAAATAATTAAATCATCAATACGATTGAGAAATTCGGGCCGGAAATGTTTACGAAGGGCTTGGAGCACTTGACCGCGCATTTTCTCATAATCGGCATCGTCCCCAGTCATATTTAAAATGTGATCACTGCCAATATTGCTGGTCATGACAATAATTGTGTTACAAAAATCCACTACCCGTCCTTGGGAATCAGTGATGCGGCCATCATCCAGGACTTGTAACAGGATATTAAACACATCCATGTGGGCTTTTTCCACTTCATCTAGCAATACCACCGAATAGGGACGACGGCGCACGGCTTCCGATAATTGCCCCCCTTCTTCATAACCGACATACCCCGGCGGCGCACCAATTAGACGGGAAACAGCATGTTTTTCCATATATTCCGACATATCAATGCGGATCATGGCGTCTTGGCTGTCGAATAAAAATTGCGCTAAAGCGCGGGCTAACTCGGTTTTGCCGACCCCCGTTGGCCCCATAAACAGGAATGAACCAATGGGGCGACCGGGATCTTTCATACCTGCACGGGCGCGACGAATGGCGGCGGAGACAGCGGCAACGGCTTCTTGTTGACCAATAACTTGTTGGTGCAGATGCCCTTCGAGTTGTAAAAGTTTTTGGCGTTCCGTTGCTAATAAACGATTAATGGGAATGCCGGTTGAACTAGCAACAATTTCCGCAATGTCAGCTTCGGTAACTTCTTCCCGCAGGAGGGTATTGCCTGAGCCTTGAATTTCTAATAATTTGCTTTCTTTTTCTTCAATCTCATGTTGTAGAATTTCCAGCTCACCATATTTGAGTTTTGCTGCCTTTTCCCAATCGGTGGCGCGTTCAGCTTTTTCTACTTGAAGACGGAGAATTTGTTCTTTTTCTTTGAAGGTATTAATCTCCTCTAACATTTGCTTTTCTGAAAGCCATTGACCTGACAATTCCTGTTGTTGGCTTTCTAATTCAATAATTTCCTGTTGAATTTTTTCCAGCCGTTCCTTGGAGAATTTATCGGCTCCTAAACCAGGGCGTTTTTCTTCCCCTTCTAGGGACAGTTTTTCCATTTGCAATTGCATCAAACGGCGATCAATCACTTCTAATTCAACGGGTTTAGAGGTGATCTCCATCTTTAACCGAGCCGCAGCTTCATCGATTAAATCGATCGCCTTGTCGGGAAGAAAGCGGTCTTGGATATAGCGTTGGGAAAGGGTCGTAGCGGCCACGAGGGCGGAATCGGTAATTTTAACGCCGTGGTGAACTTCGTAGCGTTCCTTGAGTCCCCGCAGAATCGAAATGGTATCTTCGACGCTGGGTTGTTTGACATAGACCTGTTGAAACCGTCGTTCTAAAGCCGGATCTTTTTCAATATGTTTGCGATATTCATCTAACGTCGTCGCGCCAATACAACGCAATTCCCCCCGCGCTAACATCGGTTTCAACAAATTACCCGCATCCATTGACCCCGAACCTTCCCGTCCCCCGGCCCCGACTACGGTATGTACTTCATCAATAAACAGAATAATTTGCCCATCGGAATTGGTGACTTCTTTCATTACCGATCGCAATCTTTCCTCAAATTCACCCCGATATTTGGCCCCCGCAATCAAACTCCCCATATCCAGAGACATTAATTGCCGATTCTTTAAGGATTCCGGTACATCACCATTAATAATTCGTTGGGCCAATCCTTCGGCGATCGCCGTTTTCCCCACCCCCGGCTCCCCAATCAAAACGGGATTATTTTTAGACCGCCGGGAAAGCACTTGAATCACGCGCCGAATTTCCTCATCTCGACCAATAACTGGATCTAATTTACCTTGTCGGGCTTGCTCGGTTAAATCCCGGCCATATTTATCCAACGCCTCATAGCGCTCCTCTTGATTCGGTTCCGTTACCTTTTGACTACCGCGAATCGCCCGGATCGCCTTTTCCAAGTCCTGGGGATCGAGATTCAAACTCCGCAACGCTTTACGCCCGACCCGTTCATCATTGGCAAAACCGACCAGAATATGTTCAACGGAAATATATTTATCCTCCCAACTTTCCCGCACGGCATCCGCTTCATCCAACATCAGATCTAGGCCACGACCCAAATAAAGCTGCTCAATATAGGGCTGGCGGGGTTGGCGATTGGCAAAGGTTTCTAATTGCTTTTGAAGAACTGTGGTATCTACTTCGCCTTTTTGAAAAATCCGACTAGCCAGGCCCTTCTCCTGCTCTAGCAATGCAATGAGGAGATGCTCCACTTCAAGGTTGTTGTTCTTGAAACGACGGGCGACTTCTTGAGACTTGACAATGCCATCCCAGGCTTGCTCAGTGAATTTATTTGGATCGGTAGGTTGCATTAAGGTCGGTTTAGGCGGTGACAACTGCCCATCTATTGTAAGGGGGGTCTGAGCTTTTTCCTAGCGATCGCCGCTTTCGCCGAGGTTAAGACCGCAAAAGTCAGACAAAATTCCCTTGAATGTTGTCATCACCCCTAAAAAGGGACATTTTAACTAAATAGAAAGACCAAGACTAAACTACTCTTCTTCGTCGAAGTCTAAAAAGACCATGCCAGATTTTTTATCTGTTAACCAACCTTTATATTTCATATAGGTTTTTTCCCCTAAAATTTCTGCTTGAAATTCTGGCGGTTGTTTAAATTTATGGGGCGGGTGAGCTTCTCGAATCCCGATCGCCGCTTGATAAGGGCGATACCAACGTTTTAGGACTCCCATTAATTCCGCGAACTGCATGAAGGAAATACGGTATTTATAATTCAGCGCCAAAACCTGGGTAATACGGGCAAATGTATCTGGATTACTACGGGACTGAGGCAGGTTAACAATTTTACCCATTTTCTCAAAGGATTCGTAATTGGCGGCCACCAACGGTGTAAGAAATTCATAACTTTGTAAATCCCGTTTATTAGACAGTTGAATTAAGTCGGAAATCTGGCGCAAGATCGAAAGGTCAGCCAGTTCATAAGCTTTAAATAATCCTAACAGTTTAAGACCTAGGGGTTTTTCCGAGAGACGGTCTAAATGGGCGGAATATTCCTGCATCGCCACTTTTCCCTCGTCGGTTTTAATTTTGGCGATCGTTTCTGCCACTTCTACTTGGATCTGCTGACGGAAATCCTCCGTATTTTTAAAATCCTTGAGTAAATCTTCGGTGAATTGATAAAAATCCTGCTGCTTGGAACCCCGAAAACGTAATTCTGTTTGGGCGATCGTCAAAAAACTATCTTTAGCATCGAGCGCCGCCTGGATCAGTTCTACACTCTCTTGGATGCCCGTATATTCCGCGATATTTTTGTCCAACAGATAACGCAATTTGATCAACAGTAAAAACTCAGGGTTGCCGAATTTTTCATTGTCAATCAGCTCCGCATTTTTACCTAAGACGCTAATATCTGATATGGCTCGTTTGTAGAGAAACATCGAACTTTCAGAAACTTCTTCCCTACTCTGAAAATATTTCGCAATATTTTTTTGAAACCAGCGTCCAAACCACGTATTTGAGCTAAAGATGCCTTTTTGCCACCAAGCTTTGGCGGTTTCGGGGGTAATGGCTGGCTGGGTTGATTTACTCATGGGAGGATTCTCTAGCGGCGGTTCATGAAAAAATTATAGGGGAAATTTTTGGAAATCTAATCAAAACAACGTGATTATGATCCCGTGTGATGGAGAATTATACGCACAAGCTTGGGCAAGCTATTGTTTCTCTGTCAATTTCCCTCTCCTAGGGTTAAAAATGCTGGAATCCCTGTCTTATATCCAATTGCTGTCGATTTTGGTCGGGGAACAGTAAGCAAACATCGGGGTTAACGGTAATTATTCCAATGGGGCGAGGAGCATGGTTTTTAGGCAAGTCTAAGCTGTTTCGCACCCTTTGTAACCAGCTTTGGGCGGCTTTTTCCGGTAATATCAGAATTAGTTCAAAATCTTCGCCACCATACAAAGTCCAGGCGATCGCCGTTGATTGACCGACCCAATCCCCTAGACCGTCGGGAATGGGTAGTTGTTCCGTCCAAAGTTCGGCTCCCACTTGGCTAGCGCGGCAGATTTGTAACACCGCGTCGGCTAAACCATCACTACTATCCATGCCGGTAATGCGTGTGTTTAATGCCTGGAGAGACGCCACCAAATCTAGACGGGGGAAGGGACGTTGGTGGGCTATTTGCCAAGTTTGTCGGTAATCGGGATCAAGGGGTTTGGCAAGATCCGGCTGCAATAAACACTCTAGGCCGGCCCGGGCTGCGCCATGAATTCCTGTGGCAATGATCCAGTCCCCCGCTTGGGCACCGTGGCGATAAATGGTTTGAGCAGGGGGGACTTTCCCTAACACCGTAATGCTGATCGTCCGCACCGGGGATTGACAAACGTCGCCGCCTAAAATTGGCGATCGCCAAGGTTGCAAGCAAGCGGTGATGCCTTCATAAACGTTCAAAACCCACTCTAACGGTGTTGTACCGGGTAATCCCAAGGCGATCGTGATCCCGACGGGCATCGCCCCCATGGCCGCCAAGTCCGATAAGTTAGCCGCCGCCGCCCGCCAACCGACCTCAAAGCCTGGGGTTGTTTGCTCACTAAAATGAACCTCTTCCACTAACATATCGGTGCTAATCACCAAAGAATCGGGAGGGGGAAAGGGCAACACCGCCGCATCATCTCCCGTTAGATCCGGCGGGGAAAAGCGTTGCAATTGGGCGAGTAGGGCCTGTTCCCCTAACTCTTGAATGGTGATCATAGCCGGATCATTCTCCGCTGAAGGCCTTGGGTTGATAGCGGTCTAAAATATCTTTCACCAAAATTTCTTGGATTAAAACTTGTCCCACTAGGGTTAAGGGCACGGCCAACCATAATCCCAACATCCCAAACACACTACTAAAAAATACTTGGGACAGTAGCAGTAAACCCCGCAGGATGGGCGGCGGCCTAAGGACACACAGGGGCACAATCCACCGATTATCTAGGTAATTAATCAATAAATAGAGTCCTAAAACCCCGACGGATTTCCAGGGATTATCCAACAGGGCGATCGCCAGGGCCGGAACCACACTAATCAGCAACCCAATATTGGGAATCATCACCATCAGTCCCGCTAACAGAGCTAGGGCTAAGGGGAGATTAACTTGCAAAAGGGTCAATCCCAGCAGGGTCATCACTGTGACCGTGGCCGCACTCACCAATACCATTCCCAACCAATGGCTTAACCCCGCTTCACATTGCTCCAGAATGGCATCCAGCCGGGGTCGATAAAAGGCCGGAAAACACCGGATCAAACCCTGACGATAGGTGATCGGATCGGCCAGTAGCATAAGCCCCAAAACCATTAATAACAGAAAGCTCAGGGGGAATCCCAAAGTGAGGTAAAACAGGTTCAAGCCCTTACCCGCAAGCTGTTGCACCAAGGGTTGCACTTGGCTAGTGAGTTGAGCCCAGGTCGGTAAAAGCTGGGTTAATTCGGGATCAATTTGGGCTGCAATCTGGCGCAACCACACAATCATTTGATCGATGCTAGTGGGGACAAGGGTCAGTAATGCTTGAAATTGCTTAACAGAGGGGGCGACTATCAGGGTGCCGATGACCCCTAAACCCACAACTAAACAGCCAACGGAGAGGAGGATTGAAACGCCCCGCCCTAGTCGTCGCCGTTGAAACCAGTGGGCTAAATAATTTAAACCATTCGCCAGAACCACCGCCGCAAACAACAAAAGCACAATTTGTCGGATTTGCCAAAGCACCGAAGCCATCACTAATAGACTTAAAAACCTACACCATTGGGCAAAGGTCATTGCTCAGTTCCTCGACTTTGTAAGGCTTGCCAGGTTAACCAAACGGCGATCGCCACTGGGGGAATTAGCACAAACAGAAGGACGTTAGTTAAATCGGGCGCAATGCCGAACTGGGGGGCGATCGCCTTAATGCCCCAGGACAGTAAAAACGAAGGCAATAACACTTTCAGAACTAAACGACCAAACTCGACCATAGGGGTTAGGGATATATGGCATTCCAGAAGCAAGTTTCCCTTAAAAAGCCAGCGCTTTAGTGAGGAGATTTAGACGGGATTTAAGGCGGCATTAGCCCCTTTAATGGCCAAAATTTTCTCCATGACTTCCTCAACTACTTTATCGGGGGTAGAAGCCCCAGAGGTAACCCCCACCGTAATCGGCCCTTCCGGCAACCAGGGTTCTAATATTTCTAAATCCTTGCCGAGGGGTTTATGTTCCACACGATTGCCCGGCCCAATGCGATCGCCGCTATCGATATGCACCGAAGGAATCTCATACTCCACCGCAATCTCCTGAAGATGGGTCGTATTTGAAGAATTAAACCCCCCGATCACCACCATCAACGACAAATCCGCCTTAACCAAGTCAAACATGGCATCCTGGCGTTCCTGGGTCGCATCACAAATCGTATTAAAACTCATAAAATGATCATTCAATTCCGTCGGCCCATACTTTTGCAACAGGGTTTTTTCAAATAATTTACCAATCAATTCCGTCTCACTTTTTAACATCGTGGTTTGATTGGCCACCCCTAACCGCACCAAATCCCGATCCGGGTCAAACCCCTCAGAATAAGCGTTGGTAAAGTCTTGCAAAAATTTTTTCTTATCGCCGCCGTGCAAAATATAATCACACACCCGTTGGGCTTCCGCCATATTCAACACCACCAAATACGTCCCCGCAAAGGAACTCGTGGCGATCGTCTCCTCGTGGTTATATTTGCCGTGAATAATGGACGTATGGTCTTTCTTTTTATGTTTTTCGACGGAATTCCAAACCTTCGACACCCAAGGACAGGTCGTATCCACAATCGTACAACCCCGGTCATTGAGTAACTGCATTTCTTCCACACTCGCCCCAAAGGCCGGCAAAATCACCACATCCCCTTTGGCCACACCGCTAAAATCCTTCTCCCCCGCCACCACATCAATAAATCGAACATCCATTTCCCGCAGCCGTTGATTCACCGACGGATTATGAATAATTTCATTGGTAATCCAGAGCCGTTCCTGGGGAAAATGTTGCCGGGTTTCATAGGCCATGGCCACCGCCCGTTCCACCCCCCAACAAAACCCAAAGGCCTCTGCTAACAAGATGGTGACATTCCCCCGTTGCAGACGGTATTGATTTTGACGGATTTCTTGGATCAGATGGCTTTGATATTCCGTATTCATCACCCCCATCACCTCCGCCCCATGGCCAAACCCTTTGCGATGGTAGTTATCCGAATGATGGAGCGACCGTTTAAACGCTTTGGTATCCATAGAAAAACAAGAATGTCACCTGTGTTGTGTTCCCCTATTGTAGGGGGTGAAGCTCAATCCCATGCCAACTCAAAAGCGAATTAACCCTGGGAAAACAAAAAAATTGGAGAGAGGCTTGACAGGGTTCCGGTCGATGCTGTTAAAATGACAAGCGTCAGTCAATGGGGTGTCGCCAAGTGGTAAGGCAGCGGTTTTTGGTACCGCCATTCCTAGGTTCGAATCCTAGCACCCCAGTTTTCCCAAGTCTCAACACTGCTCGGGCACAGATGAAATCTCATCGGGGCCTTGATCGCTGTCCAATTCGAGGTGCGCGATAAATTTTCCGAGTTTCCCTCGTTCGATGTAAGGCCAACCGCCACTCTCCTCAATATCCTTGAGCAAACCGTATAGTCCACTGCGGGTATTGGGCAAAGCCGGTTCAAAGCAATCAATCCGAATGCGACGGTGAAGGGCTTCTAACACTCGGAGCAATTCCAGTAAACGGGCATAATCCTGCCCACAGTCAGAGGCAAGGGAGTCAACTTGCTCAACTAAGGCCTGTAAGCTGGGAGGCAAGGAAGGGGATTCATTCATAGTTCAAAATAACACCCGTGACGCTAAGGAACACCCTTCAATATAAAGGGTTGTGGTTAAGGTTTTGTGCCTCAATCAGACAATCTGCCGGAATCACAGGATGTAACGAAAGTTTGATAGAGTAGATCTCGTTAAAATAAGCCTATTTTGTCCATAATCCCTAGGGTTGCATCCGTGTAAGTCTGGAGCCGGACAAGGCCTTACAAAAAAATTGAGATTGACTTAGCGAGGTTAAACCATGAGGTTTCGTTCGTCTATTGTGGCTTTGCTTTCAGTCTGCTTTGGGATACTGACGTTTTTTTATAGCGGCAGTGCTTTGGCAGTTGACAAGAGCCAACTTACTTACGATGACATTCTAAATACGGGACTAGCGAATACTTGCCCTGAAATTTCTTCTTTTACGAGAGGAACCATTGATGTTTCACCAAATAGTTCTTATTTGGTGTCTGACTTTTGCATGGAACCCCAGGAGTTTTTTGTTAAGGAAGAACCGTTAAATAAACGCCAGGAAGCAGAATATGTCCAAGGAAAACTTTTAACTCGTCAAACCACGAGCTTGGAACAAATCCGGGGCAACATTACTGTGGCAGCCGACGGAACTTTAACGTTTAAAGAGCTTGATGGTATTGATTTTCAGCCCGTTACGGTGTTATTACCGGGGGGAGAAGAGGTGCCGTTCTTTTTTACGATTAAAAACTTTAACGGTCAAACTGAACCGGGTTTTACCTCTATTAATAGTTCTACGGACTTTGTGGGGGGCTTTAACGTGCCGTCCTATCGGGGTGCGGGTTTTCTTGATCCCAAGGCTCGGGGGGTTTATACCGGCTATGACAATGCGGTAGCGTTACCGTCAGCGGCTGACAGTGCTGATTTTGCTCGTACTAATAAAAAAGCAACGCCCCAAGGTAAAGGCACCTTGTCTTTGCAAGTGACCCAAGTTGATGGTTCGACCGGGGAAATTGCGGGTATTTTTGAAAGTGTACAACCGTCAGATACGGATTTGGGTGCTAAAGAGCCCGTTGATGTGAAAGTTCGCGGTATCTTTTATGCTCGGGTTGAAGCCGATGCTTAAGGTCGTTTAGCGATCGCCGTGATCTCTATGCCTAACCTTTAAACATTTGTTGAAAAATAATTATGAGGGGCGATCGCCGTTGGGGGTCGTCTTTTTTGTGCTTATTTTTTGGGGCCGTGGGTGGGGCAAGGCGGAGAGGAGAGGGTGCGATTAAGCCAGCCTTCTGCCTGTTGTAAATGGGTGAGGGCTTCTTGGGGATTGTCTTTGAGGAGGTAAACGAGGGCGGCGGCCAGTTCTTGTCCAGCCTGGGCTTGGCGGTTGCCTTTGAGTCGATGCCAGTCTTGGGGGGCGATCGCCAATCGTTCGGCCAGGGCTTGGGCGAGTTCTTCGGTGGAAAGTTCTGGGTGTTTAACGAGGGGAACGGTGGCGGAAGGGAAGGGAATCATGGTCATTCTGGGAATGGGGACAAGATCTAGGCTAAACGTTCAGGCTACTTGTTGGCATAGTGAGGTTTCTCTATTGGCTAATTAATTTAGCGGCGATCGCCCCTCCCATCAGCCAGGAAAATCCATGGCTAATGATTAATGATTGTCGTGATTATTTTCCCAACGCCTTTTCTTGCGTACTATTTTTCCTGTTTGGAATTGACCACAGACCCCCGATATTTAATCACTTTTTCCGGCATATCTTTAATGGCTTTGGCTGAAAGTTCTGGGGATTGATAACTAATGCCTCGATAGCACTTGACTGCTTTTTCGTTATTTTCGGGGGATTCGATGGTCGCCGGGGGTTGATAGTCTATGCCGCGATAATGCAGCGTGGATTCTGTATTTTTCTCCAAATTCGATAAGGCGTCGGCATCGCCCTTGCTGTCAAACTTGGCCCACAATAACTGGACGGCGATCGCCACCACAAACAACAGCAGGATTTGGATTTCCCACGGTGCTAACACTAAGCTGACTAATAAATTAATAACAGCAAAAATAGCCACGAAATGGGCAATGTCATGGTTAGACCCTAGGGATTTATACCCCACAATTAAACCGATTCCCAAGGGTACTAAGAAGGAAAATTCCATCATGATTGCAATATCTCCGGCACGCAAAAACAACAAAAAGAAGGAACGTAAGTTGATCGTCTTGTTGTTTATTGTTTCACGATTGACCCAATAGACCGTCTTGTCCCATCAAAAATTGTTGACATTCAACCCAAATTGATCATAGAGAATGTCCCTTAACTTTTTTCTTGAAGAACGAACTTGACTAAGGGTTTAAAGGCGATCGCCCCTTATGACCTGGGCGAAATTTAGGATTTAGGGTCATTTTGATGGCTTCTACCATCGTTTGGATGACCTGGACGCGGGCAAAATATTTATCGTTAGCGGCAATGACTGTCCAAGGGGCGGCAGGGGTACTAGTGCGGGCGATCATTTGATTCACCGCAACGTTGTAAAGTGGCCATTTTTCTCGATTACGCCAATCTTCATCGGTTAATTTATAGTATTTAAACGGGTTAGTTTTACGAGATTCAAAGCGAGCGAGCTGTTCTTCGGGGCTAATATGCAAGAAAAATTTGACGACTACATAGCCGGCGGTGGTTAACTGGGCTTCAAATTCATTGATTTCTCGATAGGCTTGTCGCCATTCCAGTTCACTGGCAAAGCCTTCTACCCGTTCCACCATCACTCTTCCGTACCAACTACGGTCAAAAATGCCAATTTTTCCACCGGGGGGGATTCGTCGCCAAAAGCGCCACAGGTAATGAAATTGAGCTTCTTCTTGGGTGGGGGCGGCAAAGGTATTAACTTGATAACTGCGGGGATCGAGGGTATCAGTTAAGCGTTTGATGGCTCCTCCTTTTCCTGCTGCGTCCCAGCCTTCAAATAAGGCAATGACCGGGATTTTTTGCTGATAAATTTCGGCTTGTAGGCGGCGAAGCTGGATTTGAATATCCCGTAATTGTTGACGATAGGCGTCTTTGTCGAGGCGGGCGTTAAGGTCTGCTTTGGCTAAAAAGTTGGGTTCAGTGGGTAATAGTTCAATTTGGGGAGTGGGTGGGGGAGAGGGAAGCGCCGTTTTTTGTTGATCTAAGGCTTGCACAATGACCGCAACCAGTTGGGACAGCACTTTGACCCGTGCCAGTCGTTCGCAATCCCCTTCTACCAAAGTCCAAGGAGCATAGCCTGTACTGGTATAAGTTAAGGTTTCTTCGATTAGGGCGCAGTATTCGGTATAGCGTTTTGCTTGTTGCCAATCTTCGGGACGTACCCGCCAGATTTCTAGTTCGTCAGCTTCATATTTTTTGAGACGTTTTTTGAGTTCTTTTTGGCTGAGATGAATCCAAAATTTGGCGATCGCCGCCCCATCTTCCACTAATTGTCGTTCAAAGGCATTAATATCCCGCATCACTAACGGCACTTGCCCAGGGGGTAAACGATCAAATAAACGTTCTTCGAGGCAATTTGTGTACCAGCTATGGTAAAAAAAGCCTAAACTTCCTTTTGGGGGTAATTTTTGCCAAAATCGCCATAAAAACGGATAAAGTCGCTCCTGGGCATTGGCCGCAAAGGTCGGGTTCACCGTAAACCCCCTGGGGTCCATGTAATTAATAATTTTCTTGAGTAACGTCCCCTTCCCCGCCGCGGCCCAGCCTTCCAAAACAATAATGACAGGAATTTTTTGTTCCCAACAAGCCTGTTGTAACCCCCGCAATTGGCGCATCAAGTTTTCGATTTGATCCTGGTAGGTTTCTTTATCCAGTTTTTGGCTAAGGTCAAGGGTGTCTAACATGGGCACACTGCGTCGTAAATCGCGTCGAGATTGTCAGTAAACAAGAATGGAATCACCCCTAAGTTTAGGACAGAAACCCGACCGTCGATAGGTATGAAGATTCTGCTTGCCCAAAGCGGTTTGGCTATAATGTACAAAATTTGTTTGGCGTCTGCCTTTCCCGCCGTTTTCTATGCAGAATCTCGGTTTACAGTATCCCCTTTTTGGCCCTGAAATTCACTGTCCCCATTGTCATCAGGCTATTCCCGCCTTGACTTTAACGGATACCTACTTGTGTAATCGTCACGGGGCCTTTGAGGTTGACCCCCCTAGTCAGGATTTGGTGCATTTACAATCCGGGCGGCATTGGCGTTTATGGGACGGGGAATGGTACCGACAACATACCCATCCCGACGGCATTCGTTTTGAAATCCATGAAGCGTTGGATCGGCTCTATACAGAAGGGTTTCGGGCCACCAAGGTGATTATTGCCCATCGTTATCAGGATTTAGTCAGTACCTATTTGCAGCGCAATGGTGTTTGGCGAGATCAAGATCAAAAAGACGGAATATTGCCCCGTTTGTATGGTTTGCCAGTGGAATTTAGCCCCCCCGCCACGGATAATGATTGTTGGCAAGTGATTAATTTTGATTTGGAAAAGGAAAAGGGCATTCCTAAGCGTTATCCTTATTTTCGTTTGTTTGATTAACAACAAATTTTGGTTGATTAAGTCATAAAAATCTTGCTAAATTGCTTTTTTTCGTTGCTCTCCTCCGAATACTGCTGGGGGATTTTCTATGTTGTTGTCCCTCCGTATTGAAAATTTCGCTTTGATTGACTGCTTAGAAATCGACTTTGAGCAGGGCTTAACAGTATTAACTGGGGAAACGGGGGCGGGCAAGTCAATTTTATTAGATGCGATCGCCTTATTACTGGGGGACAAGGCCGGAGGGCGGGTACTGCGGCAGGGGGCCCAGCGGGGAGCCATTGAAGGAACCTTTAGCGCCGTGGAGTCGATTCAAACGTGGTTAGCGAATCAGGCGATCGATGCCCTTGAAGACGGCACTTTGGTTTGTAGTCGGGAATTTAGCAAAAAAGGGACGGGGTTACGATCACGCTTTCGGATCAACGGGGTGTTGGTCAATCGGCAATTATTGGGGGAATTGCGGGTTCAATTGGTGGAAATGACGGCCCAAGGACAGACGCAGCAATTACTTGATCCGGGGCAACAACGACAGTTATTAGATTTATTTGGAGGAGAAACGCTGTTAAAACATCGTCAAGCCGTTGAACAAAGTTATCGACAATTTTCCCAGGCGAAACAGGCGTTAACGGCTCGGCAACAATCGGAACAAAATCGGCTCCAACGGTTGGATTTTTTGACTTATCAGTTACAGGAATTAACGGAAGCGGCTTTGGGTGATCCCGATGAATGGGAATTGTTAATGCAGGAGCAGGAACGGCTTTCCCATGTAGTGGAGTTACAACAGTTAAGTTATGAGGCGACCCAATTGCTTTATCAAAGTGACCGGGATGCTCCGGCGATCGCCGATTTGTTGGGGGATGCGGAAAAACAATTGCAAACCATGGCGGATGTCGATGGCAGCTTAAATCCTTTGGTGGAATTGGTACAGGGGGCGTTAACCCAGGTGATTGAAGCAGGAAGGGAAGTGCAACGCTATGGCGATAATTTGGAGGCTGACCCGGAGCGGTTACAAATCGTCGATGAACGGCTGCAAACCCTCAAACGTCTCTGTCGTAAATATGGCCCCAGTTTGGCGGAGGCGATCGCCTATCAGGAAAAAATCCAAGCCGAATATGACGCATTAACCGGCAGGGAACAGTCCCTTGCTCAGTTAGAAGCCAGCTTGGCCGAGGCAGAGGCGCAATTAATTACCGCTTGTGGCCAGTTAACCTGCTCCCGTCAAAAAACGGCGAAACAGCTAGAGAAAAGTCTAGTACAAGAATTAAAACCCCTGGCGATGGAAAAAGTGGTGTTTGCTTGTCATTTGGAGGCGATCGCCCCTAGTAATTACGGCGCTGAACAGGTGGTCTTTTATTTCAGTCCCAACACAGGGGAAAAAATTCAGCCTTTAGCTAGTACTGCATCAGGGGGGGAAATGAGTCGGTTTTTGTTGGCATTAAAAGCCTGTTTTAGTGACCTGGCGCCCCCCAGCCAAACTTTGATTTTTGATGAAATTGATGTGGGGGTTTCCGGAAAAGTCGCCCAGGCGATCGCCGATAAGTTGTACCAACTCAGTCAACGTCAACAAGTCCTCTGTGTAACCCACCAACCCCTTGTTGCGGCTTTGGCTGATGCCCATTTCCATGTGGATAAAACAGAGATCAATGAAAATTCAGCAAACTTGGCCGATCCGACTGATCAAGATGAAGACCTCCGAACGGTGATCAGAATTACGCCCCTCCAATCCCAAGGCGATCGCCAGGCCGAACTCGCTCAATTAGCCGGGGGGCACTCCGCCCAAGAGGCCCTAGCCTTTGCCCAATCCTTGCTAGAAAAAGCCACTACCCGTCGATTAATCCCTTAGTCATTTTTTGGCGATTCAGTTGCAGTTCCAATATTTTGCAAAAATTATATACCATCGCCCCTTGATATTTAAATAATTGCTAGCATTTGTAAAGATTGACAGTTTTCCCCTAATTGAAAATCTTTTAGAGACTTTTTCTTTTTATTAAATAATCTAACAATCAAGACACTCAATCCTTATTCTAGATAGAAATAATCATTGCATTACAAAATATCACAAAGCCTCTTTTTGTCTCACAGCTTTCGTTTGATTGGGCTCTCTTTTTTGTGTAATTAAACGAAAAATAAACACCATTAATTTCCATAATCCTTTTAAGATTAATTCTACCGATTTTGCCGAGTAGATGAAAAAATAATCCCAAAATTGTCGTGACCATTCCATTACTTTCTGCACTAGCCCTGTAATTAAAAAGAGAGTGACAAAGACTATCACTGCGGAATAAATAGGATGATGAACCGTAAAAGTAGCAAGGTTTCCAATAAAATCAAAAAATGGCCTTAGGCTAACAAGAAAGTCATTGAGCGGCTGAAACGGGTTACTGATAGATTGCAGAGGATTATTAATAGGCACAGAATTACTGATTGCCATAGTTATGCTGAAATTGGATACAAATACAGTTTGTCAATGATATTTGTATCACAGCATATCATCTTTACTCTCGAAATGAATATTGATAATAAACTTTTTTTAGGACAATGGGCAAAGTCGGCCATTGTTACAATGGTAACGGAGAAATTTTTTATGGATAACAAGGTTGCTTAATCTGCCAAAAAGGGCTAGACAGCGATATAAGGCTAACCAACATCCGTGAATCTGCCCCGAAACGATTAAACTGAGTAGCGGAAACCTTTGTGAGGGAGTTGACTGTTCCGTGTTAGATCTGAAGCAAATTCGTGAAAATCCGATCGCCATTCAAGCCCGCCTCAACCAACGGGGCAACAGTGCCGACTATGATCTCACTCCCCTATTGGCGATCGCCGATCAGCAGAAAGCCCTGGAAAGTCAACGGACTGTCTTGCAATCCCGCAGTAATGAAATTGGTAAACTAATCGGGAAAAGCATTGGTCAAGGCTCTGATCCCGAAGGGGCTGAAATTCAGGCTTTACGAGAAGAAGGTAATACGATCAAAATACAGTTAAGCGGGCTCGAACCCCAGGAAAAAGCCCTCAAGGAAGACCTGCAAACACGGTTATTACAACTGCCCAACCTTCCCTGTGAAACCACCCCCGTCGGTGCCAATGAAACCGAAAATGTTGAAGTACGACGCTGGGGCAATGAATATTTACGCCCAGATGTTAAAGGTATTTTATCCCACGGGGATATCGGCGAAAAGTTAGGTATTCTCGAAACGGAACGGGCGGTAAAAGTGGCTCAAAGTCGTTTCGTTGCCCTGATCGGGGCGGGAGCTGCCTTGGAACGGGCGTTGATTAACTTCATGCTCGATCGCCAAATTGAAGCGGGTTATTTAGAAGTCATGCCGCCAATTTTAGTGAATAGTAATTCTCTGCAAGGTACGGGGCAACTACCTAAATTTGCCGAAGAAAGTTTTCAATGCCGAGAAGATGATTTATGGTTGATTCCCACCGCTGAAGTTCCCGTTACTAATTTATATCGGGATGAAGTTTTAGATCTTGAAACATTGCCAATCAAACATTGTGCTTATACCCCTTGTTTTCGGCGGGAAGCCGGTAGTTATGGGCGAGATACTAAAGGCTTAATTCGGCTCCATCAATTCAATAAAGTGGAATTAGTTAAATTAGTTAAACCCGAAGATTCTGTGGCGGAACACCAAGCTTTAGTGGCCGATGCGGAAGCGATTTTGCAGGCCCTGAAATTACCCTATCGTGTGGTGGAATTATGCACAGGAGATTTAGGTTTTGGCGCAGCAAAATGCTATGACCTAGAAGTCTGGCTCCCCGCGGCCGGGACTTACCGCGAAATTTCTAGTTGCTCTAATTTTCATGATTTCCAAGCCCGCCGGGCCAATATTCGGTTTAAAGAAAAGGGCAAAAAAGGGACGCAATTCGTTCACACCTTAAACGGTTCTGGGTTGGCGATCGGACGCACCATGGCTGCGGTGTTGGAAAATTACTATCAACCTGAAGAGGGACGGGTGAAAGTGCCTGAAGTTTTACAGCCCTATCTCAAGCGGGATTATCTTTAAATTAGTTTCAAGTTTAATCTCACACAAATTGATCATTAAGGAGGCAATATGGAAAAAATTTTAGTCATTGAAGATGAGCCAGGGGTACGGGAAAATTTAGCCGAAATTTTACAATTGGCTCAATATGAAGTGGTGCTTGCGGCGGATGGAATCGAGGGAATTGAATGTGCTCGTCAGCATCGTCCCGATTTGATTATTTGTGATGTAATGATGCCGAAAATGGATGGTTTTGAAGTCCTAGAAACCCTCCAAGCTGATCCAGAATTGGCAACAATTCCCCTCATTTTCTTGACCGCGATGGCAGATATCCAAAATCTCCGCGAAGGGATGGACCTAGGGGCAGATGATTATTTGACAAAACCTTTTGAACTTGATCAATTACTGATCTCAATTAGTAGTCGTCTGCGTAAACGTCATCATCTCAATCAGCAAATTGAGAAAGAAAAAAGTCATGTCCAATCTTTAAATAATTTAGCCAAAACCCAAATCAAAACAGTTTATGAAATTGAAAAATCTCTAATTATTAAAGACAAGTTTATTACCAAGTTGATTGAAAAACACCGAACCTTAATTATTGCCCTGGAAAACACATTGATTCAATTACGTCAACAGTCCCAGAGTTCGGAATCTAATAAGCCTTTACTTCCCTTGGAAAATCATATTCAACAACAAAAACAACTGCTCGAAGAGGCGATCGCAATTCAGAAATTATTAAATCAACCCAACTTAGAATTGTTACAAGATTACGATTTAATTTAACCCTTAAACTTGTTTTTTGATAGACATCATTAATGATACCTGCTACCCTTTCCGCCTTACCTCAATATCGCTTTTTGAGTATTGGTCAACGAGGTGTGGGTAAAACCGTTTTTCTCACAGCTTGCTATTTAGATTCTCACCGCGATCAAAAGCAACAACGGAAATTTTGGCTAGAGGACAGCAAGCAACCTTAAAGTCCGCAAGCTATTAGATAATGTCTTGATTTACATTGCCAAAAACCATATTTATCCCCTGGCCACTCTCAAAATCACTCCGATTGATCTCATTTTAAAACAACGTCGTCAATGGGGACAGGAAATTTTGGGTTGGGTGCAATGGTGGGATATTCCGGGGGAATTGTGTCACATTAATCAACCAGAGTTTACTGATTATTTATTACAACAAGCAGATGGGGTTTGTTTATTTTTAGAGGCGGCTCCGATTGTGCAAAATGCAGATAATTTAAACGCCCTTAATCAACAATTTCAGCCCCTATTATCAATTCTTGAATCCTTGGTTTATCAACATCGTCCCCTACCATTAGCAATTATTTTAACAAAATGTGATCAATTAGCAGCCCATCCTTTAGCTTGGCAACGTTTACAAAAAGGTTTACATGTCTTTAACCTCAAGTTAGCCATATCATCTCTGCCTTATAAAATTTTTTATTCAGAAATTCCCATTGTGGAAAAAGAAGGCATTTTTCAATTGCAATTAAAGCGAGTTAGCACGCCAATTTTTTGGTTATATTCCCAAATTTATCAACAACGTCAACCAGAAGCGTTGCCAGAGACGGACGTTTTTTACCGACCCACACCGTTACCCCGCTGGATTCCTGCCCCGTTACGCAATCAGTTCGAAAATCTTTGCATCAAAACACCTCAATGGGGGCTTTTCTTAGGTTTATTAGTGATCATGGGAATTTTAAGTACGCTACTCGTTGGTGGTCTGACTTTGTTACAAAATCGATCGCCGTTTTTACCCGACTCTACTCCCCTAGACTCTCCCCGATCGCCAGAAAATTTTCCCTAAAGGTCGTCATTTTTTTCGGTTTATTCAACTTTACCCAACTTTATCTAACTTGAATTTTGAATTTTGCTATGATTAGCTCTCTTTTTTCTGTACTGACTATCAAGCCTGCATGGTTGACCCGTGGCCGTTCCTTGATGTTGGCGATCGCCGTTGGTAGCGTCATCGGCAGCACAACCCAAGGCACATCTCAGACCCTACCATTGGCGGAAAATCTAACCGCCTACGATACGCCCCAGGGAGAACAATTATTAATTGAAAGTACTGCGAGAGATGACTTTTGGGAACTGAGTGCCCAATTTTTAACCCAAAGTACCCAGAGCTATTGCGGCGTCGCTAGTGCGGTAATGGTTTTAAATAGTTTGAAACTACCGGCCCCTATTGATCCCCGCTATCAACCCTATGGCGTTTTTACCCAGGAAAATTTCTTTCAAAACCCAAAAACAGAACAGGTATTACCCGCTAAGATAGTACAGCGTCAGGGGATGACGTTGGGGCAGTTAGGCGAATTGCTGGAGAGCCACGGCGCAGTAGTCAAAGTGATTCCGGCATCGACAACGACCCTAGAGGATTTTCGGCGGTTAACACGGGAAAATTTAGCCCAATCCGATAACTATGTATTGATTAATTATCTCCGCAAAGAAATGGGACAAAAAATAGGCGGGCATATTTCCCCTTTAGCTGCCTACCATCAAGGCTCTGATCGTTTCTTGATCCTCGATGTCGCCCGTTATAAATATCCCCCCGTCTGGGTGAAAACGGAGGATCTTTGGCGATCGCTCAATACTGTTGACCAAGTTTCTGGGCAGAGTCGGGGTTTTGTCCTGGTCGGGAAACACGCCCCGTCAGCGCAAGCCGATGGTAAATAGTAAAATGTAGCCATCCTCTCGCAATAGACCGTTAACGGTTGGGGTGAATGTTGCCATCCTTTTGGGATTAACACTCAATCAATCGGTTTTTTATTCTGCCTGTTTTCCATCCCTTTACAAATTTATGTTTAATTGGTTTCGTCGTCAGTTTGGAAAAGATGCCCCTCCGGAGTCTGTTGCGCCGGAAGTGGTAGAAAGTGAAGCGGTTGAGACAGAAGCAGACGTATCGGAAGAAGCTCCAGCGGATGCAGACAATACTGAAACCATTACCGCCCCAGAAACCTTCGCAAGCTCAGACGATGAAACCGAAAGTGAATTAAGTTCAGCACCGGCGGAGGTCGCAGCAGTCCAGGAAACGGTAGAAATCACTGACCCCAACGATTATCTCAATTGGGCCAAAGCAGCTTATCAAAATATTCAGGCCCGTAAAGCAGAAACCGTTGCCCCCGTTGAAGTTGAGCCGGATCAAGCCGTTGTTACCGATGTTGGCGATCGCCTATCGGACATTCCTTCAGAAACCCCAGAAACCCCTGAGATCGCCCAACCCCAACCAGAAGCGCCAATCACTCCGCCGGAAACGGGCCCTGCTTGGTTGCAAAAATCCGATCGCCTGGAAGCTCTAAAGGAAACCGCCGTTGAAGAAGCCACGGTAGCAGGGACGTTAACCGCCGAATCCATGGCCCTCGATGGTGACTTCCTGTGGTCAGCCAAGGTACTCGCGGCCCAAGGGCGATCGGTTGATGATGTGTCGGCGGAAGAAATTGATTGGTTACGCAAACTACGCCAAGGGCTGAGTAAAACCCGCGTTAACCTTGTTAATCAACTCAAGGCGATCGTCGGTCAAGGCCCCCTCAACGAAGAAGCCGTTGAAGAAATTGAAGCGTTATTATTGCAAGCCGACGTCGGGGTGGACGCTACGGATTACATTATTGCCACCCTCCAAGCCAAATTACGGGAAGAAGCCCTGCCCCCGGATCAAGCCATTGAATTTCTCAAGGAAATTTTACGGTCTATTCTCGATCGCCCGTTATTGTCCTTACCGAGTCAAGAGTTTGTGCCGGAAATAGATTGTTTAAATGTCTGGTTACTCACCGGGGTGAACGGCGCAGGCAAAACCACCACCATTGGCAAACTAGCCCACATGGCCAAACAATCGGGTTACGACTGTGTGATCGCAGCGGCGGATACCTTCCGGGCGGCAGCAGTAGAACAGGTCAAGGTTTGGGGGGAACGCAGTGGCGTACCAGTCATTTCCAATCCGGGGCAAAATACCGATCCCGCCGCTGTCGTTTATGACGGCATTAGCGCGGCACAATCCCGTAACGTCAATTTATTGCTAGTCGATACGGCTGGACGGTTACAAAATAAGAAAAACCTAATGGATGAATTGGCCAAAATTCGTCGCATTATCGACAAAAAAGCCCCCGATGCCACGGTGGAATCCTTACTCGTCCTCGATGCAACCTTGGGACAAAATGGCCTACGCCAAGCGGAAGTGTTTGCAGAGGCGGCCCAATTAAGCGGCGTGGTGTTGACCAAACTCGATGGCAGTGCCAAAGGGGGCGTGGCCCTGGCTGTCGCTCAACAATTAAACTTGCCCATTCGCTTTATCGGAGCAGGAGAAGGCATTGAAGATTTGCGTCCCTTTTCCAGTTACGAATTTGTTGAAGCGTTGTTAAACGGTTAATGCCCTGTGATTGAGAATTTGAACCGATCGCCCTTTCCCCCCTCCCTTCCGCCGTTAGATGGTTGGTCACTCCAGGGCCGCGATCCTGACACCATCAAACAACTAATGCCCTTTTGGGAGTGGTTTTATAAATATTATTTTCGAGTCCAGGCCAGCGGCTGGGAAAACTTGCCTACCGAACAAGCCTTGATTGTCGGTTCCCACAATGGCGGTTTATCTTCACCGGATATGGTGATGATGATCTATGACTGGTTCAAGCATCAGGGGTTAGACCGTCCCGTTTATGGCTTAATGCACCCCACCGTCTGGAAAATGAGTCCCCCCCTAGCGGAATTGGCCGTTAAAGTGGGAGCGTTACAAGCCCATCCTAAAATGGCGATCGCCGCCCTCCAAGCCGGAGCCAGTGTCTTGGTTTATCCGGGAGGAGCCCAGGATGTGTTTCGCCCCTTTAGCCAACGCCATCAAATTTACTTAGCCGGTCGTAAAGGATTTATCAAATTGGCATTAAGGGCGGAAGTTCCCATTGTGCCCGCCATCTCCGTCGGTTCCCATGAAACCCTGCTGGTGATGACCGACTGTTACGAGCAGGTGAAATATTTAAACAGTCTGGGAATGCCTTGGTTATTGGGGGTTGATCCCGTCGTCTTTCCCTTGTATTTGGGTTTACCCTGGGGCTTAGCGGTGGGGCCTTTACCCCATTTGCCCCTACCCTTAACCATGCACACCCGCGTTTGTCCCCCCATTTATTTCGAGCGTTACGGCCACGCCGCCGCCAAGGATCGGGAGTATGTAGACGCTTGTTATGATTTGGTCGTCACAAAAATGCAAGCCGAATTAGATTGCCTCGCCCAAACCGCCGACATTTCCCCCTTTGGCCCAGTCATTTCTCTGTTAAGGTGATTTCCCTTGTAACCTATTTTTCCCTATGGCGGCGATCGCCAAGGATTGGGAATTAACGGCATTCATTGTGTGGTCGTTCACACTGCTCCTCAATCAATGCTGGTGATTTGTACTATGGCAGACCGAGTAAAATAAATTGCTTTAACGATAACTTGTCTAACTCAAAACCTTTTCCAGTTCATGTTGCTGCCACAGCGTTTGATATAAACCCGATCGCCCGATTAATTCCCCGTGGGTTCCTGTTTGGGCGATCGCCCCATGATCCATCACAAAAATGCGATCGGCTTGGGCAGCGGCGGACAACTGATGGGAAACAAAAATAACCGTATTATTGCGTTGGGCAAGATAGCGCAAAATCTGGGTTGCCGTTTGATTATCCACACTGGATAACGCATCATCCAACACCAAAACCGGAGCATCTAAAATCAAAGCCCGCGCCAAAGCGGCCCGTTGTCGTTGCCCCCCGGAAAGAGTAATACCCCGTTCCCCCACCAACGTTTCATAGCCATTAGGAAACGTCAGAATTTCTTGATCTAAATAAGCCTGCTTTGCCGCCTGTTCGATCACCGCTAAATCCTTGGACGGATCGCCGTAAGCAATATTTTCCGCAATCGTTGTACTAAACAAAAAACTCTCCTGGGGCACAAAGGCGATCGCCGAACGGAGGTCAGTCAAATTAATTTGGGTAACATCATAACCATCCAAAAATAATTGACCGGGGGCTAAATCCAGCAAACGAGGTAACGCATTGGCCAACGTCGATTTCCCCGAACCAATCGGCCCCACAATGGCCACCATTTCCCCCGCATTAATGGTGAAATTAACCTGATTTAACGCCAAGGTATCGCTGTCGGGATAAGCGTAAGTAAGGCCTTTGGCGGTAATTTGTCCAGAAATTTTGGCGCGATCAAACGCCAAGGGTCGGGGAATCGATTGAATTTTAGGAACAGTATAGAAAATCGATTCTACCCGTTGAATACTCACTTCCCCCCGTTGGAAAGCAGTGATGGTAAAGCCCAATAAAGCAGTGGGAAACACTAAACGTTCCACGAGAATAATTAGCGCAATAAAATCCCCAATGGTAATTTTTTCTTCTTGAATGACTCTTGTACCAAAAGCCAGCAATAATAACAGACTGACATAGGCTAACCCTTCAATGAGAGGAAATAACAAATTTCTAACCCTGGCAAGTTTTAAATTAGCCTGGAGCAACTGCTGATTTCTTTTTTGAAAAGCCTGCCTTTCGTTGTCCTCTTGGGAATAAATTTTAATTAAACTAATGCCACTCATATCTTCCTGCACTAATTCACTCAAGCTTGCTACATTTTCTTGCACTTCCAGTTGATAATCCCGCAATTTTTCACTAAATAAATTGACACTTAACAACATCAAGGGATAAACAGAAATTGCCAATAGACTGAGGGGAATATGGAGCGAAAACATCGCCGGAATAGTTAATAAATAAGCAAAAAAGGTATTGATTAAACTCAACACCGCA